>Ga0208957_1001729_pt1 | contig 10580 bp, 9 predicted proteins | sample RifOxyA1_FD_184029 | JGI IMG/M metagenome (GOLD analysis project Ga0208957, IMG submission 184029) | Groundwater microbial communities from Rifle, Colorado - Rifle Oxygen_injection A1 (SPAdes) | ecosystem: Environmental > Aquatic > Deep subsurface > Groundwater | place: Rifle, Colorado, United... | reverse complement strand
TAGGCACTACAAGGGAACTAAAGTGAAAGTTCTATTTGAGGCTATTCAAAGCGAGACCAAGGAGCACCTGGTTATCTATATGCATTTGGAAGACGGGGTCATCTGGGCCAGGCCGAAACATATGTTTCTGGAGAATATCATTTTGGACGGAAAAGAAATTGAAAGGTTTGAAAAAATAGAACAAAATGTTTTGATTAAACCAAGATGAAAAATTTAACCAAAAAACTCAAGACAATATGGTGGAGGGGTAAGTCGCTTGGGGCTATGTATTATTATGGCAATCCATCAAGGAAATTAAAAATTATCGGGGTAACCGGTACGAACGGTAAGACGACGACAGCTACTCTTTTATATAAAATAGCGACAGAACTAGGCTATAAAGCAGGGCTCGTCAGTACTGTAGAGAATATTGTGGTTAAAGAAGTCAGACCTTCCACCCACACCACTCCGGATTCCATTTCTCTTACTAAACTTTTTCACGATATGGAGAAAGAAGGTTGTGAATATGTTTTTATGGAAGTTTCTTCGCATGCCTTAGACCAGAATCGTGTAGCGGGGATAAATTTCGTCGGAGGAATTTTTACCAATTTGACTCACGACCACTTGGATTATCACAAGAATTTTGAGAATTATTTTGAAGCCAAAAAGAAATTTTTCAAAATGCTTCCGGAAAAAGCTTTTGCTTTAACCAATGCCGACAATGAATATGGGTTAAAAATGTTACAGGGGATAAAGGCTAATCAATTTTCTTATGGATTTTCGGGTGATTATAATAAGGTTCATTTTCATGGAGAAATAAAAAAATTGGATTTTAATGGTTCAGATTTATCTTTTAACAATATATCCATAAAATCAAAACTTTTAGGAAAATTTAACGCCTATAATTTGCTATCAGTTTGGAGCGCAAGTTCATTACTTGGTTATGATATGAATAAAGTTAATAAAATTTTAGAAAATATAGAGCCACCGCGCGGACGGTTTGAACATTTTACATCCCCTAACGGGGTATTGGTAGTGGTGGATTACGCGCACACGCCGGACGCGCTAGAAAAAATTCTTCTAGCCATTAAAGACATAAAACCAATAAAAGGACGTATTATTTCTGTATTTGGTTGTGGAGGAGACAGAGACCCTATGAAACGAAAAATCATGGGGCACATCGGAGCAACCTTGTCGGATGTTGCTATTCTTACTTCAGATAACCCACGAAGCGAAGACCCGGAAAAGATTATTGAACAGATGAAAGAAGGATTATCCCCGGAAGACTTGAAAAAAGTCACAACCAATTCAAACCGACACGAAGCTATTTTAGAAGCGGTGAAAATGGCCACCAGGGGAGATATAATTATCTGCGCCGGCAAGGGACACGAAGATTACCAAGAAATCAAAGGTGTGAAGCATCACTTTAACGATATAGAAGAATTTAAAAATGCCTATGCAGAATAAAATTATTGATTTCAAAGAATTTTTTAAGGATAAAAAAATTACAGTTATGGGGTTGGGTATTTTAGGGCGAGGACTCGGTTATACGAAATTTTTAGCGGAATGTGGAGCGGATCTAATAGTCTCTGATTTGAAAACAAGAAAACAACTCGCAACTTCTGTAAAAGCTTTGAAAAATTTTAAAAATATAAAATTTGTTTTTGGAGAACATAGATTGAGAGATTTTAGAGGCAGAGACATGATTTTAAAAAATCCAGGCGTACCTCTAGGTTCTGTTTATATAAAAGAAGCCAGAAAAAATAAAATTCCGATTGAAATGGATGTATCTCTTTTTGCAAAATGTGCACCAGGCGTAATACTTGTAGGTGTTACGGGAACAAGGGGAAAATCTATGACGACAGCTTTGATTTATGAAATTTTAAAGAAAAATGAAAAGTTCTTGAAAAGAAAAATTTATCTTGGGGGGAATGTTCGTGGGGTGGCGACGCTACCATTGTTAGAAAAAGTAAAAGCAGGAGATGTTTTGGTGTGCGAGCTTGATTCTTGGCAGTTGCAAGGGTTTGGTGAGGCTAAAACTTCTCCGCATATTTCCGTGTTTACTTCTTTTATGCCGGACCATATGAATTATTATAAAAATAGTATGCGAGATTATTTTGCCGACAAAGCGAATATTTTTAAATATCAAAAAAGCAGAGATGTATTAATAGTTAGACCTCACGTCAAGAAAATTATCTCTAAAAAGATAAAAAGTAAATTGATAGTTGCTGACGTAAAAAATATTACTGACTATAAATTTATTGTACCAGGAGAACACCAGAGGGAAAATTTGGCTTGCGCGATAGAAGTGGCCAAGCAATTTAAAATTCCAACTTCCAACATAAAACGAGCCGTCAAAAACTTCAAAGGGCTGGAGGGCAGATTGCAGTATGTAAAAACAATAAAAGGAGTGAAAATATATAACGATAACAATGCCACAACGCCCGAAGCGACTATCGCAGGTGTCCGGGCGCTCTCGGAAAACAAGAAGGAGGGCAAGATAATTTTAATTGGAGGGGGAGCAGACAAAAACCTGGACCTTGGTTTATATGTAAATGTCGTTAATACTTTTTGCAAAGCAATTATTTTGATCCCCGGGACGGGAACAAATAAACTATTAAAAAAGTATAAAATAAAAATTCCAAATGAAATTGGCAAGGATTTAAAAGATGTAGTTCAAAGGGCCATTAAATGTGCAAAAAGGGGAGACATAATTCTATTTTCCCCGGCTTTCGCTTCTTTCGGTATGTTTAGTAATGAATACGAGAGGAATGATTTATTTATGAAAATAATAAAGGGAATAAATTAATTAATATGCAAGATTTAGATTTGTCTAAAATCAAAAAAGTATTTTTTATCGGGATTGGCGGGATAGGGATTTCTGCTCTGGCGAAGATGGCTATTTCTCGCGGGATGGAAGTCTCTGGGGTAAACGATGAAGATACGCCGAAGACCCTTGATTCGCTCCGGGAAGCAGGCGTAAAAGTCATTTTTCAAACAGAGATGCAAGATTTGCCCGAGGCGGACTTGTATGTGTACAGCGATGCTTGGCTTTATCGCGGACCGGAGATTATTGAAAAAGCGAAGAATACAGGGAAGCCGGTGATGAATTATTTTGAAGCTCTTGGGTGTTTTGCGAAAGAATATAAAGTGATAGCCATTGCCGGCACTCACGGGAAGACCACGACGACGGCGATGTTGGCGGAAATTTTGATTGACGCTGGATTGGACCCGACGGTGGTTGTGGGTTCCTTTGTAAAAAAATTTAATAGTAATTTCAGAATGGGTAAGGGCGAATATTTAGTAGTGGAGGCAGATGAATACAACAGGCACTTTTTAAATTTTAATCCGTTTATTGCGGTGGTTACGAATATTGAAGCAGATCACTTGGACTGCTTTAAAGACTTAGAAGACGTGAAGAGTGCTTTTGATAAATTTATTTTGCAGAGCAAAAATATAATTAAAAATTACTCTGAATTTTTACAAAAAGTGCCGAAACTTTCCGTGCCCGGGGTTCATAATAGAATGAATGCGGCGGCGGCGCTCGCGGTGGCAGATTTTCTAAGTATTAATCAGGAAACAGCGCAGAAATCCCTAGTAGGGTTTACTGGCACCTGGCGCAGGCTGGAGAAGAAGGGAGAGACCAAAGAAGGGACTATTATTTACGACGACTATGCTCATCATCCGACAGAGATTAAGGCAAGTCTGGAAGGTTTACGGGAGCTCTACCCAAAAGATGAGAAAAAAATAACGGTATTGTTTCAACCGCACCTATATAGCCGGACCAAAGCTCTTTTTGACGACTTTGCAAAAAGTTTCAAGGATGCGGACCGGGTTTTGCTTTTACCCATTTATTTCGCCAGAGAAGCCAAAGACGAAAGCATTTCCAGTGAAAAATTAGCGGAAGCAATTAACCTCACCCCTAACCCCTCTCCTGAAAGGAGAGGGGGAGCTCAAGCTTTTTCAAGTTTTGAACTGGCGGAGGACTATGTGAGGAGCCTAAATCTTGGCCCCGAAGACGTTTTTGTCACGATGGGGGCAGGGGAGGCTTACAAGGTAGCTGATAAAATATTCAAAATAGTCTAAATCTTGTCCACAAGTGCTTTATTAGTCTATTTTTAACCTTACTTGTCAATAGCAGTACTACAAAAGAACCTTATAATATAAGGTTCTTTTGGGTTGACATATGATAAAAATGTTGTCTAACTATTGACTTTTGAAACGGAATATGCTATCATATTAGAGTATCCTTATTAATAGGCGTAAGTCTTATGAAATAAGGATTTTTTAGTTTTTAGCCAAAATGGCTGATAAGACAGTACCGAAGTTGGCGGAGCATATACCGCTCAAATATGAAAAACAACAATCTAATACGTTTCGTGCAGTCTTTGGTGTTTATCCCGGCTTTAACCATGTCGTTCACTATGCCAGGTGTTAACAACCTTGAGACTTCACAAAATATATTGGTCAAAAAAGTAAATATTGAGGCTAAAGGTTTAGTAACTTTTAACAAAGCTACTGACCCGGAAGCCGGCTCAAACCCTCAAGTATTGAAAGCTAGAGCGGAAGCCATTGATGCTTATTTCGCGGAACGCGGCATGCCACTTAAAGGTATGGGTGAGAAAATGGTGGAAGAAGCGATCAAAAACGACCTTGACTGGCGCTTATTGCCCGCTATCGCTGTACGCGAATCTACGGGTGGAAAGCATGAATGTAAAAGAGTTCCCAATAACGCTTTCGGATGGGGTTCTTGTAAGATTAGTTTTAAATCAAACGAACAAGCCATTGAAACCGTTGCCCGCAACTTGGGCGGAAACAATCCGAATACCGCTCGCCATTATGACGAGAAAACAGTTATTGAGATACTCCGCGCCTATAACCCTCCGTCTATCGTTCCCAAATATGCCGAACAAGTTATGGCAATAATGGATGTGATTGGAGATGAAAATTTAACAGCCTCTCTGGCTGTCGCAGATTAAACTAAAAATCCCGCTTCTGGCGGGATTTTTAGTTTCTAGTTTTTATTCCAAATGAATCAACGTCATCTTCTGGTCCTTTGGTTCAAATAGGGTAATCTGGAAATTGTAGTTTTTTCCGAGTTCCAATTTTGCGCGGAGCGCTGCTTCAGAAGGGAAAGTGGAATTGTGTACCAATCCAGCCACACCTTCCTTGATGGATACCAAGGCGCCGTGCTTGTTGTATTTGATAACTACGCCTTTGATAATATCTCCTTTCTTTAATTTTCCTTCAAATTCCTTCCAAGGATTTTCTTTAAGAGCCTTGAGAGAAAGAGAAATTTTGCCATCTTTTATTTCTATTACTTTGGCTTTCACCTTATCTCCTACTTTAAACATACTCCTAGGGTCTTCTACCAATCCCCAATCAAGTTCAGAAATGTGCACTAGTCCTTCCAGTCCGTCTTCCAATTTGAGGAATATGCCGAAGTCAACAATGCCAGCGACGACGCAATCCAGATTGTCCCCGATGGTGTATTTGCTTAAGATTTCCTTCTTCTCTTCAGGATTGTTATCTTTCTCGGAGAAAATCAGTTTTCCTTCTTTGGGAAGGGTGGAAATAATCATCACTGAAATCTTTTCTCCGACGAGTTTTTTCAATTCTTTTAATATTTTGTCTTTATCAGAATCAAGTACACGAGGGTAATGGTCCGCTTTGAGCTGAGAAGCCGGTAAGAATCCGGCGATACCTTGCCATTCCAATATCAAGCCTCCTTTGTTGGCGTCTTTTACCTCCAAGTTCAAGATAGTCTTCGCCTTGATTGCCTTTTCCGCCTCACTCCAAGCGAGAGCTTGTTTGGCTTCTTTTAGGGAGAGTTCTATATAACCATCTTCATTTTCTGCGTCAACAATCTTGGCTTTGATGATGTCACCCAAGCTTATTTTGTTTATGACGTCTTTCGCATTGATAAATTCTCGTCCGTAAATGATACCGGTGCCGAAGGGTGCCAAGTCCACATAGACTGAAGATTTTTCAACCAAGATTACTGGACCTTCCACCAAAGCATCCACTTCCGGCTTATTCACACTGCGCTCGGTGATGGAACTTAGGATTAAATTTTCTTCTACAATTTCTTCTTCCTTATGCATAATGATTTTTGACTTAAAATTAAAACATCCGCACTAAAGCGGATATAAGGCTTAGGTTTCACGTCTTTCGCCGAAGCGATATCAGTGAGGTTACCCTAAATCCATGCTTTTAATATAAAATTAAGTTGTATGGATATAGTACTATAAAACTATAAAATTGCAAGTGCAGAAGTCTGTTTTTTACTTTGTTTTTCTTTAACTTTTTGCTATAATAGTAGTAATGATAATCACATATTTCGGCAAACAGTTTTTCAAAATACAGCAAGGGGATTTGGCTTTGGCCTTTAATCCAGTCAGCAAAAGTTCTAAAACTGGCATAACTGCTCATTTCGGCACTGATATTGCTCTCCAAACGACCAATCATCCGGACTACAACGGCATTGAACAACTTTCTCATGGAGAGCGAGAACCTTTTGTTATTAGTGGTCCTGGGGACTATGAGATAAAAGAAATTTTCATCAAGGGTGCGTTGTCGGAGGCGATGATTGCTGGCAAAAAATATATCAATACAATCTATTTATTTACTTTGGATGGCATAAACATCGCTTTCCTTGGTGCGTTGTCGGATTCGGAACTTTCTAAAGAATCACACGAAGCCCTAAACAGTCCCGACATTCTTTTTATTCCAGTCGGGGGAGATGGAATGCTAGACGCAAAGGCAGCAGCCAAGTTTGCCTCATCCCTTGAACCCAGATTGATTATTCCGATGGACTATGATGCCGGCACGCTGAAAGCATTTTTGAAAGAAATTGGAGAAGAAAAAGCAGAAGTGGTGGATAAGCTTACTCTTAAGAGAAAGGATTTAGATAACAAAGAAGGGGAAGTGGTCGTATTGCAAGCGATTTAGTAAAGTAATAGAGTTGAAATAATATGAGAAAAATAATTCATCACATTAGAAGACAGCCCGAACACGTCAAGAAACACATACTGCATGTTCTCACGGCGGTGTTCGCAGTAGTTTTAGTTTTGTTGTGGGTGTATTCTTTGGGAACGAATTTTACCGATACAAGTACGCAAGCCAAGATGGACCAGGATCTGAAACCATTTTCCGCATTAAAAGCAAATCTGATAGACGGATATAACAGCCTGGGAGAACCACAATAATCACTCTCTAAGCAATCAAGATTATGACAAAAAGATCCAAAGAAGAACCAGAAAAAGAAACAGGTATAGACACAATCCTACCAGTGGATATTGTGAAAGAAATGAAAGAATCGTACATAGCCTACGCTATGACGGTCATCACTTCGCGCGCCTTGCCTGATGTAAGAGATGGATTGAAACCTGTGCATCGCAGAATCTTATTCGGTATGAACGAAATGGGGCTCACTTCTTCCGCGCGTTTCAGAAAATCTGCCGCGATAGTCGGAGATGTTCTCGGGAAATATCATCCGGTTTATGATTCTATGGTTGGTATGGCGCAAGAATTTTCTTATCGTTATCCACTTGTGCTTGGGCAAGGTAACTTCGGTTCCATTGACGGAGACAATGCCGCTGCGATGCGTTATACCGAAGCCAAGATGTCTAAGATTTCTTCGGAGCTTTTACGCGACCTGGAAAAAGAAACGGTTGATTTTCGTCCAAACTACGATCAGACCCGTAAGGAGCCGATAGTTTTCCCCACGGCTGTGCCATCACTTCTTTTGAACGGCACTCTCGGTATCGCTGTCGGTATGGCCACCAACATTCCTTCGCACAACTTGGGGGAAGTATTGGATGCAACCAACCATTTAATTGAACACGACGAAGCGACGACAGAAGACTTGATGCAATTTGTTAAAGGTCCGGATTTCCCGACTGGTGGCATCGCTTATGGCTACAAAGATATGCTTCACGCCTATGGTTCAGGACGAGGTGGGGTGGTCTGCCGAGGTGAAGCGGAAATAGTGGAACAAAAGGACGGGAACTTTTCAATAATTATTACCTCCATTCCTTTTAGAGTAAATAAATCAAATTTGATTATCAGCATCGCGGAATTAGTCCAGGAGAAGAAACTAGACGGCATAAAAGCTCTCCGGGATGAATCTACCAAGGATATCAGGGTTGTTATTGATTTAAAGAGCAGCGCTCATCCAGAAAAAGTTCTGAATTATATTTACAAAAACACTCAACTGGAATCCAACTTCAATTTTAATATGGTGGCGCTGGTGGACGGCGTGCCGAAGACATTATCGCTCAAATCAATCCTTGCCTTGTTCATTGAACACAGAAAAGACGTGGTGAAGCGCAGATCTGCTTACGATTTGAGAAGGGCCGAAGAACGCGAGCACATCTTGCTCGGTTTGAAAAAGGCGCTGGACAAGATAGACCGTGTTATTACTGTCATCCGCGGGTCTAAAGATTCTCAAATTGCCAAAATAAATTTGATAAAAGAATTTAAGTTCTCCGACTTGCAGGCCGCGGCTATTCTGGAAATGAAACTGGCGAAACTGGCCGGACTGGAGCGTAGGGCAGTAGAAGATGAATTGGCAGAAAAACAAAAGTTTATTGCGGAGATGAAAGATTTATTGGCGAGCCCGAAGAAAATTTTAAAAACAATAGCCACCGAGCTGAAAGAAATTCGTGATAAATATGCGGATGAACGAAGAACCAGGATAGTGAAAGGCGGAGTGAAAGAAATTTCCGATGAAGACTTGGTGCCGGAAAAAGAAACCATGCTGGTCTTAACCGCCGGTGGATATGTGAAGTGCACAGACCCAGCTGAATATCATTCCCAGAAACGCGGAGGAGTGGGGGTAATAGACCTGGAAACAAAAGAAGAAGACTTCGTGACTATGCTGGTTTCAGGTTCTACCCACAGCAATCTGCTTTTCTTCACCAATCTCGGGAAAGTTTATCAAATGAAAATGTATGATATCCCGGAGGGCCGTCGGGCGACCCGGGGCAAATCCATTATGAATTTCCTGGCTCTCTCCGGGGAAGAAAAAGTAACTTCCATCCTTGCTATGCCGAAGGACATGGGAAAAATCTCCTCTTCACTTATGTTGGTCACTAAACACGGCACTGCCAAGAAAATGTCTTCCGAGAGTTTCAAGGATGTACGTAGGAGCGGTATTATTGCCATTCGCTTGGATAAAGATGATCAGCTCATTTCTGCGTTGGTGGTAGAAAAGGGCAATGAAATTATGATTGCGACCGCAGAAGGGCAGTCAATAAGATTTAAAGAATCCGATGTGCGAGAAATGGGTAGAACGGCCGGAGGAGTAAGTGGAATCAGATTGGGTAAAAATGACGAAGTTATCGGAGTGGATGTCATAAAAAAATCTTCCGAAAAAGCAGCTTTCTTGACTATGAGTGCCAACGGTTTCGGCAAGAAGACCGACTTAAAAGAATATAAAGTGCAAAAACGTGGCGGTTCCGGGGTAAAAACAGCAAAAGTCACATCTAAAACAGGCAAACTCATCGTGGCGAAAGTATTAGGAGGAGAAGAACAAGAATTGATTGCAATGTCCAAGAAAGGGCAAGTCATTCGCACGGCGCTCAAGGATATATCCTCTCTCGGTCGCCAGACTCAGGGTGTGACCGTCATGCGGCTGCGTTCCGGCGACGGCATAGCTTCACTCGCCTGTATATAGTGTATAATATAAAGTATGTTTACCGACCCATTAAAAAATTTGAAAACTCTTGGCTTAAGAGAGGATAATATAGTGGCGGATTTGGGCGCGGGCACAGGGCATTATTCTGTGATGTTGGGGGTGTTCGTTCCGAGGGGCAAGGTGTACGCAGTTGAATTACAGAAAGATTATCTTGAAACTATCAAAAACAAAGTCAAAGAAGCTCATCTAGGCAATGTGGAGATTATTTGGGGAAATGTGGAGAAAATAGGCGGTACAAAAATAGGCGAGGCTATCGTGGATGTGGCTATCGCTTCCAATATTCTTTCTCAGGTTGAAGATAAAGAGAAGTTCCTTTTGGAGATAAAAAGAATCTTAAAACCGCAAGGCAGAGTATTTTTGATTGATTGGTCCGACCCGTCGGTTATCGGAGTGACCAATATTATTTCAAAAAATAAGGCAAAAGAAATGTTTGAACAGAAAGGCTTTATTTTAGAGCAAGAAATTGACGCGGGAAGTCATCATTATGGTATGATATTAAGGAGAAAATAAGGAGATGAATCCCGTACGAAATCGCGGACGCATAAAATGAGTAAAATTATGAAAACTACAAAGAAAATTATTATTAATAAAAAAGGATATTGCGTAAGTGTACGCGTCCTATTTCGTACGGGATGAAAGTAAATTTTCAACTCATTATTTTAATTATATTCATTGCCGCCGCTGTTTTCGGTGTTTTGGTTTTTTCCGGGGCAATTCCGTTGGGAGGGGGTGATACAGAAGGCGGACTCGGTACTGTTACTCTATGGGGGACTGTGCCTTCAAATATTTTGTCGTCCGCCTTGAAAGAATTCAACGATGCCAACCAGACTTTCGTGGTGAAATATGTACAAAAGTCCTCCGAGACTTTTGATAAAGATTTGCTTGAAGCATTAGCCTCCGG
>Ga0208957_1001728_pt1 | contig 10581 bp, 15 predicted proteins | sample RifOxyA1_FD_184029 | JGI IMG/M metagenome (GOLD analysis project Ga0208957, IMG submission 184029) | Groundwater microbial communities from Rifle, Colorado - Rifle Oxygen_injection A1 (SPAdes) | ecosystem: Environmental > Aquatic > Deep subsurface > Groundwater | place: Rifle, Colorado, United... | reverse complement strand
TTGAATTAACAACAGGAAGCGCAAACTGTGCTCAGATGGGATTTATGTATGGTTATTCGTCTGATTGGATTTTTTCTACAACAGAAAGCACAATGAATGACGGTCAATGGCATCATCTTACTGCGGTCATGTATAGCAGCGGTAATGTTAGTTTATATATGGACGGAGTAAACCAATCTACCATTACAGGTTCAGCATCTATTGCTTCTATTAATAGAATAGGGCAAGGTATTTATGGCTACTGGGATGGTGACATAGATGAATTGCGTATAATCAACAGCACCCTAAACGCAACAGAAGTACAGCAATACTATTATTCTAATCTCTACAAATATGAAACAAATAAATGGCAGTTCACTGCAAACGAAAGCAACTTGCAATATGAAAAATCTTACAATTATTCATCGAGAGGAAGAAACAGCAGTGGCTCAAACTTTAATACATCAACAGGCTTCCACACTGTGCGGATAGCTTTCACATCACCAACACCCGGCAATAATACTAATTTAACTTTATCATCAGTAGGTTTTAATAAAAATCAGCTCAACGCAACAATCAATGTAACAGTAAGTGATGCAGCTAATGTGTCAAAGTTTATCTGGAACTGGAACGGAACAAACTATACTTTCTACGACGATAGTATTATATTAATGTATAATTATGACAATGTAAGCTCATTTGGCGAGAGTGAAACAATAATAAAAGATATGAGTTTGTATGGCAATAATGCAACAATCGTAGCTGGTACGTTCATTGAAGGTAAATATGGTAAGGCTTTGTACCACAATGGCACTGACACAATATCAACGATTGCAAACAAAGAATCATTCAGCGTCGAGAACAAAAGTTTTGCAATTTCATTTTGGATAAATACCTCCGACCCTACTGGCGATATTTTCGTAAAAGGCAATCCTTCTTTTAGTACAGGGTGGTATATCGTAACAGATACAGGAAATTTGCGGTATAGATTTGCTAATCTGACAAGTGCGCTCTCGATTAACATACCATCAGATTTTTCTAATAATATATGGCATCAATTATTTTTTAACATCAACAGAAACTTAACTGAAAGTAAAGTTTATTATTATCGTGATGGGACGCTTGTCCGTTCTGATGACTTGCCCGACCGCTTTTTGAATCTAACAAATGATTACGGTATTGTGACGGGATTTGCAGGAGATTTTGGGTACTTCAGTGGTACACTCGACGAGCTGCGTATCTGGAACAGAAGCTTTACAGGTAGTGAAGTTGAACAACATTACTATTCTAACCTCTACAAATACAAAAATGACTCGTGGCAGTTCATAAGCAATCAGCCAAACTTAACATTCAGAAGTTACAACTATTTTGCTTCTGTTGCTACATCATCAGCAAGTCAGGAAAACCAAACCGATATTAGAACACTCAATATCATCAATGACACGCCAATCAGAATCAACTTTACTTCCCCGACGCCTGCAAACGGAACTGACCTAACTCATCCTCACACAATCATCAACATCAGCATCAACAACGCTTCAACAATGAATAAGTTTATCTGGAACTGGAACGGAACGAATTACACATTTTACGACGACAGTTTGATAGCACATTACAGTTTCGACAACATAACTGGTATAGGGGAAAATGGAACTGAAACCGTTGATACCTCACTTCATGGTTATAATTTAACCAGAGTTAATGGTGTTGCTTACACTACTGATGCAAAACAAGGTCAAGCATTTTATTTCAACAGCTCATCATCACAATACCTCGATGCTGGGAAAAGTATTAATTTCAGTAGTGAAAATGCAACAGTGATATTATGGCAGAAAGTTAATATTTCAGGTACCGTCACCCCCTATGCTTATATCGGTAATGGCATTACCACTTCAAATCCTTTTGATTATTTTGGCGTCTATAATGGAAATGCGTATTTCTACCTCACTTCATATTATTATAGCACTACTTTAGTAAATGATAGTCTGTGGCATCAGGTTGCTTTAACATTCGATAGAAGAAACAATGCACAATACAAACTTTATGTCGATGGAGTAATGGAAAATAATGTTAGTGATAAAAATTTCTTAAAGAATGATAGTTCTTTTAGATATATAGGGCAGTGGGGGTTTGGTGTTATATACCCATTCAATGGTTCAATAGATGAAGTATTTATTTACAATCGTACCTTATCAGCAGACGAAGTCAAACAGCACTACTACTCAAACCTTTACAAATATTCTAATGATAGCTGGCAGTTCACAAGCAACCAGAGCAACTTAACATTAGGCACATACAACTACTTCGCCTCCGCCTTCGACGACGTAGGCAACAAGAATAAGACAGAAGTAAGATGGCTGAATGTAACCAACCAAAACACACCACCAACTATAACCAACTTATTATTCAACCAAAGTGTATTCAGAAAGAATGAACAGATAAATATTTCAGTTCAGTACAACGATACAGAAGCAGGTTTAGGAACGCTTACATTCAACATATCGAATCAAACAGGACTGATAGAACAGAGAACAATAACGGGAGTAGTTTCAGGAACAACCCCGAGCATAAACTTCACAACAACTTTCTTCAAAGGAAATAATTATAACGTTTCAGTATCAGCTTCAGACGGAACAAACAATGCAACTCCAATTCGTTCAAACACAACTCTCATAAACAACACTATCCCCACATTCGTGATAAACTCACCAGCAGATAACTTTCACAACAACATAAGTTTAGTAGCAAACTTCACACTATTTGATGTTGATAGTGACACAACAAATGTTACTCTTTATGTCAATTCAACAACCTCAGGAAACCACACACGCTTTTCAATATCAAACGGAAGTACAATAAACATATCTGTATTGAACATGAACACCAATGCAAACTTCACATGGTTTTTGGAAGTGAATGATAGCATGGTGACAAGAACAAATACGTTCTTTTTCTTTTTCGATACTGTCAAACCTATAATCACATGGGTTAAACCTTTTACTATACCAAACCAACAGTACTATACAAATAATAATATATCATTAAACGTAACCGCATTTGACCAATATCTTTATAGAATAAATATAACATTAAGAAACAGTACTGGTCATTATGTTAAAAACATACTTTATGATAACATAAACATAACATCAAACAGTACAAAAAGCTTGAACGAAACTATAAACTTTTCTTCTCAAGGAAATCACTCAATAGAAGTTGCAGTAACTGATTCTCATACTAAAAGTGATTTAAAAGAAAAAATAGTTGAAATAAATAATGAGATAATAAATCAATCAAACATAAAATCAAAAAAAGATTTATCTGTTACTGAGTCTTTTTTTATATTCAAAGATAAAAATAAAGAAGTGGCAAAAGTAAGTTTTGGTAATTATAATAAAAACAAAAATATATTCAAAGGTAATATAAACAGTTCAATAGAAATAAAAGATAAAGAGTTTAAGTTTGGATGGGACTTTACTATAAACTCCAAATCAAAAGTTTTCATTCATATAAACACAACAGAAAAAATATCATTAATAAATCAAAAGATAGGTCATTTTGTTGTTGAAGATTATTACTTTGATTTTAATGATGTTTTACTTGATGGTTACAACTTTTCTTTCACAAATATAAATGAAAAAGAACTTGAAATATCCATATGGAAAGATAATTGGAAAGTAAATGATAAAATAATAATAGACCCTGTTGCAGGAGGCTTGAACACACAAGAAGAAACTGTTTATATTTATTTTGATAATGAAAGCCCAAGAATAAACTTTGCGTTCCCTACACCTAATGGATTAAATTTAAGCACAAGTATTATAATAAATATAACCTCAAATGATAGTATTTTTGCGAATACTACATTCAATATTTATAACTCATCTAAAGAATTAGTAAACACTACAACTATATCCACCAACCAAAGTACCATAACCTTCTTCAATCTTAAAGATGGTATACACTTTTTCAATGCAACCTCTTATGATTTAGCTGGTAACTTCAACTCCACCGAAACAAGAAATGTTACAATGGATTCAACTTCACCTCAAATTAATTTTACCTTCCCAACACCAGACAATAACTCACTCAGCATAGTACCATTTTTTACTATTAATGTTTCTGGTAGTGACACAAACACTAACAATATAACATTCAGGTTGAAAAATCAAAATAATGAAGTAATTAATATAAGTTATATTTATAGTAGTGATGGTTTAATAACATTTTCAAATAATTTGTTCGATGGGGTTTATTTTTATAACGTCACTATTTATGATTCTGCGGGAAATGAAAACAATACTGAAACAAGGTTAATACAAATTAATCAACATTTGGGAGGTAGTTCTGCTGGTGGTATCTCTAATATTAACACAACCAACACCACTACAACAAACACAACTGCAATCGAACCAAAAAGAAATAAAACATTAATCGAAAAATTGAAAGAATTATATGAGAAAAATAAAGGTATACTAAAAATAGCTTTATTATCAATAATCTCAATAAGTATTTTAGTAAAAGGATATGAATATTTTAGTAGTGTTAATCCTAAATCTCGATAACCCATCTCCCATTAATATTTTCAGCATACATATTCCTGACAGTTAACGTACAATTCTCAACCATATAAACACCATAATCTTGTACGCCTCTTCTTTCTATTATGTTTGTGCATTTAGACAAATCCCAACACTCAAATGTGGTGTTCTTTTCATTGATTACTATATTTGAAACGTAACCCTCATTTGTGTTGCAGTTGTTATAAACCGACTGAAGTTCGGTTTCTTTATCTATTGGTTTAATAAGAGGGTTTAATAATATAACAATAACAAATATACCTACAACAAAATTCATTAATCCATACCAAAACAATCTCCTCGCTTCTTTTTTATAGTTCTTTACTTTAGCCTTACCATACATTAAAATATTGAAAAACTCTTCTTTCTTCATCTCAATCTCACTTCACCATCTCCTTTCAATTCAGGCGTTTGTTGAAACCTATGTCTTGATTTTGCATATATAAATGCCTCGTCTGTCGTCACTATTCCATCTCTATTAAAATCACCAAAGTTAATTCCTTCACAGAAATGAACAGCAATTCCCTCGTCTCCACTGTACGATAGTCCATTTGAAGACGTCACTGTCGTAGTTCCAATATTATCAATCTTACCTGAAAAACACGCATCAATAACATACACTTTATTTTCCGCACAAATATTCTCTTTGACAATATCTGCAATATTCTCTGCGCTTATTTGACCACCTAATATATTTGTTGGGAGAGAAACGCCCGTTGTACCAGCATATATTTGACCAAAAGAAGAACGTGGAATTGTTATATACCTCTTATTTTCTGTTCCATGACCTAACCACACAAATAAGAAAGTATCATTTACTCCTACATTTTGACCGAGAACTTCAAGCTTGTCTGTGATTTCAATTCTTGATGCTTCTGCTCTTGTTACATTATAGCCTGAGGTTCTTAACTCTCGTTCTGCTTTCTGTGCCTGTTGTTTAAACCTATCCTCGTCATAGTTTACGACAAGTGCGTGCTTCTGTGGTTGCCTGTCTGTGTATTGCGGTTGTTTCTGAATTGTTGTACAGCTTGTAAGTAATAATAACAAACTAATTAATGTTTTGTTCATATTCTCCCTCCCCTTATTGCATAATGATTTATACCCCACCCTCCACATTTAAATAAGAAACTCATTAATATACTAACAATACCAAAGAAGTAAAACAATAAAACATAACCATCATTAAAATCAAAAGGATTATGTTTGAATAAAACAATAATCCACATCCACATTCCCAACGCACCAACAACACCAAGAAGTCTAATCAACATTATACCACCCAAACAAATAGTAATAACTTAACATAACAAAACTAAACCCTCCAACAAACAAACTAAAATCTTTCCAAACATAACTATCAACCATCAAACCTAAACCAACACCCAAGAATATAATGGCTAATATCCTACTTGTTTTTCTTTGTTTCATGATATGGTGGGGTGTTGCATAGCAGTAAAAAAGAGGTTAGCTTTATGACATTCCATACAACACCCTGTCACCCATATTTCAATAATGTGTAAACCTATCATACATCTCAATCCTTTCTTTTGCAGTCATTTGGATAAACTTTTTTTGTCCAATTCTCCACATCAATCTATAACACTTCAAACATTCTTTATCATTCTTTCTACTACTGAAAAAAGACTTATTACAGTAGTGACACTTATATTTATATTCATAAACCTTATCCATTTCAACTTCACCACCGCATTTTGGGCAAGATTCTACTTCGATTTCTTTTTCTTTGTAATACCCGCATTTACAAGTAACTAAGTACAAAGGCATAACCATAATACATCACCTTTATTTATATACCTTTGTCACTACTTTTAAGTATTATATAGTTATATTTCAAGACACCAACATAGTAACCCAAAAACATAAAAAGAAAATAATTATTACCATTAGAATTAAATGTTTTGGATAAAACAAAGAACAAACATACATTCACTAAAAAAGCAGGATAAACCCAATTATTTTTAAATATTTTCATAAACAAAACAACCAAAGGGTTTACTTCTATTCCATGACCACTTTTAGATTTTCTGTAAACCAAATAAGTTAAAGTAATATCAATGAAACACATTAAGTATAATATATAAAACAGCGACCACGCATTTTCATCAGTCTTATTAAAAGAATACTCGATAAACAAAATAAAGAACACACACAAGATATGTAAACCCCATTGTTGTTTATTTTTCATAATTTTGTAGGTGGGATACCAGCATCTTTATCCGTCTGAGAAAACCAGTTACCTCCTTCTTGTTTTACATCAAGATTCAGAAGCACATTTTGGATTAACCTATTTTCTGCAATCTTACAATATTCTTCCGATTTTTCAAATAATATAAAATTGCGACCAAGTTCTTTACAAGATACAGCAATACTTCCAGAACCACCAAAACAATCCAAGATGGTATCTCCTCGATTAGAATGAATTTCAATCAAATATCTTATCAATTCCTTCGGTTTTTCATTTGGATGTTCTGTTTCCCCATAAGCTGATTTGTTTGAAGTAATCATAAAATTCTTCATCTCTTTTTGTTGTTTAAAATTAAAAGTCCAAGATTTTGTTCCTTTACTCCCAACCCACAAATATTCTGTTGCCGATAGATAATTTACTTTTCTAAAAGAAGGAACAGGATTTGATTTACACCAAGTAAATATAGTTCGTGTTCTTATTCCAAACTGTTTTGCTTCCCAACCTAAAAGGCTAATATCCTCTTTATTAAAGAATGAGATTATAGTTCCTCCATCTTTTAGAACACGACAACATTCCTTTAACCATTGTTTTGTAAAATATATAAATTCTTCTCTTGGTTTATTGTCCCATTCTCCAAAGTCATATCTCAAAGGACTTTTTGCCCTCATTATTGGAGAACTTAATTTACTCCTGTCAATGTTATGGTTTTCTTTTGAGATATTGTAAGGTGGGTCTGTGATAACCGCATCAATAGAATTATCAGAAATACCTTTGAATAAATCAAGACAATCCCCTTTTATCACTTTGTTAATTTCCATAAAAATCACCTATTTTCAGTTTTGAAGTTTTTCATTTTTTTCGCAATTATTTCGCACTTTTATTTATTCAGTTTTCGGACTTTTTTTCGCACTTTCCAAACGGAAAGCTTTTGAATGTTCATCACTGAAGTATGATGGCAAATCAAAATATTTCTTTCCATTCATTTCTTGTGTTTTTCTATTGTAAAATATATATTCATTAACTTGTAATGTAAACTCTTGTGGTGATATAAAAACAATATCCTTAATTATGCTTCTTATCTTGCTTCCCTGTTTTGTCATATCATAATCCACATCTTTCAAAACAAAAGTATCAACATAACTTTCCAATGCCTTATTAACCCACCTCGTATCAGACGTACTAATCAACAAAGTTATATTCCTTTGTCTTGAAAGAGATATCAATTTCAGTAAAGCATCATTATTTTTCTTATCATACTTAGGAAGAAATAATTGAGGTTCATCTATATAAACAACACAATCTTGTATTCTCGTCATATCTTCCATCGAGTATAAATTATTATAGTTTAGTTGTGTTACCAAATCTCTTCTTGGAAATTTATAGATATGAACTGGTCTGTCCGATACTTCTAAAATACTAAAACAAAATGCAGTCTTACCTGAATTGTGGGTTAGTATGCCATTACTTAAAATAAAATTGTGGTTATCTTCCACTTCTAAATCATACATTTCAGTAGCTTCTGAAGTAAACTCAATCTTATTTATCTTAATCCCTTTCATCGTGACAACCTCCTTCTCATGTGTTCCTTACCGTGACAGTTTTGGCACAACACTTCTAAATTAGACAACTCATTATTTTTGTTATTTTTATCTTTGCGGTGAACAACCAAATCAAAGTTAGGGTTGGTTTCTTTCTTCCCACAAGCTGAACATAACCAATCAAAATGTGATTTGGCTATTTCAATGTAATTCTTACGATTTCCTTTTTTTGAGCTTGGGTCCCTTTTTGAAAGATTTAACCTCCCTTTCTCTTTGGTGATAGCCCACTGCTCAGAGTATCCCCTCTTTTTGATACCCCACAGGTTTAATCTTTTCTTTATTAACGTTGTAGAACAGTTTTTCATTAAAGATATTGTGTTTATTGATTGTAATTCTTTTTGGTATAACCTCACTAATTCGTCTTTGGTTATCACATATCTCCATGAAGCGTTTTGTTCTCCTTCTTGATTGTTCCATTTGTTAAATGGTGACATTTTATAACATTCCACACTACAATATTTTTTAGCATGACTTTCTATTCTCCTTTCACATTCAACACAAAACCTATTTTGTTTCATTGGTAAAACCCCCTTTTACCAATAACAACATATCGGTTGTTTTTAAATCTTTTGTTTGTATTTCTTCAATCAGGTTCTTTTCTCGTATGACCACCCATTTATGTTCTGGTGAACATCTTATCAGTCCAGCTTCTGTGTAAAGTTTCACAATCTGCTTTAAACCAGAATTATATAAGACTGCCCGTTTTGACTCTATATTTCTTTTTTTGAGGTTATACGTCAATACTTCTTTTTCAATTTTTTCGATAGGTATATCACCTTTTATGGTTTTAATCATTGTTCCTTTCGGGAGACAACCAGTGTTTCCTAAAACAACTATAACCTGTGTCTCTGGAAAATGTTTTGTCCATAATTGGTGGTGTTCGTTTGTCATTATTACTTCCCCATAAACTCTTTTATTTTCTCATCAAATTCTTTCTTTTCTAAATACCTTCCAAACACATAACACAACAATCCAATCCTCCCCGCATTTTGTATATCTAAGTTTTCAACTAATGTTTTTATATCTTTTGATTCAATCTCAGCGTGTCTGAAGAACTTAATTATCTTTTCACTTTCTTCTCTATTAATACCAAACACACCATCAACATTTATAATTTCCTTCATTTAAATCACCCACAAAAACTTAAACCAACAACAACACCAACAATAAACACTACACCTGAACATACAACACTCACAAACAAAACTTTATATTTTTCCTCCATTTTTCCCTCCGTATAATTGTTTCATAGTTTCTTTATAAAAACTATCTATATACTCCTCAAATCCCAAACCCTGTGTTTTTGCAATCATCAACTTAAAAAAATTAACATATTTTTGTTTCGTTTCAAAACAACTACCATCATCATTGTAACAAAAACATAATTCTTTCTGGTCGAGAAAAGAAACTATTTTTTCATTAAAAGTAAAAATAGTGATTTGTGATTTAACCTGTTCGTGTATATATCTTTTCCCATCAAATTTTTCAAAACGCTGGTAAACAAAATGATTAAATATTTTCGGTTTAAATATTTGTGGTAACAATACATTCAGATACAAACAGACTTTATAAAGATTTAAGTTATTTATTTCACAAGCCCTCATATTCTCTTTTTGTATTGTCATACTATACTTCCATTCTGAAGCACGTTTAACATTTAACCCCCCACAATTTTTTATACCATTAGGTTCACAATTAATACGGGGATAATACAAGAAAAAAATATTAAAATCTTGTTTGATGTTATCCACTGTAATTAATTCTTGCATTTTATTTCAATAACCTCTTTCAGTTCTTTCAATTCATCTTCTAATTTTTCAATACGTCTTTCCAATTCTTTTAGTTCTTGTTCATCTGATTTCATCTTCTCCTCACCAACACAAACCCTTCAAACTCTTTCTTGTTGTCTGAAACATAATACTCACTCACAACATCAACATCATCATAAATTTTCAACAGAAAGCACAATAATTCATCCCGACTTATGCCTATCACTGTATCTTGCAATCCCATTAGAAATGATATGTGCTTTACTTTTAAATTCTTTAATGTGACGTGACCATCTACAAAGTCATCTCTCTCTGCATAATCAAAGAGTTCGGTGTAGTCGTCAGTGCCTTGCGTGTCTCGGCTCACTTCAAACATGAGCTTATACTTTTTCAGTACTATGTAATTTACGAAACCCATTTTATATCACCCCTATATCTTCTCGACATCT
>Ga0208957_1001724_pt1 | contig 10605 bp, 10 predicted proteins | sample RifOxyA1_FD_184029 | JGI IMG/M metagenome (GOLD analysis project Ga0208957, IMG submission 184029) | Groundwater microbial communities from Rifle, Colorado - Rifle Oxygen_injection A1 (SPAdes) | ecosystem: Environmental > Aquatic > Deep subsurface > Groundwater | place: Rifle, Colorado, United... | reverse complement strand
GTTCCTTCTCGTTGCTGAGTGCCGCTTCGTCGATCTTGCGCTGCGTGATGTCGAAGCGGATCGACAGGTACTTCTGCGGCAGGCCGTCGTCGCCCTTGATCGGAATGATGGTCGTGGCAGTCCAGAACAACCGTCCATCCTTGGCGCGGTTGCAGATCTCCCCGCGCCAGGTCCGCCCGTTCGTGATGGTTTTCCACAGACGGGCAAAAAATGCGGGAGCGTGACAGCCCGAATTGAGGATGCGGTGATTCTGGTCGATCAGTTCTTCGCGCGTGTAGCCGCTGAGGATGCAGAACAGGTCGTTGGCGAGCGTGATGTTGCCGGCGAGATCCGATTCGGACACGCTGGCCGCGCTGTCGAGCGCTTTCTGCTGTTCGCCGAGGTCGGTAAGCAGCCGTTCCAGGGCCGCGCTCATGTAATTGAAGGCGCGTGTGGATTCCTGCAGTTCGGGGGGGCTGCTGGCGCGGACGGGGATGCGCACGCTGTAGTCTCCGGACTCGATCTGGTGGGCGGTTGCGCTCAATCGGGTCAGGTCCTTCAGGTTGATCCGCAGCATGGCATGGATCAGCCAGCCGAGCAGGCCCATCGCGAGGCTGAACAGAATGAACAGCCGGGTCCCGAGATGCCACAGGAAATCTTCATACGCGTGGGCGGAAGGCTGGATGCGCAGATGACCGTAGTAGGTACCCTGGATGATCAGGTCTTCCTGCATGACGGGGAGGGCCAGGCGGGTCAGCCGGGCGAACCAGTCGGGGCGATCGACCGCGGGCGGCCTGGCTTGTTCGCGGATGACGCGGCCATCCGGCGCGACGTATTCCACAAGCTGCAAATTCCCCTGGTCGATCGGAATCCGCAATCGCGTTCGCACGGCAAGGTAATCCTGCCAGATGGCCGGATCCGCGACGGCCTGCGACAGCGCGGCAAGCTGTGCGGTGGCCTGCACACGCAAGGCGGCGTCGGCGTCCTGGCGGACGATATGCAGCGCCTGTTGCCCGGCCAGCACGAATACCGTCAGCATGACGAGCAGGGCCGCCCCCAGCACGCGACCTTGAGTGCTGAGGCGGGCCGGACGCAAGGTGTGCGCGAAGCGGGCAAGCGGAGGCGAGAGGTGGCGGAACATACGGAAGGAATCGGCCGCCTGTCCGCTTTCTGAAGTTCAGCCAGATACGTGCGCTTCAGTGTAAGTGGATACTTACATTCGAGGCGAGGGGAGTCAGCTTTTCCTGCGCGCGCGCGGATGCGCCTGGTCGTAGACCTTGGCGAGGTGCTGCCAGTCGAGGTGGGTGTAGACCTGGGTGGTGCTGATGCTGGCGTGGCCGAGCATTTCCTGTACCGCCCGCAGGTCGCCCGACGATTGCAGCACATGGGTGGCAAATGCGTGGCGCAGCATGTGCGGGTGGACGCGCTGGCTCAGGCCAGCCAGTTGCGCCCAGCGGTTGAGCCGCAGTTGCACGCTGCGCGGGGTCAGGCGGGTACCGCGGCGGTTGATGAACAGGGCGGCGGTGTCGACCTGCGCAAGGGACTGCCGGTGCGGCAGCCAGGCGGCAAGGGCGGCCCGGGCCTGGTGCCCCACCGGTACGATGCGGGTTTTGTTGCCCTTGCCGGTGACCTGCGCCTCGCCCGCGTGCAGATTGACGTCATGGAGATCGAGCCCGACCAGTTCCGACAAGCGCAGGCCGGACGAATAGAACAATTCGAACATGGCGCGGTCGCGCGCCAGCAGGGCATCGTCGGATTCGGCGGGCAGGCCGCCGTCGAGCAGCTGCGTGCAGGCGTCGGGCGACAGGATGTGCGGCAGGGCCTTGGCTGCTTTGGGCGGGCGCAGGCCGGTGCAGGGGTTGTTTGCATAGCCGAGCCGGCGGCAGGCGAAGGTATAGAAGCCACGCCAGCTGGACAGCTGGCGCGCCACGCTGGTGGCGGCCAGATTCTGGCTGCGCAGCTTGACGATGGCGCCGCGGATATCGCTTGCATCGAGCGTTTCCAGCGGCTTGCCGGCGGTCAGACTGGAAAGATTCGCCAGGTCGCGTTGATAGGCCGCGACCGTATGCGACGACAGCCGCCGTTCGGCGGCGATGTATTGCAGATAGGATGCGACTGCGTTCACTCCTGCATCCGCACCAGGGCGGCGCCGACCAGCTGGCCCAGCCGCTCGAGGTAGAGCGTGCCCATGCCAGCGTAGAAACGCTTGGCTTCCTCGGAGGCCAGCACGAGCAGCCCGATGGGGGCCGCCGCTGCGGCCGGCCGCAGCGGAATGCAGGCAAACGCACGCAGATGCGGCGACACTTCGCCGAACCAGTCGCTGGCCTCGGGCACGGCGAGCGAGCCGCAAACCGGATGCGGCATCGCCGCCACGACATCGCGCGCTGTCTGCGACACCGGCTGATCGAGCCCCGGCATCGGTTCGCCGGTCAGCGTCCAGACGCGCAGCGCGTGATGCGGCACGGCGAAGCCGTCACGCAGGTGAATCGCCAGCGCGGCGGCGACGTCCTGCGGCTGGCTGGCGGTCACCAGCGCGAGCGTCAGCGCGTGCAGCTTTTCGGAAATGCCGTCGTTTTCCTCGCCAAATTGAATCAATTCGGCGAGCTTGTTTTCCAGCATCCGCACCTTGTCGCGCATCGCGATCAACTGGCGTTCGCTCATCGACACCGCGTGGGTGCCATGCGGATGCGGGATGTGGAGATCCGCCAGCAGGGTGGGGAAGTCGTTGAAGAAATTTGGATGCCGGGTCAGGAACTCGGCGATATGTTCGGGCTGCATGTCCATTAAAGTTCGATCTCCCCTTCAAATACTGTTTCGGCCGGACCGGTCATGGTGACCGGTTGGCCCTGTCCCGCCCATTCGATGATGAGGTCGCCGCCGCGGGTATGCACGCTGACCGGGCTTTTCAGCCAGTCCTGGCGAATTCCCGCGACGGCCGCGGCGCAGGCGCCGGTGCCGCAGGCCAGCGTTTCGCCGGCCCCGCGTTCGTATACGCGCAGGCGGATGTCGTGCGGGGTCAGCACCTGCATGAAGCCGGCGTTGACCCGCTGCGGGAAGCGCGAATGCGATTCGATGGCGGCGCCGAGGATGTCCACCGGCGCGCTGTCGAGATCGTTCACCCGCAGCACCGCATGCGGGTTGCCCATCGACAGGGCAGCGATGTCGATGACGTGCTGGCCGACCTTGAGCGCATAGGTCATCGCCTCCGCTTCGGCGGCGAACGGGATGTCGGCGGGCGCGAAGCGCGGCGCGCCCATGTCGACCGTGACCTGGCCATTGGCAAGCAGGCGCGGCTCGATCACCCCGGACGCGGTTTCCACGCGGATCGCCGTCTTGTCGGTCAGTCCCTTGTCGTGTACGAAGCGCACGAAACAGCGCGCGCCGTTGCCGCACTGTTCCACTTCGCCGCCGTCGGCGTTGAAGATGCGGTAGCGGAAATCGACGTCGCCACGCGTGGGTTTCTCCACCAGCAGGATCTGGTCGCAGCCGATGCCGAAGTGGCGGTCGGCGATGCGGCGACACTGCTCGGCAGTGAGCGCGACGAGCTGGCCGATGCCGTCGAAGACGACGAAATCGTTGCCGAGGCCGTGCATTTTGGTGAATTTCAGTTTCATGCCCTGTGGGTACTCGTGCCTGGGGTATTCATTCGGTTTTGAGTCTGACGTATTCCTTGAGCAGGCAGCGGTCCATGACCACGTTCATATCGCCAGCCTGTGCGCGCAACGCGGCGTCTTCATGAACGATGCCTTCCTGGATCCATATAGCGGGCAAGTGTAGCGCCAGGCACTGTTCGACGATAGCGGGCACATGCTCGGCGGCGCGGAACACGTCGACCAGGTCGACCGGAAACGGAATGTCGGCCAGGTTTGCATACGCCTTCTCGCCCAGCACCTCCTCGACCAGCGGGCGCACCGGAACGATGCGGTAGCCATAGCGCTGCATCGCCTGCGCCACGCGGTAGCTCGGGCGTGCGGGCTGCGGCGACAAGCCGATGACCGCGATGGTCCTGACGCGGTCGAGCAGTGCGCGCAAACTGGCGTCGTCGGGGTTGGCGAAGCTCATAAGGGCAACTCCATGACGTGGTCGTCCATCACGAAGCCATGCCCGATGTCGAACACGCGCGATTCGATGATCCAGAACCCGTATTTAAGATAGGCGGCGACGGCCTGCGTGTTGCCGCGATTCACCTGCAGCCACAGACGACGGCCCTGCCGCTGGCGCGCCCAGTCCTGGACGACCTGCAGCAGCGCCGCCCCGATGCCCTGGCGCTGGTGGCCGGGATCGACGTACAGTTTGTCGAGTTTGCAGCGCGTGCCGTCGCATATTGCATGGGCGAACCCCACCGTTGCCTGGCCCTGTCGTGCGGCCCACCAGGCGTGATCCGGGTCGTCGAGCTGCAAACGTATGCGCTCTGCGGCGTAGCGGTCGGCCAGCATGGCGTCGATCTGCGCCTGTGAAATCAGCGCCGGGTAGGTGGCCTGCCAGACGGTGCGTGCCAGCGCACAGACGGCGTCGATCTCCTGCAGCGTCAGGCGGTGCAGGCGCGTGTCATTCATACAGGCTGGCCTCGCCTTCCGGGCGCGTCTTGAAGCGGCGATGCAGCCACAGGTACTGCGACGGCATTTCGCGGATGCGCTCCTCGATGAAGGCATTCATGCGCGCAACATCGGCTTCGACGTCGTCGCTCGGGAAATTGTCCCATGGCGGATAGAAACGCACGGCGTAGCCCTGGCCGCCAGGCAACTGGCGGGTGATGACGGGTACGATCTGCGCGCCCGTGAGCCTGGCCAGCCGCGGCAGCGCCGAGAGGGTGGCGGCCTGGATGCCGAAGAATGGAGCGAATACGGCATTGAGGCGGCCCTGGTCCTGGTCCGGCAGGTAATAGAACGGCAGGGGGGCCTTCAGCGCCTTCAGCACCGGCTTGATGCCGTCCGACTTGGCGATCAGCACCGGCGCATGGAAACGCGAACGCCCGCGCAGCATCAGCCAATCGGAAGCGGGGTTCTTCGAGGGTGCGTACATCGAGGCGAGCTGGCGGTCCATGCTGAGGCGCACGCCGCCCATGTCGAGCCCGACGAAATGCGGCGCCAGCCAGATCACCGGCCGAACGCCGTCGCCCATCACGGCATCGGGGTTGTCGATGCGGACCAGGCGCCGCAGGCGCGCCTCACTCCCCCACCACAACAGGCCGTGCTCGAGCACGGCGCGCATGGAGGCCTGATAGGTCTGCCGCAGCCAGCGATCGCGTTCCCGCTTGGGGGTATCGGGGAAACACAGGGCGAGGTTGGTGGCGACGACGTGCCGGCGCTTGCCCGGCAGCTGCGCCAGCAGCCAGCCCAGGATATTGCCGAGCGCTGCCTGCAACGGCAACGGCAGCCAGTGCAGCAGCCACAGCAGGCCGACGCTGAACCAGACCGGCAGCAGCGCCGGGCGCATCAGCTTGTTGGATTGGGTGGGGCTCATTCTTCGGGCGGGTCGTCCGGATACGCCACGCTGCCTGGACGCTTGTGGCGGTTGTAGCTCCACAGGTACTGCGCCGGAAAGCGTCGCACGATGTCTTCCACGCCCCGGTTGATCAGGGTGGCGGCAGCGGTCTTGTCTGCGGGCAGCGGGGCATCGAGCGGGTAGACGTGGATGTGGTAACCGCGGCCCCAGCTCAGGCGCTCGGCCGCAACGAAGAACGCCGCTGCGCCGGTCTTACGCTGCAGGCTGGCAACCAGCGTGGGCGTATAGGCCGGGCGCCCGAAGAATGGCGCCCACACGCCATCGCCCCCGGTGGCCACCTGGTCGGGCAGAATGCCGATGGCTTCGTGGCGTTTCAACGCCGCCAGTTGGGCACGTACGCCCGACAGGTCGGTCGGCACCAGCGTCGCCTGGCCGCGCTGGCGGCCAGCCAGCATCAGGGCCGCCAGCACCGGCTTGCGTGGCGGCTTGTACATGGCCGTGAACGGATGCAGCGACGCGTAATACAGATTGATGATTTCGAAACAGCCGACATGCGGACCGATCAGGATGATGCCCCGGCCCGCTGCGCGCGCGTCGTCGATGTGCGCCCAGCCGCTGGTGCCCCTGACCAGTTTCACGACCTTGTCGTACGGCCGCAGCCATACCGGCAGCAGTTCGACGATGGCCTTGCCGGACTCGCCGACGGTCTGACGCAGCAAGCGCGTGCAGTCGCGCCCGGATGTGCAGAGGCCGCTGTCGAACAGATTGTTGCGCATACGCCTGGAATGACGCCCCGGCGCCCAGTAGATGAACCAGCCCACGGCGATGCCCAACGCGTGCAGCAACGGCAGCGGCAGGCGGGCCAGCAACTTGAACAGGAACATCATGCGGACATGCGACTCCACATGGGCTTCCTCCCTAAAGGGTGCAAGAGCCCATAGGGGATCGGGGTATTGCAGGGGGAATTGACGCTGAAGGACGGGGCGGGGCACAATGCACGCGTTGGAGCCGCCGCGTTAATCTTGACAACTTGCGGGCGGGATACAAATACAGCTAAAGCGTCGCCGCTTCGTTTGTCCCCCGAGCCGGTTACGCAGTCGGTAACCGGGACAACAGGAGCTGTCATGCAGAAGGATTTCATTTTTACGTCTGAGTCGGTGTCTGAAGGGCATCCGGACAAGATGGCGGACCAAGTGTCGGATGCGGTACTCGACGCGATTCTAACCCAGGACAAACATGCGCGCGTGGCGTGCGAGACGCTGCTGACCACCGGCCTGTGCGTCATTGCTGGCGAAATCACCACCTCGGCGGTCATCGACTACAACCAGATCGCGCGCCAGACCATCAAGCGTATCGGCTACGACTCATCCGACATCGGCTTCGACTACAACACCTGCTCGGTGCTGGTCACCGTCGGCAAGCAGTCACCCGACATCGCGCAGGGTGTGGATCGCGCGCACGACGATTATCTCGACCAGGGTGCCGGCGACCAGGGCCTGATGTTCGGCTACGCCTGCAGCGAAACGCCGGTCCTGATGCCGATGCCGATCTACCTCGCGCACCGCCTCACCGAGCGCCAGTCCGAACTGCGCAAGGATGGCCGCCTGCCGTGGCTGCGTCCGGACGCCAAATCGCAGGTGTCGATCCGCTACGTCGACGGCAAGCCGCATTCCATCGACACCGTCGTGCTGTCGACCCAGCATCATCCCGAAGTCTCGCACGCCCAGCTGTCCGAAGCCGTCATCGAGGAGATCATCAAGCCGGTGCTGCCGAAAGAGATGCTGACCGCCGATACGCGCTATCTCGTGAACCCCACCGGGCGCTTCGTCGTGGGCGGCCCCATGGGCGACGCCGGCCTCACCGGCCGCAAGATCATCGTCGACACCTACGGTGGAGCGGCTCCGCACGGCGGCGGCGCCTTCTCCGGCAAGGACCCATCCAAGGTCGACCGTTCGGCCGCCTACGCCGGGCGCTACGTGGCGAAGAACATCGTCGCCGCTGGCCTGGCTGACAAGTGCATGGTGCAGGTGAGCTATGCCATCGGCGTCGCCAGGCCCACCTCGCTGATGGTCGACACCTTCGGTACCGGCAAAATTCCCGAAGCGAAGATCGTCGAGCTGATCCACGCCCACTTCGACCTGCGCCCCAAGGGCATCGTCCAGATGCTCGACCTGTTGCGGCCGATCTACACGCGGACCGCTAGCTACGGGCACTTCGGGCGTGATGAGCCGGATTTCACGTGGGAAGTGACGGACAAGGCGGCGGCGCTGAAGGCGGCGGCTGGACTGTAAGAACGCGAATCCTGAGGTGGAGGCCTTGCATTTATTGTGGGGCCACTGACGTGGCCCCACGGTGGCGCTAAACGACGCACTGGCGGTAGCGAGTGCCAAGCAGTCCAAGTAGCGCCGCCCCGACCAGCCATAGCGTTCCGGGTTCGGGCACGGTTGCCAATGTGGCGATCCCTTCGAAGTGCAGGATCACCTTTGAGCGATCCCAGCCTGGCTGGATCGCAAGCGTTGTCAGGTCATACACGTCGTTATTGAAAACGTGTTCCCAGTCCGCCGTATAAAAAAATGGTTGGCATCGATCATTGCGACAGCCGTCAGCAGCGAGGATGCATCGGGGGAAGCGGGGAAGCCCAGATTGCCTAACGGAAATTCGGCAACCAGACCGGCCAAGTCGAGAAACAGCGTATTCCCGGTAATCGATCCGCTCGGTGCGCTTTTAAGGGAATTGATCTCAAAATGATTGACGCCACCCCAATTGAAACCAGTGGAAATGGCGCCGTTTGCCTGGGTGGCTCCCATGATGAGTGCGCCATCTGCGCCGTCGCTGATAAAGAACGCGGGTGAGGTAGGCGTATTCATTCCCGCGGGTAGCCAGTCTCCCCACCCTCCGCCGGTCGCTAGTCCGGACGTCCCCAAGCCACCTGACGCTGCGCCAATTTCCTCGATGGTCATGCTCTGGATAATCGAAGCATGAGCAGGGCTGCAGGCCAAGCCGATTCCCAGCAGAAAATACCCGGCAGATTGTTTGATTCGATACATGATTCCTCCTCCTCTTTTTCTTGTATGGATTTAGCGCTGATGCTCAAGCCGGCTTCCGGTGACGATGCGCCGTGAGACAAAGTAATCCCAACCCCGCAAGTAACATGGTGTACGTTTCAGGCTCCGGAACCGGTGCTGCAAGCTCGGTAGTCGCAATGCCTTCCAGGTGGAGATCGAAGACCGTGCCGTAATACGGTGCAGGTACGCCGTCGTCGGCGGTGACGACATGCGTCCAGTCCGCCGTATAGAAGTAGACACCGTTACCAATAAGCGATGCTGAAGTCACCAGGGTGCCAGGGTCGGGCGCGCCGTTGAACGAGATGTTGTTCCACTCGCCCGTTAAGCCCGATAAATCCAGGGTGAGAGTGGTGTTGGTGATGGTGCCGCTAGGGGCGCCATTCAACGTGGTGAGATAGGCTGTTTGGTTCTGCCACAGAAATCCGTTGCTGAAGTCGCCGGCGCCTTGTGTCTCTCCCATGAGCAGCGCACCGTCGGCGCTGCCTAGGCTCACGAAGCTTGCGCTACCGAGAGAAGCAGAGCCTAAACTCGCGGAAACGTAGCCGCCACCGCCTCGTTCCGACGACATGCCCAAGCCCCCTGACGTTGAGCCGATTTCTGCAATTGTCATGCTTTGGATCGATGCTGCCTGCGCCATGCCGCTCGCCACGCTGCAACTCAAAGCGATAGCTGCCATCATTCTTGTAATTTGTTTCATCCTCCTCCCTTTCTGTATTCGTCTGATTGAAGCCCTCTTAGCTTCCGAGCGGGGCTTGGCGTGGATAAGCAAGATATATTCCTTTTATATTTTCTCCTTTGATCAATTAATAAAAACAATGGTTTGTGCGGTTGGTACGTAGATACAGGCACATCGGGCGTAAAGAATGCCGACATGCGGTGGCTCAAGAACCTGCTTTACCTGGCTACAGATTCCGCGTTTTCCGCTTCCCGGGGTAGAATGCCACCTCGGTTCTGAGGAGCGCTGCGACGGTTCACCCGCCAGGCTCAGGACGCTTTCTTTCAACGGCGCTCACGTTTTCTTTTTTGTGAACAGAAAGGAGGCGTGATGAACGCCGCACTCAATTCCACCGCCGACTACGTAATTGCCGACCTTGCCCTTGCCGACTGGGGCCGCAAGGAAATCCGCATCGCCGAAACTGAAATGCCCGGTCTGATGGCGATCCGCGAGGAATTCGCGAAGAGCCAGCCGCTGAAGGGCGCACGTATCACCGGTTCGCTGCACATGACCATCCAGACTGCCGTGTTGATCGAGACGCTGACCGCGCTCGGCGCGCAGGTGCGCTGGGCCTCGTGCAACATCTTCTCGACGCAGGACCACGCCGCCGCGGCGATCGCCGCCACCGGCGTGCCGGTGTTCGCGGTCAAGGGCGAATCGCTCACCGACTACTGGGACTACACCCACCGCATCTTCGAGTGGGCCGACGGCGGCTACTCCAACATGATTCTCGACGACGGCGGCGACGCCACGCTGCTGCTGCATCTCGGCGCACGTGCGGAAAAGGACATCTCGGTGATCGCTGACCCGACCAGCGAGGAAGAGCACATTCTCTATGCTGCGATCAAGGCCAAAATTGCGGTCGATCCCACCTGGTATTCGGTGCGCCTCGCCGCCGTGAAGGGCGTCACCGAGGAGACCACCACGGGCGTGCACCGCCTGTACCAGATGCACGCGCGCGGCGAACTCAAGTTCCCGGCGATCAACGTCAACGACTCGGTCACCAAGTCCAAGTTCGACAACCTGTACGGCTGCCGCGAATCGCTGGTCGACGGCATCAAGCGCGCGACTGACGTGATGGTGGCGGGCAAGGTCGCGCTGGTCGCCGGCTACGGCGATGTGGGCAAGGGCAGCGCACAGGCGCTGCGCGCACTCTCCGCGCAGGTGTGGGTGACTGAGATCGATCCGATTTGCGCGCTGCAGGCGGCGATGGAAGGTTACCGCGTGGTGACCATGGAATATGCCGCCGACAAGGCCGACATTTTCGTCACCGCCACCGGCAACTTCCACGTCATCAACCACGACCACATGGCGAAGATGAAGGACCAGGCCATCGTCTGCAACATCGGCCACTTCGACAACGAGATCGACGTCGCCTCGGTCGAGAAATACCAGTGGGAA
>Ga0208957_1001723_pt1 | contig 10610 bp, 18 predicted proteins | sample RifOxyA1_FD_184029 | JGI IMG/M metagenome (GOLD analysis project Ga0208957, IMG submission 184029) | Groundwater microbial communities from Rifle, Colorado - Rifle Oxygen_injection A1 (SPAdes) | ecosystem: Environmental > Aquatic > Deep subsurface > Groundwater | place: Rifle, Colorado, United... | reverse complement strand
TTTTATTCAATACCGCGAAATAAAAAAATCAAATTATGATGACAATCATAAACCCCACAAAAGAAAAACGCAAAGAAAATGTAAAAGCAATTTTATTGCTTGTTATAATTTTAATAATTTTTATTTTAAGCGGTATTGAATAAAAAAATAATCGCGCCGCGAGGTCGGGCGGCGCGGAAATTATAATCAACAACTCGGTATAATCAAAAATATGCCTAATCACGTTTTTAATGTTTTAGAGATAACCGGCGATAAAAAAGAGTTGAAAAGATTTCGGGAAGAGAACGCCGGCGAATATCCTGATGAGAAAGGCAAGAAGCATAAAATTGCGTTGAGTTTTGACAAACTTATACCACAACCGGCGGTTTTCTCTGATAATGAAAAGCCGGTAAGCAAGAAGTTTTCTATGCCTCGCTGGTATATTTGGCGTTTGCGGAATTGGGGGACGAAGTGGAATTGCTACGAAATTGAAATAAAGCATACGGCGAGAAAATTGATTTACAGGTTTCAGACGGCGTGGTCGCCGCCGGAAGCGTGGCTTGCCGAGATTGCTATGTGCTATCCGGCGTTAAAGTTTCAGATGTGTTTTGAAGAGGAGGGTAATAATTATCCGAAAGGGACATTTAAGGTTCAGAATAATAAGTTTAAGGAGTTGAAAGGTTGCCGGATGTAAAGATTTTAGCTCTTGATATTGCGCCGCGTTGGACGGCAAGGGCGCGCCAGCAACGGGGCGCGCTACCAACAACGAAGCGCGGCGCAATAATGAGGGGCTAACCCTCGCGGCAAAAGTCAAGCCGTTTAATAATCGCTAACAGCAAGCGGTTAGCACATTAAAAAATGGAAAATATAAATGGGGCGTGGATTTTTGGAATTGCCTTATCTGGCGAGGAAATTGATGATTGTTATTTAGAAAGTATTAGCAAAGAATATGATATGCCGAAAAAAGATGTTAAAAAGTTGAAAATGGCGCATCTTTTTAGATTATCCGATAATGTCAGGTTTAGAGTATTTGATGCTGATATTGTTTTATTTGATAAGGCGGGGGCTTATTATCATACAGGCGATTTTGAGCCAATTCAAGGGGTCGTAAATGATAAAATTATTGCTGTTGTTGATGAGAACAGCGAGATTGAAATTATATAGCCCTATGGATTACTCAAAAATTACGCTGGGCGAAATGTTATCAAGCCCGAACGAAACAATAAAAAGAAACGCCATTAGCATTCTAAAAGTATTGCAGAAATGCCCGCACGACATAAGACAAGAAACAGAAATAAAAGGGCATAATGGTTATCATTATGACGGACAATGTTTAAGATGCGGGATTAAGACAATCCGCTTTTCTATCGCTAACTAATAATTAGCCACCAAAAAGCCAGATATTCGCTTGCTGTCTGGTTTTTTTGTTAAGCAGGCGAAAACAAGAAAATAGAGGCATAATATATTGAGATTATCTAAAAGACGATTATTGGGGAGCGTTAAGCGTTATTCTGGACGAATACAAAAAATAGTTTGGCTTTTGACTATGCGCCGGAGTATTCCGGCCCATAGATCAGGTGCGGAGCGTCTGCCGGTGATAGTCGTAAGCCGGAATAATTAAAAATAAAAAATATGTCAAAAATATATCTCAAAAAGGAGCATTTGGAAGTATCCGATCTGGACTTGCAAGAAATAGCGCGGCAAGTGAAGGAAGGCAACAGAGGCGGTATTATAGACAGCGAAGACGAGGGCGGCTATCGGATAGTTTGGGACTTAAAAATTGATAAGTTTGAAAGCTAATATGAAATACCAAGTAAATCTTTACTATTCCTTGCAAGTTGAAGCAGACAACGAGGAGCAAGCGGAAGAGAAAGCCGGCGAGTATATGGAAAGCGAGGAGGGGCAAGGTGTCAGGTTAAGCGATATGAGCATAGAGGTTGAGGAGATCGGAGACGAGGGACAATATAATGACAAGGCCGTGCCTACTTGTGGAAATTGTGGCCGTCCGGCAACGCAAAGTATGGGCGGAGTGAATAGGTGCGAGCGGTGCGTATAGTCGGCTTTTGATATTGCCGGCTTACGGCATTGTCGCAAGAGCATAATGTCGTATAAGACAAGCCGGCAATAATCAGGGGCTTAATAATTTAATATAAGAATAATTAAAGAAAATCTAAAACCGGTGCTTTTGATAAAATTGCAAGAAAACAGGTTGCTATAATAAGTTATAAGGCACGGGAAAATAAAAAGACATATCAAAGGTCGAGTCAAGTGGGGTCAAAATAATTTTATGACAATATGCAAAACTTAAACGAAAAACTGAAGCAGGCGGCGGAAGCGTGGGCTATCAAAAAAGATTATAGCCGGCCGGCAATGCCGGAGGTGTTAGCGTTAAACAAAGAGTATCGGGCGGCTAATCCGGACCAATATCCGTATAACGCCGCCGTTAAGGATTTTATAGTGGCGCGCGCCGGAGTGTCGCCGGAGTATATTGAAATGCTGAAAACGGAAATATATTTATCGCAACAGGACATTGAGAACGAAATAAAAGAGGCAAAGAGGGTGCAAATGATAGCCGCTGGCTGGCGGGAATTAAACAAAGAAGCGATTGATGAGGCGTTAAAATTAGGCAAAAAATTACAAGTTAGCGCGACAGCGACAAATGATTGGGCGACCATTAAAATTGATAATGTTTATAAGCCGCATATTTTTAATGGGAATTATGGTTTAATGAAGCCGCGCGCGAGAAGTAGGGGTTATTATTTACATCAGTTTGAAAATGCGTTTTGTAAGTTAGTATAAAATTATTATGTTGTATAATCAATGCAATTTAGAGGTGGCAAAGATAGCGAGTAAGTCGGACATAAGACCGGAGATTGCCGGCGTGCTTTTTACAAAGGATAAAACAACCGCTACGGATAGTTTCCGGCTATTAGAGGTGAGCGTAAGCAAAGAGCAAACGGCTGAAAGTTTTGCGAAGCTGGCGAAGTTAAGAGGTGAAAGCGCAATGCTTGGGATAAAGCCGTTTATTGTGCCGGCAAAGGCGCTGAAAGATATTAAAATACCGAAAGAAAAAAGTTTTCCGATTTCCGGTTTTGTTGGCATTAAGCATATTGACGAACAAAAAGTGGAGTTTATCACGGCGACAACAGAGGGCGCGGAGATTAAGAGTGTTAGGCGGATTACAGGTAAGTTTCCGGATTATGAAAATATCTTTCCCACCGGCAAGCCGGTGGCGCAGATAATGATAAACGGCGAGCTGTTAGCGGAGCTGCTGGCGATTATGGCGAAGCTGGATAATACAAAGAGTGTGCGGGTAAAGTTTTACGCAAAGGACAAGCCGGTGGTGCTTGAAGCCGGCAATCCTAATCAAAGGTCGCGGGGGTTGTTAATGCCGATAAAGGAATAAAAATATGAAAATCTACAAAGGTAATACTGGATTAAGTGAAACTTGGCAAGATAGTTTTGAGGAAAACATATCTTGTAAAAAATGCGGAGCAAATGCCCGAATTATGTTTGTGGCGATTGAAAGGGATAAAGAGGATATGGGAGATAAAGCAATTTGTGCAATTCACGAGAATATGAAAGATAATAAATACTGGCCACACGATTGTATAGCGATTGCGGTTTATCTATGCGAGAAATGTTTTGAAGCTAATGCGGAGATAAATCAAGCGTAAGCTTTTGGTATTGCGCCTGACAAGCTGGGCGCAATAACGAGAAGCTAATGTTTGACAGCGCGAGAATGGGTTTTGTGAGGTTTGCCTAACAAGCTGTGCCTCTACATCAAAACTGCTGGCGCGTTGCAAATAAGTTTTCTCGGAATACTGATTTATGGCTGGGTGGGTTGCCTCGTAGTCGCCGGTTCGTTATATCCGGCGTGGCGGTTCGGAAAGACGAGCATTGCGAATATAGTTTTTTATATTCTGTAAGTCCAGCAGAGCGGCAAGCTGGTAAATCCCTGCCGCGCAGTTTGAGAGTTCTTGCTACGAATAACTCTCCGAGTGGCAAATCTCGCTCGCGTGGGCAGATACACTAAACTGCCTCGCACGAGGCAAAATTGCGCCTTGATAGTTTAATAGCGGGAGCTTGGGCAAAGTAAAGCAGCTTGGGCTTTTTGCTATTATATTGAGGCGAAAACAGCTAAAATAAAATAAAATGAATAAATTATCAGTTTTATTTTTAAGTTTTTATCTAATGGGAATGATATTAGCAATAATATTGAATAATGCTTTATGGTTTTTTTTGGGTATGTTGCCTTTGGTGATATTTTTATTGATTTTATTATGGAATTGGAATTAAAACAATGATTACAAAAAAACGAAGCATTTCATTCTTGGAGAAACAAGAAGTGGAAAAAATAATCGCCGGCATTAAACCGGAGGGCTCGCGCAATCTGCGGGACAGGGCGTTGATTGAGGTTTTATTTTCAACCGGTATGAGAATTAGCGAGGCGTTGGCGCTTACGGCAGATGAAATGATACCGCTTCTTGATGAAGCCGGCACATCAGAATTTCCGATTATAGGCAAAGGAGGGTGGCAAAGAGTAATTTATTTTTCTCCAAAGGCAAAGCAGGCAATTTGGGCGTGGCTGGAGTTGAATAAAGACGAATTGCTGTTTCCGATAACTCCCCGTTGCGCTCAAAAAATGGTTATTAAACGAGCGAAGGCGGCCGGAATTACAAAAAGGGTAAGCCCGCACGTTTTTAGGCACTCACTGGCAACGGACTTACTAAAGCGCGGCGTTGATATTGCGTTCGTCAGTAAGTTTCTGGGACACCGGAGCTTGAATAACACAATGATTTATTCGCACATTGTCAGTCCGCAGTTAAAAGAGATACATAAAAAATTATACAAATGATATGAAAAATAGTGAAAAAAAGTTGATTGATAGATTATATAATATGATTTTAGATAACATCTTTAAAATTAATCATCAGATTTTTTTTAATCCTACACAGGAGCAAGAAGAAAAATTCTGGTGTCGTCATTGTGATGGTTTTCATTCATCAGATAAATGTCATGCTCGTAAGAAAAAATAACAACGCAATAGAAATATCGTTCCAGTATGATCCTATACTCGTATCGTTCGTAAAATCGCTGGAAGGCCGCAAATATAATCCGGCTACAAAAAACTGGTATATTCCGCTTGCCGGTTCTCGCGCGTCAGTAGACCGCCTTGCTCGCAGGGGATTTCAAATAGACCCGGAGTTATGGAACGAGGTTAAGCGTGATCAAGAGCAGGCGCGCGAAGCGGAAGCGCTGGCGGTTCTGCCGGATACAGAGTTTTCTACTTTTTTACCGCTTTTTCCTTATCAAAAAGTAGGTTCGGCTTTTTTATGGAAAATCGGGTCCGGCCTACTTGGTGATGAGATGGGATTAGGGAAAACGATCATGGCTTTGGCTTTGTGCGAGAAAGTAAAAGCAGAGAAAGTTTTAATTTTTGCACCGGCGGCGGTGAAGTGGCAATGGGCGCAAGAAATAGAAAAGTTTATACCCGCAAGCGTAGATAAAATAGTGGTGGTAGAAGGAGGAAAAGAAAGACAAAAATTATGGTATTTACCGCGCCGGTTTTATATCGCTAATTATGAATTACTTTTGCGCGCTGATTTTGAAAAAATGGCCTCAAGAGAGTGGGATATTATTATCGCGGATGAAGCAACGCGCATAGCGAATCCGCAGGCAAAACAAAGCAAGGCGATTAAAAAGCTACGCGCTAAACGCCGGATTGCCATGACCGGCACGCCGGTATCAAACCGAGCGAATGAAGTGTGGAACATCATTGATTTCACGAACCCGGGTGCGTTTGGCAATTATTATACCTTCTTACAGCGCTACTGCCTTAAGAATCAATGGGGCGGAATCTTTGGCTATCAGCATATGGATGAGCTACGGGAGAAATTAAAGCGTTATATGATCCGGCGCTTAAAGGTGGATGTCTTGCCGGAGTTGCCGGCAAAGATAATCACGGATATTCCGTTTGAGATGACCGAAGAAGAGAAAGCGCTCTATAAGAAGCTGAAAAAAGAGATTTTGTTTGAAATAGAAAGCAAGGATATTGCGAAATTGGAAACTCCCATGACGATAAGCTATGCGCTGGTAAAAATGCTCCGATTGCGACAGCTTGCCGATAGCATGGAACTCTTGGGGCATAATACTCAAAGCTCAAAACTTATAGTGTTAAAGGAAATGTTGGCTGATGCTCTTAATGATGGACGGAAAGCGATTGTGTTTACACAATTCGCGGAGATGGCGGATATTCTTGAGCGAGAGCTTGTAGAATGGCAGCCGCTCAAAATAAGCGGAAAAGTGGCGGATAAATATCAGGATATAGTGGTCCGCTTTAATGATGTGGACACTCATAAAGTGTTGATAATGACGAGTGCTGGTCAATTTGGTTTAAATATCCAGCGTGCCTCCGTGATATTTCATTACGATCAGGAGTGGTCGTTAGCCAAAATGGAGCAACGTATTGGCCGGGCGCACCGGATAGGGCAGACGGATAAAGTATTGGTCTATAATCTTTTGGCAAAAGGCACGGTAGATTATTATGTAAAAAAGGTTCTTCATGCGAAAGCTGAATTGTCGAATCAGATTTTAGGCGATACACCGATAAGTATGGAACAAATACAAAAGATGCTTCAATATGAATAAAATACTGGAAAAAATTATCGTCATTATCGCCATAATTCTTTTGATTGGTTGGTTGTATATCACTATTAAAGTGTCGTTCGCGCCTTCCACAGGAGATCGTTCGCCTGCTGATTGTTTTACCGCTGCCGGCGATTCTTGTTAATATGTCAAAACACTTTTATAGAAATATTAAGATAATTAAATTTTGTAAATTTTGCGGAGTGGAATATCGTCCAGCTCGTTATTCGTTTCTCTCTCATCTTGAAGTATGCCATAAACACCGTAATATCTATTATCGGAATTTTTACATTAACTACTTCTTGCCGTGGTTCAAGAGATTACCGGAGAGCGAGAAAACGAGGTATCGTAAAATGAACTATAAGGCATGGGGCAAGTGGGTGAAGAAAAATATCGGCAAAAGAAGGTTGCTCGCGCTGGCGAGTTATCACCGGCGCAAGCATATTATTAGTAATAAAATAAGACGGCATCGGGCTACAAAAAAAATAAACTTTTAATTTATCTCCTCTATTAATGTTTCATTCGTTTCTGCCAGCAATAGTTCATCTATCGGCTCAGTACTCTTTTCTGTAAGCTCCTTGCCTTCTTCATAGATAATGTCTTCAAACTTCATCATTAACTCTCGATAGTGCTTCTTAATAGTCCATCGGTCGCCTTTCGGGCCTGATCCTTTCTCTCTATCCGCAACCTCAAGCGCAACTAAATCTTCAAGGTAATGTCGGACACTATTTGTCGGCAGTCCAAGTTTTGTCGCCAGTCCAGCTGTTTCTATAACTTTATACTTTGAAAGTTCCTGCATAATAATGCGGCGCATTTTAGTTATGGAATCAAGCGACATTTTATTGAGAATAGTTTTATCTGATTCAAGTAATTCAAGATTGCCGGTTTCATAGCAATTAATTATTTTAAGCGACTGTACTATGGTCTGAAGCTGGCCGGCGAAGCGCGTAGGCATCTCCGGCGGGTGTACATCTGTTATTTCTTGTTGCGGACTTCTCCAGTTCCGTTCCACGTCAGAACGGGCGCGCGTTGAAAGCTCGGCTAAAGCAATCATGTCTTTGCGAGTTTCCTTGTGCATTTTAGGCATTTTCTCCGGCAGATTATTCAAAACATCAACAGCGAGAGCGGCAAACATTTGAGCGAAATTTTTGCGATATTCTGTCATTTTTCCTTCTTCTTGATTTTGCATTGTTTTTTCCGCCGCACTTTCTCGGTTTGGCTGGATAAGGTTATAAAAAAGAAAGCGCTCGCCCATAGCCACATATTCCCGCTTCATGGAATGAATAGCGTAGGTGGCGCCGGCAATGACGGTTATTTTGCCTTCCCAATTTACTTCTTCGCCGGTGCCGAACTTCTTGTTATATTTACCGTCATAAATCTCGCGCAGTTGCGCCATAATAACCGCTTTGTCATCTTTATGTTCCGACAAAAGCGAGGTCATATCTTTGATAGCGATGATGCCTTTTATAATCTGTGAGAGTAGAGATGGATCTTTACGAGTTGCTTTATATCCGGAAACGAAGGTATGGGCGGTAAGAGTTGAGATAGGGGTGACAAACTGTTTCAGTTCGTTTGTCCCCGGCTTAGTCCATTCAAAAAGAGAAAGCATATTAATAAATTCCGATTTGCCGCCTCCACTGGGCGCCACAATAATTATCCATACCGGATCAGAAGAAGTGAATTGTGAAACCACCAGTGCTAACAAAACTTTGGCAATATAGGGATCATTGATGAGATACACTTTTTTGAGTTCTTGTTCGAGTTTCTGTAGATTAAGATTCTGGTTTTTAAAGGGGTTTTCTTTTTCTTGGGGGGTTGCTGTATGTTGCTCTTTAAGATTTTGAAAAATGATTTTATCAGGTTTCATTGATTTCGTTTATTATTTTAATAATTTCTTCAAGACGACTATAATAAAGAGCATATATCAGTTCCCATATTTCTCTGCCCCTGTTTATTTTCGTTTGTGCCTTAATCGAGGCCTCATATGACGGATCTTCTTCAATAATATTAAAAAGCAATTTGCAAGTTTTACTATATCGAGATTGTTCTTTCTTCATTTCTTCTCGGACAATCGCGGCGAGTTTTTTCTTCATTTTTATTATAGAATTTTTTTCTGCGGTAGTTAAATCAGCCATATTACAAGAAAAAAGTTATCCACAGTTTGATACTTGCTAAATCATTATAATCAATTATACTAAAAAGGAAAATGTAAATATGTGGATAACTTATGGATAAAAAATACTTGACAAAAACAAAGAAATTTACGAAAATTATAGATATATTAGTAATCAAGCGTCAATACAGGGCTGGATTTAGCATAAGAGATCTTTCAATCTATTGGGGAATCCCTTATGCTACATTATATAGAAGGTTAAAAAATAAAAATAAAGGTCGAAAAAATAGGCAAGAACGGGTTGCGTCGTGATAAACGAAGTGGCGACCGGTTCTAAAAATCATGACAAATAAAGATATTTTTGACGATAAGAATTTCGGTCCGGAAACCGAAGTATCGTCTAACACAGTTGATTGGGGCAAGATAGGGGATTTCATTGTCGGCACGTTTGTAAAAGCACGCCACGGTATTGAAACTCAGTATGGTGAAAACTCTATTTACGAGTTTTTTGCCGAGAAAGGTTCGTTCCACAAGTTGATGGATAAAGTAGCGGCAGAGAAGCCGACAGTAATCAACAAGAGTGAAAGCTGGTCTGTGTGGGGACGTAACGATCTTTTTAATGGTCAGATGAATGGACTTCGTCCTAGTCAAGTGGTAAAGCTGACTTTTGTTGAAGAGGTAAAAGGTCAAGGTAATCCCGCGAAAATAATTAAAATCTACGCGCCGAAGAATAACGACGGCTCGCCAGTCCTGAATAAAGAGTGGTTAGAATCACAAGACGTAACGGCCGGGGACTTATAATTAATTAAGAAGGTAGGTGAGATAACATTATGATTAAAACTCAAACATCATTTTTGACTATAGAAACAAAAGAATCGAACGACGATTTGAAATCGTACGGATTAGAAAATGCGAAGGAAGGTGAATATTACGCCTTGAAAGTTTCTAAGCGTGAAAAAAACCTCATCGAATTTAATATTATTAGGATTCCTCGTGGGGATTTAGAAATTATATGAACATCCTTAAACCTTATATTGTTGAATTAGCGGATACGCTTTCAGGTCATTGGTATAAAGTGTGGAAACCAAAGAAAGACGGTTCAAAAGGCCGTTTCCTTGGTACGTTTCCTTCAAGTACCACCATTTTGAACGCGTATCCGCAATCTGCGTATCTTACGCAATGGATAGCGGAGAAAGGCTGGCACGAATCGCAACGTATTAAATCTGAAGCCGGCGAACGCGGTACACGAATACATATAGCAGCGGATTTACTTGAGGATGGTGCTGAATTGCACAAAGAACAGATGAATTATTCTCTTGAAGAATGGTATAAAATTAGCGCTTTCGTTGATTGGCATAATGAATATAAACCTGAATTAATTATAAAGGAATTTCCCGTATTCTCGCGCAAAGGTAAGTATGCCGGTCGTCTTGATCGTATTTACCGTATAGCCGGTGAAATCACTTTATTGGATATTAAAAGTTCATCTGGAATACATGAGCATTTCCCCTTACAATTTGCTTCTTACGCAAAGGCGGTTGAGGAAAATACCGATATTCAAGTCGCACAAACCGCTTGTCTTCAACTCGGGGCGCAGAACAAAAATGCTTATCGCTTTGTAGTCTATCCTGACTGGCGCGATCACTACAAAGTGTTTAAAAATGTGCGGGCGGTGTGGCAATATGAGAATTTTGACAGCAAACAAAGATTAAAAGAACCACCGGTCCTTGAGTTGCCGGCAATACTTAAATTGGACGTTAAAAAGGTCGAAAGCAAGACATAATTAAGAAGTAAATTATTATCATGGATGAAGAAAATAAAGTTCCCGAAGAAGAACAAGAAGAACAGACAGAAGATTCTTCAGCTTCTC
>Ga0208957_1001721_pt1 | contig 10620 bp, 28 predicted proteins | sample RifOxyA1_FD_184029 | JGI IMG/M metagenome (GOLD analysis project Ga0208957, IMG submission 184029) | Groundwater microbial communities from Rifle, Colorado - Rifle Oxygen_injection A1 (SPAdes) | ecosystem: Environmental > Aquatic > Deep subsurface > Groundwater | place: Rifle, Colorado, United... | reverse complement strand
CTCCTTCTTATTTTTGCTCTACCTGAGTGGGTATATTTGTGGCTATCGTGGCTGTGGCAATTTTCCCTATTTTGACAAAAGAGCTAAATGTTTCCGGGCTTGCTTTTACAATTTTCTCAAAGGCTGGCGTGTCAAGTTTCAGGGCAATTTCGTGGTTAATAGCCCAATCCAAAGCCTTCTCACTCTGATAGTCCAGCTTCTCGACCTCCCTGATATTTACTTCCGGCGCCGGGTGTTTCTCGCCTGTCTCCCTGAAGATTGCCAGCGTGAGTTCTCGGAGCCGGTTTTCTTCGGCTTCTTTTATCATATCAGTTTCCTCTGCAAAGACAATTATGCTGGCGTTCTCAGTTTCCCATTGAAGGCGAGACTGTTTCTTGGCTTCCGCCGCTTGTTGTGCTATCTCCCGGGCTACAGCCACAATTGTTATTTGCTGTTTAAGTTCCTCGATGGTCGTCATTTACCTTGCCTCCGTCTCATTAGTCTTAGTTTTGGTTGGCTTCGGTGTCTGATGCCTTGCCAATATCCCTTCTGAGAGTGATAAGGGAGTGAGGCTATCACCTTATCCTCCCCCATCATCGCTAGGCATTTAGCCAATAACCAAAAAGATGTTGCTTTCATCTACGTCTCCCCTTTCACTTTATCCAGGAACCCTAAAATCTTGTTGGGCTTAACGCAAACCATATCGTGATTATTACTTGAGACCCTGACACGATATGCACGTTTATTGTCTTCCCGATGTTCTGAGGAATCACCTGCTATGACTGCCTCGACATAAACCACAGTTCCTTTCCTAAATCGAGCCATTTACCTCTCCTCCTGCTTTATTCCCTCGCCATCCGGTATCAGTTTTGCCAAGGTGAGCGGGGATGGCTCAACCTTATAAGGGGCTGGTTTCGGCTTCTTAGGCTGCTTATATTTCACGTCACGCCATACCCTGACCGCCCACTCCTCACGGCGACTCTTAAAATACTGGTGCTTAAAACCGATATGAATCATACCCTCACACTCCTTTTTGCTTCTACACTTAAACTCACCTTACCCCTCTCTCTGTTTCAAGGCTTCTGGAGCGTGGGGATAAAATCCCCTGACAATATCAGCACACTTTTTCAAAGTCTTTTTTCGGTCAGCGGCATCGGCGGCATCGGCGGCATCGGCGGCAGCCTTATTCCCTAATTTTAAATAATTTTGTGCCGCATTTATTGCCCTTCGGGGTCGTTGATCTCCTGTTTTATACTTTTCGTAAAAGCCGACAACGAGCTTTGCTGAATATATTGCATATTTTATACACTTTTCTTTATTTAAACATCTTACAATTCCCCAATTGGCATATTTCAATATCTCCTTCTGATCAGATTTAATTGCCAATTTAACCAATTTCTTTACATCCCATTCCCCTGTATCTACTACCCAGTCAATCCCTGTTTGACAGGCTTTGTGCCCCTTTAACCATTCTTGTGTTATTAACATAATTTTCTCCAACTTATTTCGTTAACCACCAGGCAGCAACGACTGCCGCCATGCAAACGATAAACATAACCACTTTCGGCCAGCGGCTCTTTGGCCGCATGGTCGGGATCAGGTACTGTGTTTGTCCGTAGTTCATTCGAATAATCTCCTATCTTTGTGACGCAGCCCAATTCAACAAACGTAAAACGTCGGCAGGAGAGGAATGACTACTGACACTATCTCCACCGAAATCGGGATGGCAAATCAATGGGCGATCTTTTGTCCAAACAGCACACTCAGCAGTAAGTGATCCTTCTTTTCCACAAATTTCATCTTCGGCGTCAATCTCTCTGTTATAATTGTCGCAATAATTGCCAGGCCCAAATTGTACAGAAACAGTATAACCATTTTCGAAAGTAATATGGAAACCTTTTTTTTTCTTGTTATTTTGAACATGACTTGCTCCTTTTCGACCTTTCCTTGTCCGCAATCTCAGGCTTGCGGAGGGCCTTTTAACGATGAGTTACAACAATTGCCCGTGTCTGGGCGGCAAGATTATTGCCCATCTCGTCAAATTCTTGGTAAATAAATTGTTCTTCGTAATTCCCCCATTTGCTACACTTATCTGCTATTTCAAACCGAAATGATCCGTTTGATATGAACGAATTCCGGATTTCGTCGCATAGCAAAGCAAAATGTTCGCACTTGCCCGAATTGAAAAATATACAACAGTTCTCATAGACATAAACTATTGTATTCCCCGTTGACGAGCGATATACAACTCGTTTTTCTACTCCGTCATTTTCATAGGTAAAACTAGCTGCCGCTGGATATGTCGCGGCACACCAGGTCTCAACGGCTTTTTCAAGACCAAGAGAAAAATCAATTTCAATTCCTCTGTTTTGAAAAAATCTATTTGCTGATTTCATAATTTTTTCCTCTCTGTTTTAATTCACACCGCCCTGCCTGTTGCCTCTGGGCGTGTCAGCGGGGCAAGGCGGCTGTGGTTATGAGACGTCTTTTACACCGAACCAAACCTGACCGTCCCGACCAAGCCATTCCTCACAACCTAATTCGCGGGCGAATGAGGCGCAAACATTAATTAGCGCTTGATGGCTAATATCATAATGATCTTCGCACTGTTGTACAAGATGATCAGCCGTCCAGCCATCAACATCCAAGTTTGTCATAAGGATTTTCTGGTCTGATTTTGATAATTGTTCTTTTGATTCCTCTGCGAGCACTCTTAATTCGTAACTCATTTCCTTTTCCTTTCTGTTTGTTTTCGCTATCTGCTATCAATATTAACAAAGGGCGTGCCAAAATTATGAGCAAATTGACACAGCTTTTAAGCACAAAATTTAAGCAAATTTCAGTCAATGCGTTTTAATGTATAGTATAGTTTACATTTTTAATACATAATTGTAGCGATTGTCTTTTTTGTGAAATGTATCATAAGTCGCATAATAACAAATATGAATCAAGTTCAACGTGCTTTGATGTATAGTTTATTTGACATTTTTGCTACAATTCTGTAGGCACAATGTACTTTCAGCAATTACTATATAGGCTCAATAAAAACAATACAATTATGCGTTCAATGCGTTTTGATGTTAAATATACTTAACATATTTGCTACAATATTGTAACGTTTCCGACTGTCTGCGATGTAAATCAAGCATGAAAATCATGGCATATATCTTGTTATATAGCAAGCAGAAAACAGAAAGGATAAAGACAATGGATAGAAAGCTCGAAACAAAGATAGTAAAAAAGGCATTGAAAGAAATAGGAATCAACGCCTCAGTCAGCCACGATACAGGCACGGCCTGGGGCTGGCTAAGAATTGAGATCGAGGAAACAAAAGGCAATCATGTGCACGATATGCGCAATGACCATCTGCGTTACAATTGTCCTGCCTGCAAGAAAGATCATGAACTTTGCAACCAAGCGTTGCTCCTTGCCCTAAAAGTAACTGGCCGGACAGGAGACTACGACGGACGGATCAATGTTTCTGTCAGATAATTTATTCCCCAGTACGCGGCGGGCTGTGAATAAGCACAGTCGGCGGATCGTTCCCGTCTATTGGGGCAACTAACAAAGAAAACATAAAATGATTGAACTTACAAAAATAAACGGCGTTCCCGAACGTTGGGAATACGGCCTATTAGCCACTATCATCAAAGTCACTGATGACAAGTGGCTGATATTTACCTGGGGCGAAAACTCTCAGCGAATTGAGACTGATAGTTTTGAGGCTGCCAGAAAGATAATCGAGGAGACATGCGATGAAACAAAAATTTGAATTCTTTGATCCAGATATGTATGACAGCAGAGATGAATGTAAAGCTGCCGCTGCAAGCAGAACCAAAGAATTGAAAAAAGAGGGCTTTGTTGTGAGGCGTTGCATTTTGAGAAATCAGCAACGCGGATATTCAGGATTTAGTACATCACGAGACTGTTCCATTCGGGATGTTTTTGTATTGAACATTTCCGACTTGAAATAGTGCACCTTTTTGGAGGTCTGGGACGAGATGCCTGCGTTCGAGAAGCGGCAGCCTGCGGAGCCTGAAAACAACTCCGCTGCACTATTTAATTTTAGGAAAACATGCGATGAACTATTATGAAATTTACTTGCCGGACAGGAGAGAACCGGTCATAACGAATTCCGTTCGCCGTTTGCGAGGCTTGCCGGATAGAACTATTATCTGGCGAAACATGGAATCAGAACGGTACGAGGTGCCCGTCAAAGACGGGAAAGCTTATATTAGCTACAAGAAAACAATTAAGAAACAATATGAATCTACGAATAATTGAGACGCCTCATAAAAGCGCACCAAAGGCGTTTGCCGTTGTCTGTATTGATGACGATGACGAACACACGGTAGCCTGGGCGGACACAAGAGACAAGGCAAATGTCATTATGGATGTTGTCACATTAATCAAACAATTGAGGAATAATGAGAAAGTATATAATAACAGTTGACGGCAAAGCAATGTTTGATAGATTGCTTTATGAGTTGGCGCAGTGGCACGAAAAACGTTTCACCGTTGTCGGCAATAGTATAGTGACATCAAACAACAATGTCATTGATATTGCCACGGAAACATTTTTATACAATCGACACTTTTTACATATAACTGAGGAGCAAAGCCATGCCGAATAGTCAATGTTGGCATTACGACCCGTTGATGAATCAAATCCAGGGCAAGGACGATGGGAATTGCGACGTATTGCGAGCTGTTCCCTACGGCGGGACACCGGAGGAGGTACTCGAAAACGGCTATCGTATAGCCGCCGTGAATGAACTGTACGAGGTCGCGCAAAAGGTGTTGATCTGTACATTTGGGATAACAGGTTTGCACAAAATGGCAAGAGAAGCCATTCAGAAAGCGGATGGGAAAGTTTGAATAATTCTCTTGCATTTTTCGGAATATGTTTTATATTTGCTGAGTAAATAGCAACGCAACGAAAAACTTAATCTCCAATAATAAAGCTGTTTATTTTATCAAGTAGAGTCTCGCAAGTTGCGTTGCGAATCACTACTGGAGATTAAGTTTGACTCTACTTGGTAAAGTGAATGGCTTTTTTATTTATATGACAATAAGACACAAATCATATCGGCGGAAGGACAACCGCCCGGGTAGATACCCCAGGAACAATTGAGCACCGTGCTAGTCTTGCTCCTGGGTGTCTGCATCGACGGAGCAAGTTTTACCGAAACTGATTTTTTGTAAATCGATGAATGATGCCACTACGTGAAAGGCGAGCTATGTTTGACGGGTATAATCGAGTAGCGTTCGAGCTGAGTAGCCCATGACGCGACGGTCGGCTCCAATTGACTTTAGCTGAATGTGCCTAGTAATAATTCCTATCAGTGAAAAAAAAGAATTATTACTTGGTAGGCGCAATCTGCTCAAATCTCACCAATTGACTGCTTATGAATGATTTCTATAAAATAAAACAAGATTTAATTCAGTTTTGGTCTAACTTTGATCCTTGTATTGAAAACGGGAAAAGATGTATAGGCAAATGTAGAGACAAGAATTTTAAGCTGCAATTACTTATTGGATATTCTAAAAAACAATATCATTTTAAAAACAGAAAATCATTAGAGGAAAGGCGGCAAGATTTTTTAGTGTTAAAGAAAGTGAAATTGAAATTCAAATATCCATGTTTTGTCTGCTTAAATAAATCAGAGGCTCGGCATCATATAATAGGTTTGGATAATGGTGGAACAAATGCGAAGAAAAATGTTATTCCTATTTGTAATAATTGCCATAAAGAAATACATCCCTGGTTAAAATGAATTGTTACTTTTTGGCAAGCTTTTTTGTGTGAAAGGTGTTATGACAATCTTAGGTAAATTACTGAGTCTGTTAAAGGACATCTTTGTATTATATATGACATCCTTGTGTTTTTTACTGGTGATGTTAGAGTGTATTGTTTTGATTGAATTTTTTAGAGAAAGGGAGAAAGATGATTTTATCAGAATTGTCAAAAGATGAACGTTTATTATTGCTTTACATTGAATCTTGTGCTGTTAATCAGGGCGGATTAGTTCATAACCTACGTATTAACGCAGAGAAACGTGATATTTTGGAACGATGGAATAAGGATAAATTTATCTTTTTCAGTCGGATCACAACGGCAAGCTTGAAAATACTTAGAAATAAGCATCAAACCGGCCAGGTGTTTTTATCTGAAAATGCCTGGGAGTTGGCACATAAAGAACGACGCGCTCGTAATTTGCGCATGTTATCAACAAAACCTTATTGCAATATTGTTACTACCAAAACAAAGAATTGGTAATGATAGAAAAGATATTTTGAGAAAAAGACTTGCCGTAATTTGACAACAGAATTTGTGCATACAGAACTAAACGGGACAGATGCCGAAAAGTAATCCGTGGATTCTGTTGTCTACTTTTCAATTTTGAAAGTAAGGAACTAAAATGAACAAGAAATTACAAGAAACAATTAATGAACTCGCTGAAATACTCCCGTATGGCAATTTATTGTCGTGTACGGATTCAGTTGGGTTCCTTAAATCTGCAATAGATGAAATAAAGGAATTAAGAAACGATCTTGTTGAAGCGCTGACCTTACTTGAACAAGGGAGAACGATTCTTTCTAACGAGTCTATTATAAAAGTACAAGGCGATTTTGTAGGGCAAGTTACGTTTGTCTCTTGGGCTGAAAAGGTTGATGCCTTGTTGGCCAATAGTCATGATAAAGAGGTGGCGGAATGAAAACCCTTTTGATTAAAAAGATTGTTGTCTGGTTCGGTTACTGGGTAGCCTCTTGGTTAGATGTTGTCTGTGGAACTATCTCAGTAATAACATTTTGCGCCTGGCGTCCCTGGTGGGATATAACGTTCAGGGCAAACTGGACGATCCGTAATTTATCAAAATTTGAAAAAGAGGAAATGGAATGAGAAAAATAAAAAAGCTTTATGATGTTGTTATCTACGAAATAGCAACTGGTAAAATAGACGCCGTTGTTGGTAAAGGGCTGACGTTAAATAACGCAAGAGAATTAATTGCGGATAAATAGCTGGGACGGATTAAAGAGGGTTATTGGATTAAAACAGTATAGATTAGGAATATAAAAGAGGAGATGTTCTGTGAGCCGATGCCGAGCAATACAGAGGATAAATTTTATTTGCAGTGCCGATTTGATTCGTTGGAAGAGGCTATGGCCGCGTACAATATTGCTAACTTGTGGCGAAAAGAAAAAACATAGAATTAGAAAGAGCATTAAAAAGAGTGGTTAAACGTCTCCCAAAAACAGACGGCAAAAGCCGTCAAGTTGAGCAAATTGTTAGCCCGCAAACAAGGAGCAGACAATATATTTCTCCCTTGCTTATGAGTTTAATTTTAGATGAATATGGACGTAAGGGAGATCGAGAAGGTGTACGAGTATGTGTCGAGATTATGAAAGAAATGAAATGGTAATTATTAATGAATGAACAAAAAACAGAAATAAGACGAACAAAAATTTGGGATATTTTAATTTTCATTTACATAGCAGGAATAATAACAGGGATATTTATTACTTTATGGATAATTGATAAGTTAAAAGCGGTCTAACAATCGTAATGTAAAGGAAACAGAATGAAAACAACAGAACAGCTTTACGATGTTGTGATCTATGAGATAGAGACCAGCAGAATAGATACTATTGTAGGTAAGGAAATGAAAAAAAACACTGGCTTCTACAATGCCGAGAAAAGGGTTGCTACGACATTAGAACGCATCAATAACAATTACTCAATTGAAATAGTAGAGGCCGGGAAATACAAAAAAGGAGATATTTTGAATGGGTCGTAAGCATCATTTGGGCAGAAAACTATGGAAAGAAATAGAAACACCTCAAGGATTCGCCTATCTGTCCGATGCAATTGAGGGAATGACAGATGAACAAGTAATGAAAATTGCAGGCGGTGCCCTACCCTATGCCAGGAAAGTTGTTAGAATTTTAGCAAAGTATAAGAAAGGAAACACTCAGAATGAGCCGAAAGAAACATAAAAAGCAAAAGCCCCAACCTGTTGAATTGCCGGCGGCGCCCATTTTTCACCGCAAGCGTTGCGCGTGCGGGTATAAGATAAGAGGCAAAGATCATGAGCTTGGAGACCATCATAAGAAAGGGAAAAGATGATGCAATATAATTTCATTCCCCAAAAGGTTCGGGGGAATCCGAAAGTAATAGGACAAGGTATTTTGGATGTGTCAAATAAAGATGCGATATTCTCTTCAGGGCAGCGAGGCAGCAAAGATTCTCGAGTTCTCGGCATATTGAAAAGTCCTGAAATAATATTTATAAACTCAGAGGGGATAATGCTAAAGGGATACGAGCCAGCCAGTATTGATAAGGCTGGTAGAACAAAATTTAATTACCAGGAATGGTATTGCCAGTTTATTGAGGAAACGAAAGGATAATCCAATGACAAAAATTAACGGTATATATTTATTTTGCATCTTATTGTTTGGTCTTTTTATTGTTCAACTTGAGGGCAGGATAAATAGATTGAAAAAAGTGGTGCAAATACAGCAAGAAACCATACATCTCCTTATCGGAACCGTTTTGGAAATGAAACAAGAAAACAAAATAGATCAACCGTCATTTGACTATTATGATATTTGTCCAATCACAGGAAAAGAACATAGATGGTCAAGTTTTTCAATGGACAAACGCCAATGTCTTGATTGTACCATCATAGAGTCTTTGCCTGGCATGAAACTTGCATATTGAACAACAAAAAGCCCCCCAATAACAACTGAGGGGCTTAGTAACACCAAAAGGGATTAATTCAATTCTGGTACCGCTGGCAGATTGAAACCACCCTCTTGTGCAGTATCCTCACACTTGTTTAGCAGCATTTCCAGTGCCGCATCATCAAGATCGGTTTCTGTGTCTTCCACTGCATCTTGTCCCCAGTCTTTGCCGAGATAATAAGCCGTTCGCACGACTTTTTTCTGGTCACGAGACAACGTTTCACCAGGAATTAATTTGTCGATAACTTGTTCCAAGGCCTGGATCAATAATTTAATTACCCAGTCAATCGGGATTCCAAGACCAAAAATCTTGATTTTCATAACTTACTCCTTTTTTGAGGTTAATTTATTGATAACGGTTTTCTCCTTTTTCCAGGGATCAATTCCATACTTAACTTTCTTAACAATCTTATCTCCTCCGCCCCAGACAATCATCCCTGCTCCGGCTCCGCAAATGTACGGATAAATGATAGAGCCGATCACAGGAACAAGTGAAACTAATCCGCCCAGTGTCACTATTCCGACCCCAGTAACTGTTTTCATAAACATTTCAGGCAGTTTCATTCTCGCTCCTTGATAGCGCTTTCAATTCTTGTTAACCGCTGTAGTACCTCTTCCCGGAATTCCATGTTCATTTCCCTTGTTTCTTTCTGAAATTCCGTCAAATAAGAACACGGTTGTTTATAGTCCCCATTCTTGCGCTTTCCGAATTTTATCATCGCCGTTATCACCGGCGCTGAAATACTTAACGCTAAAAGTCCTTCGCCAATCCCTATCATGTTGTAGTTCCTGTAGTTTGTGATTATTTTGGTGCAATTGATTCCGTTTGCTTTGATTCCAGTACTGTAACTTTTGACTGTAATATTTTTACGACATTATCAAGATCGGCTATTTTTGCCGCAGCCTCATTTAGATTGCCAAGACTTGTTTTTGTTATAGCATTCTTGCCATAGTCGGCGAATAGCTTTGTCTGATCCGCAGCTTTCAAAAGCGGGAAATGATAAGACACAAAAGCTTGTAATTCCTCTGTTGCTGTGTTCGGCGGCACGAACAACTCAGTGCATTGCCACGCGGAATCTCCCAACGAGGCATGGTCGAACCGCAATAGAGTCCCACCCTGCTTTTTCTCAACAGCAACTTGCTTTGTGTCGCTGTAAGAAGTTCGCTTTTCAATATTTCTGCCAAAACAGATAGAAATAGTAAAAGCAAAAAGAATGATGATTGTATTTTTCATTTCAGACCTCGATCAAATAAGTTTTATTGTTAACAATGTTATTTATTGTCTTTGGGGCACATCTGTAAATTCTCGCAATCGCATCGCAGGAATTCTTTCTCTTTTTGTAAATTGTCCTGATATAATTCGCCTCTGCAAAGGAAAATATCCTACGTGCTCTCATGCGTGCCTTCTCACCTTTTTTTGAATTTATTCTGCTTGCCTCTTTCCTCTTTTCACTATCATAATTCATCAATCCGTTTTCGCAAGCGTGCTTCATATTTTCAGCTTGCGTGACCCATTCCAAATTGTCAACATAATCATGTAAAGATTTCCCATCCTTATGATTGATTTGTGGTTTGTTTTCAGGATTGGGAATATACGTCAATGCTACAAGACGATAAACAAGGTGTCTTTTCCCTTTTTTATTTTTGTATAGTTGAACAGTATATTGCTTGTGGCTTGTTTCTGTCTTTTTTATTAATCAGCATTTGTTTTTTCAGCCACTTACCATTTTTTGAACTGCGCGGTTTCGGATGTGACCAAATATCGCCATTCTCTGTTACCGCATACAATCCCTCGTAGCCTGGAATGTCTTTCATTTTAAACTCCTTGATATTAATTGTTTTTTTCAAATATAAACATATCAACAATAAATACCAAGACGTTTCTGAGCGTTGAGA
>Ga0208957_1001719_pt1 | contig 10634 bp, 12 predicted proteins | sample RifOxyA1_FD_184029 | JGI IMG/M metagenome (GOLD analysis project Ga0208957, IMG submission 184029) | Groundwater microbial communities from Rifle, Colorado - Rifle Oxygen_injection A1 (SPAdes) | ecosystem: Environmental > Aquatic > Deep subsurface > Groundwater | place: Rifle, Colorado, United... | reverse complement strand
CCGGTGGTGATTCCGGGCTCCGAGGAGGTCATCCCGGCCGATCGCGTGATCGTCGCCTTCGGCTTCCGCCCCAATCCGCAACCGTGGTTCGAACAGCACCAGATCGCGGTCGACCCGGGCGGCCGCGTCATTGCCAAGGGCCAGCCGCATGCCTTCCAGACTGCCAATCCCAAGGTCTTCGCAGGCGGCGACATGGTGCGCGGCTCCGATCTGGTGGTGACCGCCGTATGGGAAGGCCGCGAGGCCGCCAAAGGCATCCTCGCCTACCTCGACCTGCTGTAACGCCGCCTGCACGGGTGCAGCCAGCCGCACCCGTGTCCACCCATCGGGGTATGCTGCGGCATTGCCATCGACCGCTCTTACCGGATGCTTTCAGGCCCTTACTACCCACGTTCGTTCACTATCCTGGTCATCGTTGCCATGGGCGTATTGATCGTGCCGCTGGCCAGCGGCCTGATCAATGCGGTGCACGTGCTGCAAGGCGTGGTCGAAACCCAGCGCCAGTTCACCCACACCAGCCTTGCCGTCACGCGCGACGTGCGGCAGATCGTCGAGTCGGTCAGCCAGCTGCAACGCGCCGCCGGACAATACCACCTGTTGCAGGATGCCGAATTCGGCCCGGCGCTGCGACAAAGCTTCGACGAACTGCGCACCCAGTTGTCGCAACTCGATACGCAGCTCACCGACTCCCGCTCGCGTGCAACGCTGGCCACGCTGCAGGCGCGCAGCCAGACCCTGTATCGCCAGGTGCGGCCGGGTGAATTCCTGGACAGCGACCAGTTCCACGCACTCGACCCGACGTTCGATGACTTGCATGATGTCGCGCGCACCCTGCTCGTTCAGGCGGATGCCGCGGTGCAGCGCGAATTGCAGGCGCTGGAAGGCACGGTGCAGGCGACCCGCCGGCGCTTGATCGTGCTGGCGCTGGCCCTGATTCCCCTGACGCTGCTGCTCGCGGCTGTGTTTTCCTGGATGATCAACCGCCCGATCAAGCAGCTCAAGACTTCGATCCAGCAGCTCGGCCAGGCCGACCTGCGCCCCTTGCCGACCATCAGCGGGCCGCAGGACATCGTCGAGCTGGGGCGGGAAATCGACTGGCTGCGCCAGCGCCTGCAGGCGCTGGAAGAACAGAAGCTGCGCTTCCTGCGCCACGTATCACACGAACTGAAGACGCCGCTCGCATCGCTGCGCGAAGGCGTGGCGCTGCTGGGCGACGAGCTGGCGGGCAGCCTCAACCCGCGCCAGCGCAGCATCGTCGGCATCATGGACAGCGGCAGCCGCGATCTGCAGAAGCGCATCGAAGACCTGATCCGTTACAGCAGCATGGTGCGCGACGCCACGCCCTCGCCCGCCACGCCGCAAGCGCTGGGCGACGCGCTCGATGCCGTCCTGACGCGGCAAAGGCTGGCGCTCGATATGCGCCACATTGCGGTCGAAACGCAGTTCGACGCGCCGATGCTTCATGCCGAGCGCGGCCAGCTGGAAACCGTACTCGACAATCTGTTGTCCAATGCGGTCAAATTCAGCCCCGAGGGCGGACACATCCTGGTGAAGAGTGCGCCTGTCGACGGCGCGATCGAGGTTTGGGTATGCGATCAGGGCGGCGGCATCCCGAAAGCCGAACGCATCCGCATTTTCGAGCCGTTTTTCCAGGGCGCGCGCCAACCCGCCAGCGTGGTCCGCGGCAGCGGACTCGGCCTGTCGATCGTGCGCGAGTCGCTGCTGGCTGTCGGCGGCAACGTCGAAGTGGTCGATAGTCCGCCCTGGTCGACCTGTTTCCGATTATCGTGGCCCGATCCCCGTGGCCCGCTTAACCTGGCGCGTACCGAATGAGCTTCAAATCCATCCTGTTTGCCAGTCTTTTGCTGACACTGAACGCCTGCGTCGTCCCGCCCCTGCCCGGCCAGCCGGCGATCCCCGGCAGCCGGCTGGCCGGGTTGAGCGCGTCGACGCTCTTGAACGAGCTGTCGCGGGTGACGGCCCTGTCTCCCGAACAGCGCCGGCGCGAACTGGCCGCGCTGGACAATGAGCGCCACCTCGACGACGCCAAGCGTTTCCAGCAGGCCGCCCTGCTGGAACGCGAGGACAACGTGGATGCGTTCGAACGCAGCCTCAAGAGCCTGGCCATGATCGACGAGGTCGATCCTCGTGCGCATACGCTGCTCGATCTGATGAAGAAATCGCTCTCGGCCCGCATCGAGCTCCGGCAGCAGACCGCCCGCGCGCAGGAACTGCAGGACAAGCTCGATCAGATCAAGGCGCTGGAAAAAACCCTGCTGCAGCGCAACACGCTCCCCAAATCGCCATGAAGAAACCTGCCATCCTGGTCGTGGACGACGACGCGGCCCTGCGCGAACTGATCACCCTGCGGCTGGAAGCCAACGGGTTCAAGATCGAGGCGGTCGACAGCGGCGAGGCTGCCCTGGCGCAGCTGGCGCTGGCACGGCCCGACGCCGTGCTGACCGACATGCAGATGGGCGGCATCGACGGCATGGCCTTGTTTCGGGCCATCCATGCACGCGACCCGTCGCTGCCGGTGATCGTGCTGACCGCGCACGGCACCATCCCGGACGCGGTGGCCGCCACCCAGCAAGGGCTGTTCGGCTACCTGACCAAACCCTACGACGCGCCCACGCTGGTCGACCTGCTGAAGCGCGCCACCCGGCTGGCCGGCAGCAGTCCCGAGACACACGACGACAGCTGGCGCAGCGACATTGTCACCGCCAGCCCGGCGATGGACACGCTGCTGGCCGAAGCCCGTCTGGCCGCCCAGATTGATGCCGCGCTGATGATCCAGGGCGAATCGGGTACCGGCAAGGAGTTGCTGGCGCGCGCGATCCACCGTGCCAGCCCGCGTCACGCCAAGCCCTTCGTCGCGATCAACTGCGGCGCGATCCCCGCCGAACTGCTCGAGTCGGAACTGTTCGGCCATGTCAAAGGCGCCTTCACCGGCGCGGGGCGCGACCATTCCGGCCTGTTCCTCAGTGCACAGGGCGGAACCGTGTTTCTCGACGAGATCGGCGACATGCCCCCGCCCTTGCAGGTCAAGCTGCTGCGCGTACTGCAGGAGGGCGAAGTGCGCCCGGTCGGCGCGACCGAGACGCGTGCCGTCGACGTGCGCATTCTCTCGGCCACCCACCGCAACCTGGAGGAGGCCATCGTCAGCGGCGAGTTTCGCGAAGATCTGTATTACCGGCTGAACGTGGTCAACCTGACGCTGCCGCCGCTGCGCGAGCGGCGCGAGGACATCCCGCTGCTGGCGCAGCATTTCCTGAGTCTGCTGACGGAAAAATACCGCCGCCGCATCCACAGCTTTGCGCCCGATGCGCTCGATATGCTGGTGGCGGCCGACTGGCCGGGCAATATCCGGCAGCTGCACAACGTCCTGGAGCAGTGTGTCGCCCTGTGCACCACCACGACCATCCCGGCCACGCTGGTCGGGCGGGCATTGCGCGACAAACCCGCCGACATCCAGCCGCTGGCCGAGGCGCGCGCGGCCTTCGAGCGCGATTACCTCATCACCCTGCTGAAGCTGACACGCGGCCAGGTCAGCGAAGTGGCCCGCCTGGCCGGCCGCAATCGCACCGAGGTATACCGGCTGTTGCAGCGCCACGACCTCACCCCCGCGCTGTTCAAGGATCGCGACGAAACCGATTGAATGTCGGGCAGGGGCGACGTCCGCACCACCCACGCTGCCGCCGGCTTGCACGCCGACCTTGCAGCCCCTTGATTCAAAAAGAAATTTTCGCCTGGCACACACTCTGCATTGAGGGGATACCGCCTTCCGGGCGTTTATCAACTCTCAGAGGAGTACATCATGTTTGGATGGGCCATCACGTTCCTGATCCTTGCCATCATCGCCGGAATTTTCGGCTTTGCCGGCGTGGCCGGCACCGCAGCCTGGATCGCCAAAATCCTGTTTGTCGTGGGCCTGGTCGTGTTCCTTGTCATGCTAGCCACGGGCCGCCGCCCGCCGACCATGTAAATCCGTCGTGCCGCATGAAAAGGGGAGCCCAGGCTCCCTTTTTATGGCCTGTCGCCGTCGCCATACAAAAATAACAACAAAAAACATGGGCTTATAAAACGGCAGGCCCCGGTGTCGCCGGAAGGCGACATATCTGCCCGGTCAAGACCCCCCTGATCCTGGAAAAATTACCGCCACCCCATCTCAAGGCTTTGATTCAACAGCGGAAAAAATAACTGGCACGGTCGTCGCTGTATTCGGCTTGAGTGCAGGTGCATTCGACTCAACCCATTACAGGAGATAGCCATGAAATTCATTCACTACCGCTTGACGACCTTGACACTGGCCAGCGTGCTGGGCGTTGCCGCTTCCACCTCCGTTCTGGCCGCGTCGACGGCGGCCGACTTCAAAACCTATGACAGCAATGGCGACGGCAAGATCAGCCAGAAGGAATACCAGGCCCAGGGCGGCAGCGAAGGCACGTTCCGCATGATCGACGCCAACGGCGACGGCAATTTGAGCCATGACGAATTCGTCAAGAAAGGCGGGACCGCGGTACCCGCCAATCCCGCGGCCCCGGACATGCCGGGTCCCAACGATCGCCTGTAAACATTTGAACGGTCGGTTGGCGCATGCGCCGCGGATCGGATCACCCCGTATGTAAATGGAGATGAACATGAAAAACCTTAATCGAACGCTCTTGAAGCTGGCGCTCGCCAGCATGTTCAGCACGGGTGTTGCGGGGCAGGCCCTGGCTGCGACGGCCAGCTTCAAAACCTACGACAGCAACGGCGACGGCAAGGTCAGTCTGGCGGAATTCCAGGAACAGGGCGGCCAGGCGCCGGCCTTCCGCGAAAGCGACACCAACCATGACAACAGCCTGAGCCCGGATGAGCTCGTCAAGGCCGATTCCAGCGGCGACCGCATCAAGGCCGGCAAATATATCGATGACGCGTGGATTACCACCAAGGTCAAGACGATGTTGCTGAAAGACGAAGGCATGAAGGGACTCGGTGTGGACGTGGAGACCCACAAAGGCACAGTGCTGTTGGCCGGCTGGGTCAACAACGCCACCCAGGTCGCCGAGGCCGAGAAAATCGCGCGCAGTGTCAAAGGCGTCACCGAGGTCAAGAACACCCTGCAGATCAAGAATTGATTGCAGTAGGGATTAGGCCGCGGCGGCATGTGCCGCGGCCGCAACCAGGAGAATTCACATGTACCAGACCACGCAACACCTCAACGATGAGCATATGCAGCTGTACGAATGGAGCGGGGCCGGCGCAGGAACCCGGCTGCTGGGCGCCGCCCCGAGAAAATCGAAGCGGACGCATGCCTGGCATGCCTCATACGGTGTACTGGCGCTGCTGACGTCTCTGCTGGCGCTGAATGGCTGTGACAGCAAGGGCCCGGTGGAACAGGCCGGCAATCAGGTCGATCAGGCCGTCAAGGACATGCAGACGGAGGATGCGCGTTCACAGCAGATGAACGCGCCGCCCGCCAGCCCGGAGGCGGCAGCGCCCGCCCAGGAAGCGCCCCCGGACGGCACGCAGTCTGGCTCCGATATGCCGAAACAATAGGGCCACGCCGGTGCGATGTGGAGAAAACCACACCCAGCCGGTGGCACGTGCGTGCCACCGGCTGGGTGTGGTTTGAACGGCAATCAGAACGCGTAGCTGTACATCAACTGCCAGTTCAACTGGCTATGGTCGATGACCATGCCGCCGTTGCCGGCGGGCGGATTGGGGCCCGTACCGGTCACCGAGATCCTGGGCGAATAGCTCAATGCGAAATTCACCGTGGACTGCTTGCTGAAGGCATAGCCGAAGCCCGCCGTGTAGTGGTTTTCGACGATCGCCGGCCACAGGTAGTTGACGAACTGATCCGGGATCGGATTCTTGCCGTGGTTGTAGCCGATGCGGCCGGTCAGGGCGTCGTTGAATTTGTAGGCGAGACCCAGCGACAGCACGATCTGGTCGTTCCAGTCCTGCTGGAACGGCGCAACGACTGCGCCATTCTTGTAGATGGTCACGGTATTCATGCTGTCGCTCCACAGCACGTCCTTGACGTCGGCCGCGACCATGAGCCGGTCGTTCGCCAGCCAAGCAAGACCCAGGCCCAGGGTGGCCGGCATGTCGAAGCCCTTCACCTTGTAGATGCCGTCCTTGAGGTCGGGTAGATTGCCGGCGGACTGATAGACGCCGCCGACGGTGAGCGCGTCGGCCAGCTTGTAGGTGAAGCCCAGCTTGGCGGCCAGGCTGTAGCCCTTGGCGGCGCCGGTGAAGTCGCTGCCGTCCTTGAAGTTGATGCTGGGCATGCTCGTCACCAGGTCCATCCCGGCCCAGACGAGGTCGACGCTGCCGCCGATATTGAAGCGGTCATTGACCGCATAGGCCAGCGGGAAAATCACGCGCCCGACACTCACCTGCGCCATGTCGCCGCTGGCGTACTCGGTGCCCATGCCGCCCTGGCCGTAGATGCCGGCGCCGTAGGTCAGCTTGCCCTGTTTTTTCGCATAGCCGAATGCCGGCATGTAGAAGGCGTCCGCTTTGGATTTGCCGATGCCCATGGACGTCTTGACGTCCGGACCGACGAAACCGAGCATCACGTCGATCCGGCTGCCTTCCGCCATCAGGCCCAGCGTGGCCGGATTGTTTGCCATGGCGGCCGTACCGTTGTCATACGCCATGGCCGCACCGCCCATGCCGGCGGCAATGGGACCATAGCCCTCCATGAGCATGCCGTTGGTCGCCATGGCCAAGCCGGGCACAGACATGCCCACCGCGGCAAGCGTGGCCGCGAGTTTATTCAGTTGCATCGGGGGTTCTCCTAGAGGTACGGGTTATAGATTTTTAGAAAAGTCGAAAATTCTAACCTATTTATGTACGTGGCCGAATGGGCAGGCCGGGGTCTGACAAATCAGATGAATCGGGATGGGCAACGCTGTGCGGGGAATCGTCCGTTCGTCGACCATGAATCGGCACGACCCGGAAAAACATGAGCCCGCCCGGACGTTACATTGCGTTACATGTGGTTACCTGCCCCGAACATGCCGCTTACACGGTGCGCCTAGAGTGCAATTGTCCGCCGACGCAAAAGATATCGACGGGGACATTGATCAACCGCACAGGAGCCACATCATGAAAACCACACCGATTAAAACCCGTCTCGGCCTGCTGATACTGGGGGGTCTGAGCCTCATGGCGACCGCCGCGCAAGCCGACTGGAATCGTAACGGTCACCCTCAGGCCAGGTACGCCTACCAGCAAAGCCAGGCATACAGTCAGCAGATCAATGCGCGCCAGGCACGGCAGATGGATCGCATCGAGGCCGGCAACCATAACGGTAGCCTGACCCGCCACGAAGTCCGCGACTTGATGCGTGAGCAGCACGAAATCCAGGCCATGGAGCGTCATTTCCGCGCGGACGGCATCATTGACGCCCGCGAATTCCAGCGCCTCGACCATGCGCTCAATCAGGCCGACCGCAACATCCGGGCGGAACGGCATGACCGCCAGGCACGCTATGCCTACAATGCCCGGCCCCGCTGAACCCGGTCGCCACCGGTTGCGGATCGAATGCCCATTCCGAAGATAAATAAGGAGCAAGTCATGCACGTGCCCGTCACACTGGCCTTGGCGGCGCTCGCGGGCAGCAGCGCGGCGTGGGTCGATCCACCCGAGCACGCACCGGCGCACGGCTACGGCATCCCGGCCGGCCGCGGCGCATGGTCTTTCCGCCGCACCTGACCGGCCCTCGCCGGGTCAGCGACGCCAAGCCTGCTAAAATGCCGGCTTTGCGTCCTGGCCTGCTTCATGTCTGCCCTCAAGAACGATACTTTCCTGCGCGCGCTGCTGCGCCAGCCTACTGATTACACGCCGTTGTGGCTGATGCGCCAGGCCGGGCGCTACCTGCCGGAATACAACGCCACGCGCGCGCGCGCGGGAGATTTCCTGACCCTGTGCAAGACCCCCGATCTGGCCACCGAAGTGACGCTGCAGCCGCTGGCGCGCTACCCGCTCGATGCCGCGATCCTGTTTTCCGACATCCTCACCGTGCCCGATGCGATGGGACTGGGGCTGTACTTCTCGGCCGGCGAAGGCCCGCGCTTCGAGCGTCCGCTGCGCGACGAATGGGAAATCCGCGACCTTTCCGCCCCCGATCCGACCGACAAACTCGGCTACGTGATGGATGCGGTGCGTTCGATCCGTCGCGCACTCGACGGCTCGGTGCCGCTGATCGGCTTCTCCGGCAGCCCCTACACGCTGGCCTGCTACATGATCGAAGGCGGCGGCTCGGACGATTACCGCCACATCAAGACCATGCTGTACAGCCGCCCCGACCTGCTGCATCGCATTCTCGAAGTGAACACCCGGGCCGTGACCGACTACCTCAATGCGCAGATCGAAGCCGGCGCCCAGGTCGTGATGATTTTCGATTCCTGGGGCGGTAGCCTGACGCCGCATGCCTATCAGGAATTCTCGCTCGACTACATGACACGCATCGTCGACGGCCTGATCAAGGAACGCGACGGCCGGCGCGTACCGAGCATCGTCTTCACCAAAGGAGGGGGCAACTGGCTGGAGGCCATCGCCGCCTGCGGCGCCGATGCGGTCGGTCTCGACTGGAGTATCGACATCGGCGAAGCACGCCGCCGCGTGGGCAACCGGGTGGCGTTGCAGGGCAATCTCGATCCCAGCGCCCTGCACGGCACGCCCGACATCATCCGCAGCGAAGTCGCCCGCATCATCGACGGCTACGGCAATCACCCCGGCCATGTGTTCAACCTCGGCCACGGCATTTCGCAATTCACCAACCCGGACAACGTCAGCATCCTGGTCGAGGCGGTGCACGCGCAGAGCCGCGCCGTCCGCGCCGCGCCGTCCGTGCCCTGAACACGCCCACCGGAACCGACGTCTTTCCCGGCATCCATAACGCCCATCTTCAATCACCAGGATTTACATGAAAACCATGAAACGATTCTTGATCAGCCTGTTTGCCCTATTCATCAGCTTCAGTTTCGTCACGGAGGACGCCGAAGCCCGGCGCCTGGGCGGCGGCAAGTCTTTCGGCATGCAGCGCAGCGCCCCCGCCAAACAGACGGCCACGCCCGCACCGCAGCGTTCGCAAGAAACCGCGACACCCGCACCGGCCACGCCGCAAAAACGCAGCTGGATGGGACCCATTGCCGGTCTGGCCGCAGGGCTGGGTCTCGCGGCCCTGGCCTCCCATCTCGGTCTCGGCGAGGAAATGGCCAACTTCCTGATGCTGGCCCTGTTGGGGATGGCCGCCTTCATGCTGGTCCGCTTCCTGATGCGTCGCACAGCACCCGCAGCGCCGGCCATGCAATATGCCGGCATGCCGGCCTCCGCAAGGAATCCTGCTTCCCCCGGGTTTGAGCAGACGCCTGCCGCGGCATTCGGCGGCCCCGTCCATACCTTCCCGCCCGGATTTGACGCCGAGGCTTTCGTGCGCGAAGCCAAGCTCAACTTCATCCGCCTGCAGGCAGCCTTCGACGCCGGCAACCTGGACGACCTGCGTGTCTTTACCACGCCTGAAGTCTTCGCCGAAATCCGCATGCAGCTGGCCGAGCGCGGCGATGCTGCGCAAACCACGGACGTGATGACGCTCGACGCCGAGGTGCTCGAAGCCACCGACGAGGATGGCCGCCATGTGGTCAGCGTCCGTTTCACCGGGATGGTTCGCGAAACGGCCGACGACCTCGGCGCCACCCCGCTCGATGAGGTCTGGCACCTCAGCAAACCCGCCCAGGGCCAGGGCGGCTGGGTGATCGCCGGGATTCAGCAAGCATAAATCCAGACAAAACAAGGCCTTGTGCACGAAAAACGTGCACAAGGCCCGTAATTGCGGCAATAGAAGCATCAACTTATGCACAGTTTTGACGCACGGGAACTTTTTTTGTGTCAAGACCTTGACAGTCGCGCCTTGTTTGTAAGTGACTGAATAATATGGATTTGTCGGCCTGCCTGCTTTTTAGCCTTTAAGGCTGACCCGCCTGAATACGGGCATTGAGGGGCAATCGACACAAATCACCCACACAATTATCCACAGCCTGCGTGGACAACGCAAAATTACCCTTGATTAACAATCGGTTAGTGAAACTTTCCCGATACCTGGCCAAGATTCGCCGCTAACATGCCGTCCATCCTCCAGGTCGCGCTTGATACTCCGTTGCACCGGCTGTTCGACTATCGCCTGCCGGCGCAGCTGGGTCCGGCGCAGCCGGGCAGCCTGGTCGAAGTCCCGTTCGGCCGAACGCTACAAATCGGCGTCGCCCTGGAACGGCAGAGCGATAGCGCCATCGTGGCGGACAAGCTGCGCGACGTCATCCGCGTGCTGGACGATCGCCCCCCGCTGTCGCCCGCCATCCTCCGCCTGGCGCAGTTTTGTGCCGACTATTACCACTATCCGCTGGGCGCGATCCTGCTCGCCACACTGCCGCCGCGCCTGCGCAATGCCGCGCCATTTGCTGCGGACACGCCCTGGCTGGTGGTGACCGAGGCAGGGCAGACGACCGAACCACCCGCTCGTGCCCGCGCACAACGCGCCCTGCTCGACGCCCTGCGCGCTACGCCGCAGGCGCGCGAGACATTGCGTCTCCAGAAACAAGGTCGCCACACCGCAGCGCTGGTCGCCGCCGGCTGGGCGGAAT
>Ga0208957_1001717_pt1 | contig 10637 bp, 14 predicted proteins | sample RifOxyA1_FD_184029 | JGI IMG/M metagenome (GOLD analysis project Ga0208957, IMG submission 184029) | Groundwater microbial communities from Rifle, Colorado - Rifle Oxygen_injection A1 (SPAdes) | ecosystem: Environmental > Aquatic > Deep subsurface > Groundwater | place: Rifle, Colorado, United... | reverse complement strand
GAATCCCTGGGCATTTCTTAAACAACTTGATCGCACAATTGTATCCTGCTCCAGATTGCCACGACCAGCTTGAGGTTTCGTTTCCTCCCTGGTATTGTTGGACGTTGTGCTCGGTGTTCAACACCTTGATACGATACGAGTCATACCCTGTAACAGCATCGTTGCGCCAGTTATTACCAATGTATTTTCTCAACGCTACCGGGTATATTTCGTCTGCCTGTACGTTTAGGCAGAAATCTCCAGCAGCCTGAGCTAGAGCAAAATTGCTCGCTATCCCGATGACGCTGCCGTCGCCTGGAGCCTTTTTAGGCCAAACAAACTCGACAGCCCTAACTTTTGGAAATTTATCAGATAGCGCCTTGACCAGCCTGTGCTCTTCCTCATCCCCGTCTGCGGGATCGTAGCACACAATGGCCTCATCCAGTATAGGCTCTACGCTGAGAAACGATTCAAGTGGAATGTATCCCAATTCAACAACTTTCCTGAAAACAAATAACCCCGTTAGTTTCATTATTTCACCCTACGCCTTAAAGCCAATATTGGAACTCGTTTTGAAGTGATTCTTAACGCGAGTCTTCACCTTGCAGATTCTCTTAACGACATCGGACAAGTCCTCGCCAGATACTTTAGATTCTAAAATAAGCAGCTTGAGATACGCAATGCTAAATCCCTCGGTTATATTGAGTATATCATCCGATATAGACTCACCTAAAACACTCGTTAGGTACGCAAACCTTTCCTCCCTACTCGGATTCACCACCTCTACCAGAAGGTCAAATCTCCCAGGTCGATCTACGACATTGAGAGGAAGTTCTCCCGGATAGTTTGTAGTGGCTATAATGTAAACATCATTCCAGCTAGATTCCCCATCCAGAAAAGTTAGCCAAGATTCCGGTCTGCGGTTAATCCTGTCGGTTATCTCCTCAACGATAATCAGTTTATTATAACTTTCTAGTGCCTTCTGGAAAAAAGACACACACTCCAATGTTTCCGCGCCATCTGGAACGATTAAGACAATCGCCCCAAACTTCCGAATAGACATTTCAGCAGATTGCAACACGCCGAATGTTTTCCCGTTACCATGCGGCCCAAAAAGGAGGCATGCTCTCTTATGGGTCATTTTAACCTGTCTGTAAACGCTCGAACTTGAGAAAAACACGTCCATGTCTGACAAAATGGTTCCTTGGAACCCGCCCATATCAACTGGGTTATCCCGCTCTATCTTTCTAACGGGATCGAGAACATATCCATAATTATCAGAATATGATATAGAATAGAATCCAGGAGGTAAACGGTGGCTAGATGAAGATACCGTCCTCCTCGTCAAAATAAATCCGACCATATTTCCCACGTTGCTCCATATCACATCATCCGTTTCTGGGTTATATTCCGGGAAAATGTCAGAATATCTGTTAAGGTGGTACGCCTTAAATATGTCAGAAGTGCTCCACGCAAAAGAAATCCTTTCCCTTCGGCTCACGTAGTAAAAATCACCAGACTTATCATAAGAGAAACAGTCAGAAATAAAATCCTCCTCTCGCGAACCTGCCTTTATCCCTGGGTAGTCGCTCATACCACATTCCTGAAACCAAATTTTTTACATGACCCCATAGAAATGTACCTTTATTCCGCCCCTCGCCTGTAAACAAATAGTCCTGTTATCTTCATTTTTTGCTTCCCTTCATCCAGTTCCTCATGCGAGTCCAGCAGGACTCCCTATCGACAGACTGACGTATATCGTAAACCGGATCGTCTTCGCAATATTTTATATTGACATGCGACGTTGTGTTAGACACGACTCGGACTCTCTTCTCACCAGCGCACTGTGGACACTTCAGGTCTTTTTCATCCACGGTAGATCCACAGTAGTGGCACACCCAAGTGTATCTAGTTTCATGGAAAACAATATCTGCTTCAGTAGAACCCCACGAACTAAATGAACAACACGACCCACTCGACATGAAATACGATTGTGCGTCTCCAGAAGAATACGTCACGATCGCCACCTTCTTTCAAATGACATCCTGTTTCTGGCTACCTTTTCCTGAGATTCTGGTGTTCTCTTTTTAGTGTCGCCTTCAAAATGTGTTAATACGGATGCTGGCTGATAGACGACCTTGAGTCCTTTTTCGCGAGCGTTGAAACACATCCAAGTATCTTCAAAATTAAGACCATCTATCAGTTCGTCTGGAATATCGTACAATTCTCTCCTGCATAATAGAGCCGCCCCCGTAACGAAATCGCACTCGATGGGAGTTGATGACTCGATTCCATCAGGTAGTCCATAGAATCGGTGATACCCAATATCCCGGCTGTTCCAATCCACACTGCCCCCCGCAAACTGCAATCTCCCATCCGCGAATAACAACTTCGACCCGACAACTCCCACCTTGTCGTTGTTCATGACGTGTAGGAGATGTTCTAGCCATCCCTCATTCGGGGCGTCCATGTCGTCGTTCGCCATGAATACCATCGGCGTCGAGATGAGCTGGCTGGCAAACTTGTGCGCCCCCGCAAATCCCAAATTATCCCCCACATCCATGACGGTCACATTATCAGGAATAGCGTAATTCAGCGGGTCTCCATTGTTAATCACCAAGACCCTAGAAGTTGGCGCTGTCTGCTTCATCGAGGCCAGTAACTTTTCTAGGTGTGGGCTATTGTACGTTGGAATAACAATCGTCACATCAGCCGGACTGTACTTCAAGAACATATTCAGAGACCCCATAGGAGTAATGGGTCTGTCCGAAAGCATATCGTCAATCCGCCCAACAAAGGCGTCGAAATCCTGCCATTCTCTCGCCCATATCTGTCCCGCCTGAGACAGCGCAGACCAGTCCTTCATCCTGCCCAGTAGTTCCATTGTGAGGTATGGCAGGTCTGCGATGTTATCGAACAACAGGCCCGTCTTGCTCGCCTGAACCACCTCTGGCATTCCGCCACTGTTGTAGACAATCGGAACACATCCACTCGCCTGGGCTTCTAGCGGGGTTATTCCCATGTGTTCTTGCGCTGACGGAATATTAGGTAAAGATACGCCAGTCGCGTGCCAGTAAACGGCTGACTTGGCGAATAAATCGACTAGAGCCTTTTGGGATAAATTCGGCATGAAGTCTATATTGTAACCAGCCGCCAATCGTTGCAGCTCTGAAAAGTAGAAGTTCTGATTCGGATCAACACTTCCAGCAATAACAAATTTCCATTTCGGTTCCTTTCTGGAGACGATCTTGAAACAGTTTATAAGCTGCCTGTGCGCTTTATCAGCATATACCGAAGGCTCCGAGAATCTTGAAACATGCAGTATAATATTCTCTTTAGATCCACAATAAAATCCAGTATCTATCGGTATGTAAACTGGTGCAACACCTCTGCCCCACTTATTCTTGATATGATCCGCCGTATAGGCGCTATTTGAAAATAGGACAGTTTCTTCCGGTGGATTTTTCAAATCTGGTTGAGGGAAGAAGACGTGATGCGCTGTTCTTTTCGCTTCTGGGTAGAACCATCTGAAATGATCTATACCAAGCCAGTAATCATACCCGCGCTCGACGTGCGGCGAATAATGGCGAAGCGGGACACCGTCAAACCAATGATCTAATACGGCCTGGGACGGGGTGTTGGTAGTATAAACATCTACGCTATGACCAAGTGCCAAAAATGCCAAAAGATGCCACTTAAACGCCTGATACCCGCCCGCCTTTTCATTATATAAATGAGCGCACCCTATCCCTATTTTCATTTTTCTCCTATTCCACGAATTTCCAACTTCTTCCGCTCAAGATATCCCGAATAGCGCCTCTCGAAACTCCAAACATTTCAGCCATATCTCTTTTATCTATACCAGAATGCTTAATGAATTTAACATCTCTTTCAGTCAATATTGAATATGGATTATTCTCTCCGCTGGAGTCCCAGTGCCTTCCCTTTCTAGCCATATCCGCTAGATTTTCAGCATGTGTAGCAATGAACAAATGTTCTGGATTACAACATTCTCTATTGTCGCAAATGTGGCATATCTCCATCCCATCTGGAACATTTGACCCGTTGTGAATCACCCACGAGATAATATGAGCGGACTCCTTTGTAATATTACTGACCCGCCACTTCCATCCAAATTTTCCGTAGCCATCATGGTCCTTAAATAACTTCCACCCCCAGCACCCATCTCGCACCTCGACAGATCTGAAAAATATCCTCCTATTCCTATCGAGAGTGTCCCGATCGACCGACATATAATTCTTGCCCACTAGAACGATCCTTTGAACCAGTATGAATCTGAAGCGGGTTGCTGCCCGTGCTTTAGTAACAAATACTGGAAATTTCTTCCGAGGTTATCATCCGAAAACCAATTGGCCGAATTTGCTTGAGACGCATGTTCGTAGTGATAGAATATACTTCTTGGATCGTAAACTACATCCCCTCCCAATTTTCTGGCCTGTATACAAAAATCCACGTCCTCGAAGCATCCGGGAGATAGCCGTGTATCAAATCCAGAAATGCTGTTCCACCATTTCTTGGTCGTCATGAAACACGCGCCAGTCACAGCCGGAACAGACCTCCTTACATTCGCCATAGGCGTATCTGCCGGGAACCCAGACATGATATGCCTTGGGTATCCTCGCGTATCGAAGAATACGCCACAGTGCTGTATTAGATCTCCGCGCTGATAAGGATCGCTTTTGGGGTACACCAATAGCGCCCCGCACACCGCTGCGCCATCATCTAGGTTATCAGCCATGTTACCTATACACCGGCTGTGATACGCCTCGGTATCGCTATTGAGAATCAACAGGTATTCGTTTTCCGCCTTGTTACATCCTCTATTAACGCTCTTAACAAACCCCTCGTTCCCCTTATTCGCAAAATACCGAACGCCCTCGATGGTCTTGAGAACTTCCGAGTCGCCATCTGGGCTTTTGTCGTCCACGATAATGATCTCGCCAAGTCGGGACGATCCCCGAATGGAATCAACCAACCTGAGAACGAGATTGCTACGGCCATGTACCGGGATGATTACGCTCACTAAAGGTAAGGTCATACATTCACCTTATCATCAAGGGTAATGCCCTTATAGACGTTGGCCTCAACAATCGTAAACATATCTCGCAACCCAAACTCACGATATTGCTCCATCCGCATATCTACCCGATATCCCGCCTTAACCGCCGCGTAAATAGCCCCATTCAGATCATCACACAAAAGCCAAACCTTCTCGCATTCTGAAAGAGGGGGCGATGCCATGTCGCTCATAGCAATATCTTCTTTACGGAAATATATACTGCTGGATAGGAGACATAGTTATCCCCAACGGGAGCGGATCGCTCTACTGACACTGCCTCTACGCAATAGCCACTGGTGCTAAGAGTCTTCATGTACTCGTTTAATTCTCCGACAAGAAGAGATACCTTGTGTATCATATCCAGATGTTCTTGCTTGTTATCGTTTTCCATTTTTCTACTCCAGTTCCACTACAACATTAACGCTCTCAACGTTATCGCAATCTTCACAGTGGAGTACGCCGATCCCAATCACGGGGAGGCCAACGGTATTCTCGTACTCCTCCACCAATTCAAAAATCTTATCCTCTAACTCGTATTTCAACTCCAAAGCCCTGCTAACCGTCATCAGATCTTGAGACTCTTTATTCTCATCCATGTTTTTTCCTTTCGTGCTATATAAGGGTTCTACTGCTTCAATCCCCTTGAAATAAGGAGACTCTTCTACATCCCAGTCCCAACCCCAGTCCAAAGATTTACCCACCAAGAACCTCCTCGTACCTTTTTACACATTCTGAGTTGAACTTATCAGCCCACTCGCGTCCGTCTTCTCCCATTTTATTATTGTCAACTCTCAAATTAAGAATGACTTCCGATAGAGCGCGATACCAGTTCTTCCCGTTGACCGAGTTCTTCACTAGAATGCCGCCCTCACATCCCCGATAGGGCGATGAATCTGTCGCAACCCATGGGATACCCGCAGTGGCGTATTCCAGAACCTTTAAGTTAGACCGATGATCATCGTACCTTCCGCCGTCTAATGGAGCCACTCCGATACTGAACTTCGCCACCGTCTTGGGCCACTCCGAGAACGGTTGCCAATTTCCGAGAGCATATCTCACACCCCAGTGCTCCATCAGTGAAACCACATCGGGGTAAACGGGCTGGACGTGAACCACTACGTCTCGGTTATTTTTGCAGATCGATCCCAAGGCGGGAATGATGCCGCTTTCCTTCCAGGAAGAGTTGTGCAGCGAAGTTCCTCCCCATCCAATCGTAATCAGACTGGAGTTTCTGGCCGGAAGATTAGACCATATTTCATCATCGAGATAATTGGGAACATACTGACCATGGGGGTTGTACATGGAGTACGCCTCGGTCAGCATCTTCGAGGGAGTCATATAGCCCGTGCAGATCCGCAGACCTTGGCGGAATTCCTTGAGGATAGATCCTCGTCCATCAAGCGCTTTCTTCCCGCCTCTCCATGTTTCATAAGACACGCTTCCAGGAATAAGACCATAGTGATCGTCAAATGTGGCCCACACCTGTTTTCCGAGGCTTTTTTGCTCAGAAATAAAGGAATGCGACTCTAACATCAAGAGTCGCTCCAAGACAATCACGTCAGCCTGAGCCACCTCTACCGCCGTTTCTGGAGAGAGCGACCCCTGTAGGATTTCAGCCATGTGAGCGACATAGCAGCGATGGCCCGCTTTCGCAAGCCGCTTCGCTGGAACGTCACATCGGTGTGCTGACGTGTTATATTCTTTTGGATTGTCCCCTAAAAACCAAGCGATCCTCAATTACATTTCCTTTCTGTTTAGATCCCCTAGCCCTAATCTTCCTCGTCCTTAGTTACAGTAATAGTTCCGCGCTTCTTCGCGTCGTTATTTTCTTCCCCAGCCTTATCGGGCGATCCCTTCGGTTCGGTCTGCGCCGATGTGCTTTCTTCCCCAGACGGATCGACCACCTGTTGAACATACGACACCGGGGGAGTCAAAACTTCACGATGCTTCAGTTCCTCTTCTTTATATTCCAGTTCTACATCAGACTTCAACCCGGCTCCCGACACATAGGTGCGGTGAGATAAAGCGCCGTCGCGATACATCGGCCCCATAACATCCTTAATGAGACTTGCCATTTCAGTCTGGGTTGGCATGAACGAGAGTTTCAGGGTGTCCAAAGCGCTAACACGGTACTTCGTCCCATGTGCCCGTATCCACTTCTTAACCAGATAGGTCAACCAGTTCGTGACCTGTTGCGCCTGATAACGACATCTCTCCAGATAGATAATAACATCAATATCGCCCTTAGACGATCCGCCGCCCTTGCCGCCAGAACTACCAAGCGACCCCGGCATCTCGCCGGAAACCACTTGAGAAGTAATCCCCATCTTGCGATAGAACTGCTTCGTGATGCCGCCATGGTAGTCATTAGCGATCATCTCCTGCAATCCCTTCGGAACATGAACCTCTACAGTAAATGGATCTCGCCAAACCAACATCCCCGTTCTATCACCAGCCTGTCCATTGAGAACCGACTTCGCCGCAGCAACCTCCCCCGGAAGCGGAGGGCGATCCTTGTCGCCAATCTTTATGACCCATAACTGATAGCGGTATCCCTCCGTTAGAGCGCGAACGCTATCTTCGTAAATGGTTCTATCAACCAGTTCGCGGAATCCCTTACTCAACATCGGCATAGAGTACAGCATCCAAGATCTGCCCCTATCCCAAATAGGCTTCATATTCTCGCCCGGAATAAGCAATCCCTGCCCAGGCCCAGAAAAAGGAGAATCATTCCAGTGCCTTAATAGAGGTAAATACATAGCGGGAGGAAACACCGACTCAATCAGGCTTTCCGACCATTCCCCCGTATCATACTGCTCTGGGGTTAATCCAAACGTCCAGTTATACCCCACGTGCATGGACTTCGGGTTCATTGGAACCACGTCGATCAGATCATTGCCACCCCACACCTCTAGGGGATATGCCTGTCCGTACTCCCTCTGCTCTGACCACAACTCGGAAACTCTCTCCTCCAAGTTTTTGTCCGAAATGAACGTCTCAATGTCCTTCCGCATCTTCGTGTCTGTACAGATCACATCAATACTTCGCGCCAGAAGTTCGACCGGGACATCCACGATGTTCGTCGCGTCACCATCTGTATTGTAGTAATGCTCTGCCAAGTTCATGCGCGTCTGAATCGGAGATGGCATGTAGTTAGGCATCGGCTTGTTGTCTGGAATAGGATCTAACCCCTGAACGGCGTTAAGACGGTTACGTTCAGATACCATAGACCGGCGATCGGTATCCTCCCACTTTTTCAGAGCGCTCTTGTAGGAAGCCTCCATCCGGCTCTTGTAATTAGTAGATCCATCTATCGCGGCCTTAATGACCCCGGAGATTCCAACCATGGGGTTATTAGAGTCCAGGGACGACATCTGGAGTTCCAGAATCTCGAAGTTATTCGTAATAGGAGCCGGGAATCGACCCTTGACCATTCCGCCGAACTGATCGGGTTCAGTGCGGATTTTGTTCTCCGCGACCGCCTGTTCTTTCGTGCAAATCTTCCCATTAAGGGAGGTCCACCGCCTGGAGGATGGGTTCCATCCCGACTGAGTTCCCTTAATGTAAAGTGGTTCGTGAGATTCTGATTTCCTGGTTTTCTTGACGAGCATTGAGTATTGGTTCCTAGTGGCGTGTATTAAGAGTTTACGATAACGACAATCCAATATTACGTCATTTCCCATGTTTTGTCAAGTAGCAAATTTATCCAGTAGGAACGATGTACTATTGCGCTACTTATGCAAACAGGGTACAATACTTCACATGAAACTAATAACAAAGTCTCAACAAAACGAGTACGAAGCCCTTAAAAAGCGATATAGCATGGATATGAAGCGAGAGTCCATTCTTCGCCTTTCTCTTGAAGAAGATATCGACGCTCCCGTGAAATCGTGCGTTATGGGCCTTGCTATTCTGGGGTGCGATCCTAGATGGTCATGCTGCGGATTCGATTATCATGGTCAGCCCATTCACAAGAATCACGATTACGGATCTGTCTATTTCGGTCTAGTATACAACGATTCTACCAAGAAGTATTTGTCTCGATTCTTCGAGTCTCCCGATTGGATGTTTCCCAAAACATGGCAAGTAACGCTATCAAAAAATGACGGCGTTCCTATGGTGTGGTTATCGAATCAATTTGTTAGAAAGGAATTGTGGGACGGGCAAGATTCTATTCACTATTCCGAACTGGCCGCAACAAGAATACGCTATCTGGAGTATTCTCTCCTATCTGTTTCTGGGGATATGGCCCAAGATACCATTTTGGTAGACGAAAACTCTCGGTACAATAGGAGATTCAAATTCTGGCAGTATCCTCCCAAATGTCCGTGGTCGTTCACCAAGGATCAATTCTTGGAGAGAGTTCATGGCTAAAAAGCAAAACGATAACCCCATGCCGCTGTCCGTGTACACAGCGATGGCGATATGGCATCCGTCCATCACATCTGGAGTTCAGCAAGTAGCGGACTTGCATCACGCGCTCGTGAGCAAGGGAGACGTTCGCGGAATGGCGCTATCGGAGCGCAAGAAGATTCACGACGCCCGCAACCTGTGGTGGGTTTCCCATTCAGATCATGCCTCACACGCCAATATCCTATCTAAGCAGGAGTATTACAGGCTCTTATGCGAAAGATGGGGTGCCGATGCCGTGGATGAATTTATCACGTCGTTTAACTGGAAGAACAAAGCGCCATTCACGCTAGAGTGGCTAAAAGGAGAATAAGAAATGACCGCTATCATATACACGGTTTTGATTATCGTTGTTTTCTTAACAACTAAAGAGACGACCACTTTGTCACATTCGATAATGGCCGCGATGTTTGTTGCTTTAGGATTTATCATCGATGAACTTCGCGCATTGAATGCCAAACTGAAATCATAAAGAAATTCAATAAGAAAGGAGCTGTATGAAGCGTCAAGAATTACCAGAAGGTGTTGCCGCGTACTTTATTCACGGAGACGGAATGGATGTTGATGGTAATGATATGCTGTGGCTGGATACCGTGTGCCTGTTAGTCAAGGCAGATGGTGAGCACAACAACAATCTTCCATCCACCGTCAGTAAGTGGGAGATTCTCTCTTCGGGTATCGCGTTCTTTTCGCCCGCAGATTCACCAGAAAGCCGTGATAGAGAGAAGGGCGAGGTCATTTCTCTTGGTCGCGCCCTGAAGGCATACCGAGAAAATAATGCTCACCGAGTTCCAAATTTCAGTTTCTTAATGTGTAGACCCGGAATGACATCAACGCTGAAGTTGTACGCCGGTTAATATGGGAGATATGTCACTTCACTTTTCAAGCGCATCTGAGCACTGGCTAACTCCGCTCAACCTGCTAGAAAGCGCGGCCTTCGTATTCGGAGGAGAGATCGATCTGGACCCATGTGCTGACTTGGAGAAGATGGATAATGTTCCCGCTAGAATCAGGTGGACAGTTTTGGACGACTGTCTCACAAAAAACTGGGCTGGATACAACGCTTGGATGAATCCTCCATATGGCAGAACCATTAAAAAGTTTGTATCCAAAGCGGCTCACGAATCTTATCTTGAGGCCAACGGGAACACCATTGCCCTCTTGCCGT
>Ga0208957_1001709_pt1 | contig 10671 bp, 7 predicted proteins | sample RifOxyA1_FD_184029 | JGI IMG/M metagenome (GOLD analysis project Ga0208957, IMG submission 184029) | Groundwater microbial communities from Rifle, Colorado - Rifle Oxygen_injection A1 (SPAdes) | ecosystem: Environmental > Aquatic > Deep subsurface > Groundwater | place: Rifle, Colorado, United... | reverse complement strand
TGGCTCATGCGTTTCAACGAATCCTTGGAAAATGTCAAAGGGTTAACTCACATCCCTTGCAGGATGCTTCGCCATTATCATGCTATACCAAGGCCGTGCCGTTTCTGGATGGTTGCCTTCCATTTCTGGAACTCCTTGCGGAGCAGTTCTTCTCCTCAACTTGCGTCGATTAAGTGGGCGGACTTTCCTCACAAACCAAGCTTTTTTAAAAATGACCAAAATTGTTTTGATCAAACTTTATTAAAAGTTTGGGCTGCGTGATGAGCTAGCTGCCTACCTATGTTTTTTGCATACTAGTTAGTTTTTATAGTTTTCTATTGAATAAAAAAATTAATTTAAGCCGACTGTATGGTAAACTTTTTCGACGAACAAATCAGTTTCTTCTAAAGTTTGATCCAAATCTTTTGTCAAATTATAAGCATCTCTTCTTAATGCAGAATTTGTTCTACGATCTTGTAATGGTTCGGCATTCCTGGAAAAATCTATTCTACTGGAATTATTAATTGCTCTATTTCCATGTGCATATCTTAAATCATGTGCAGCATCAGTAATGGCATTTAAATTAGATGGGGATTCAGTGATTTCACGAGCAGCCTCAGTAACATAGACTTTTGTGTCCGATAAAGTATCTTTTACTTCATTAGAACAGCCTGTTAGTAATGCTAATAATCCTAAAATTGTGTATGGTTTCATTTTATTCTCCTTTTTGTTATTCTAATATAGTAGTAACTATTTTATATACTTTTCTATTAAAAAAAATCGTGTTTTTGGTGCAGCTTTTTTTGAAAAAGGTGCAGCCACAGCGGCGATTGAGCTGTTAGTTTAACTATAAAATTTATTGTTTTGGTCCAGCTTTATTAAAAGATGGATAATAAATCAATAGGTATTGTGCGCAAGAGATAAAATAACTCAAAGCAAACTATTGGTAACTGCGAGCTGAATACCTCGCCGAAGCTTGGTACTTACACTCCAGTCCCATCAAACCTGTCTTTTGCAGGTGTTCTAGGTCTCTTTTAGAGGAGTCTTTCATGCTTAGATGCTTTCAGCATTTATGACCTAACGCGTAGCTGCTCGGCCTACCTTATCAGATAACCGATACACCAGAGGCGTCGAAGTACCGTTCCTCTCGTACTAAATACTCCTTTCTCTCAGACCTTCTTGCACTTCCAGCAGATATCATACAAACTGTCTCGCAACGTTCTTAACCCAGCTCACGAACCGCTTTAACCGGTGAACACCCGTACCCTTGGGCGCTTCTGCACGCCCAGGATGCGATGAGCCGACAACGAAGTAGCAAGCCGCGCCGTCGATTTGAGCTCTTAGGCGCGACGACTCAGTTATCCCCAGGATAGCTTTTCTGTCATACCTGGCTCCCATCAATTGAGAACACAGGGGTTCGCTAGACCAACCTTTCGGTGCTGCATTTCTTACTGTTCGAAATACAGTCAGGCAAGCTTTTGCTCTTGCACTCTACTCAGGATTTCTGAACCTGATGAGCTTACCTTTGGGCTCAACTGATATCTTTTCAGCTGAGTGCCGCCCCAGCCAAACTGTCCACCTACAGCTGTCCTTCTTTCGAAGTGAGCAATACAAATTCAATAGGGTGGTGTTTCATTTGCGTCTATTTCTGATCTAGCAACCAGAACTTAACGACTACCACCTACACTACACAACAAAACTCGTACTACAACAATAAGCTACAGTAAAGTTCCATGGGGTCTCCGCTTCCCGCTGGAAGTCTCTGGACTTCACACCAGAATGTAATGTTCGGGGGGTTCTTGTTTGGGACAATAGAGATCTCGTTACGCCCTTCATGCAGGTCGTCAATTAAACGACAAGGCATTTCGCTACCTTAAGAGAATTATAGTTATTCCCGCCGTTTACTAGCTCTTAGCTCCGTTGAACCGGAGTTTGAAGTACTAGCACTGGGCAGACGTCACAAACTATACACACCATTACTGGCTTGCAGTTTGTTGCGTTTTTGTTAAACAGTCGGATCTCCCGAGTTATTGAACCCTGTAACCGCATTCATACGAATACAGTCGCAGGGACCCCTTATACCGAAGGTACGGGGCTAATTTGTCGAGTTCCCTAAACAAGATTAATCCCTCAGACCTTAGGCTTCTCACCTTGGACCACCAGTGCCGGATCTAGGTATAGTTATTTTGGATCCTTCCAAATTCCTTTTTCACGGGCTCCAGGTATCAACTTAATGGGCACAAGTCCCACTCATTTCAGATTTAATCAATTTCTCATTGTTACAATACTCCATTGATTTATTCTGATTAACAAGCACGATAATACTTGTAAGTCTAACCCGAAGCGTCAGAAATTTGGCTTGCGTTGCCGCGCGTACCAAAATAGTAACGGAATATTAACCGTTTTCCCTTTCCCGCACGCCCAGTTAGGGGTGCAGTTAGGACTAACTTACTCTCAGCTGATCTACATTGCTGAGAAACCCTTGTCCTTTCGGTCTTAAAGATTCTCACTTTAAATAGCTCCTACTACTACCAGGATTCTTAATTCTACGAGGTCCCGAAGCTCTCTCGAACTCCGTTCTGCCCTCGCAGAACACCTACCTACCTCTTTCCACACTCAAGTATGGAAGATAATGGTATCGGTAAACAACTTAGTCCCGTCCATTTTCAGGGCACATGACCTAGACAGGTGAGCTGTTACGCTTTCTTTAAAGGATGGCTGCTTCTGAGCCTACCTCCCCGCTGTCTGTGGTGACGAACACCTTTCACCCTTTAACACTTAGTTGTTATTTAGGGACCTTAACCATTAGTGGGGCTGTTCCCCTTTTGGATCGCAAGTTTACCCCAGCGACCCCGTTTCCAAATTTCTACGATGTTGAAAAATTAGGAGTTGGACAAGAAGGTGAGGGATTTCTCCCCCGAGCCTTCAAATCCGTAGCTCTACCTCTTCAACTATCTCCATTCAGACTAGACTTAGGCCTATTTCGGTAGGAACCAGCTATCACTAAGCTCGATTGGCTTTTCACCCCTAGCCGCAAGTTAGAAGAACATATGCACATAGCACCTCTTCAGGCCTCCACCACCCATTAGGCGGCTTCACCTTACCCGCGGATAGATCGCTTAGTTTCGGGTTAGATCCTAATGACTTAGGCATTTTCATACCTTTTCCCTTGTAAACTGCGGAATTTTGGTTTCCCTACGAGTACGTCCTTTATGGACTTACCCTTGCCATTAAAATCAACTCCCTGGCTCGTTATTCGAAACGTACGATGCAATCCCGAAGGACCGCATCACACTATAACCATTAGATTTCAAGCTCTTTTAACTCTCTGTTACGAGTTCTTTTCAACTTTCCCTCACGGTACTCATCTGCTATCGGACTCAAGACATATTTAGAGTTGGAGGTTGATGTCCCCCAAATTCGTGCACAATTTCAAATGTACACTACTCAAGATACCAGCTCTCCTTTTGAATTCCCTCTACGGGGCTTTCATCCTCTATGGCACTCCATTCCAGGAGACTTTGAGTTATTCAATTAAGGTATAAATGCTGGTCTTAAAACACCACATTTCCTAAACATTTCTGTCTAGGATTCGGTTTGCTCTCTTCCGTTTTCTCTCGCTGATAATAACGGAATCTCGATTGATTTCTTTTCCTCTAGGTACTGAGACGCTTCAATTCCCTAGGTTCCTTATCCTCTCGGATTTACTGAGAAGTCTCATTCAGGTATCTCTGGTTCAAAGGTCGCATGCACCTCGCCAGAGCTTTTCGTTGCTTGCCACGCCCTTCATCAGTGTCTTGAACCAAGTTTTCCATCTAATGGCGTAAGTAGTAGCTATTTTATCTCTTGCTTATGCACAATACCTTTTGAATATGTCAAGTTAATGACCATGAAGGTATCCTTAGCACATTTCTATTCGGAAATGCGCCGCATTTTGTCTCGTGTGATAATTGATGACTATGAATGGACCCGTCGGGACTTCCGAGGATCCTTAGATTTAAGGATTCATTTCGAACCCGAGGCCCCTTCCTTGCAAGGGAAGTGCTATACCAGGCTTAGCTACGGGCCCATGATTATTAATGGTAGGATGGAATTTTTGTTTTCAAAAGCATTAATAAAAAATAGGAGGTGATCCAGCCGCAGGTTCCCCTACGGCTACCTTGTGACGACTTGTCCCTCCTTGCTGAGCTTAAGTTCGAAGTATGCATTGCATAAGCCTCACTTAAACCCTGCTCGGCTGGAATGACGGGCGGTGTGTGCAAGGCACGTTGACATATTCACCGGGTACTGATGATGCCCGATTACTAGGAATTCCAGCTTCATGAGGGTGGGTTGCAACCCTCAATCCGAACTACGATAAGGTTTAAGGGGTTGACTTCTCCTTTCGGAGTTGTATCCTATTGTCCTTACCATTGTAACGCGCGTGTCGCCCAGGAAATTCAGGGCATACCACCTACCGTTGCCTGCACCTTCCTCCTTGTTTCCTAGGCAGTCTCTATAGTGTGCACGATCGTCCCTGAGGACTCGTTAGCAACTATAAATACAGGTCTTGTTCGTTGCCAGACTTAACTGGACACTTTACAGCACGAACTGACGGCGGCCATGCACCTCCTCTCGGCTTGTCAGGTAAAACCTTTAATCTGACCTTCATCCTGCCGTCGTTCCTGGTGAGGTTCACGGTGTATAATCTGATTAAACCGCACGTTCCACTCCTTGTAGCGCGCCCCCGCCAATTCCTTTAAGTTTCAGTCTTGCGACCATACTTCCCAGGCGGCAAACTTAACGCCTTCGCTCCGGCACTGCACATCCACAAAGAATGCGCAACACCTAGTTTGCAGTGTTTACAGCTAGGACTACAGGGGTATCTAATCCCTTTTGCTCCCCTAGCTTTCGTCCCTGATCGTCGGATTCGTTCTAGTCAGATGCCTTCGCCATTGGTGGTCTTCCAAGGATTATCGCATTTTACCGCTACCCAAGGAATACCCCTGACTCCTCCCGATCCCTAACAAAGTAGTGTCTCTTGCAGCCCCTGTGTTAAGCACAAGGATTTGACAAAAGATTTACTTTATCGACTACGGACGCTTTAGGCCCAATAAAAGTGATTACCACTCGTGGCGCCGGGGTTACCGCGGCTGCTGGCACCGGTCTTACCCACCACTTATTCGCCAAGTTATTTACGCTTGGCAAAAGCTCACCGTTGGCGAGCACTTTGGGTTCCCTTATCACACTTTCGTGTATTGTAAAGGTTTCCCACCTGCTGCACCCCTTAGGGCTAGGACCCTTTTCTCAGTGTCCTTCTCTGGGCTACCTCTCTCAAGGCCCATACTGATCTGAGGCTTGGTGAGCCATTACCTCACCAACTACCTAATCAGCCGCCGACTCATCCTAAGGCGTCGGAACTTTTAAAAAAAGAACATTCCAGTATCAATTTTTTATCTGGTATTAGCCACAGTTTCCCATGGTTATTCCAGACCTTAGGGCAGATTATCGACGTGTTACTGAGCATTCCGCCGGTGACTCCGAAGAGCCCCCTTGACTTGCATGGTTAAATGGAACCCAAATAGCAGTAATCTCCCGCAGGATCAACGGGTAACATATTGTATGATTTATCACAAGAATTTTATTGAAGCGCTTTTTGCTACAAAAATATTTCCATCCATACCTCATACTTAATTTTTTAATTAAGCACTCACTTTGAAGACGATGTCTTCGTGTCTTTTTGTTGAAATTTAAAGACTATATAAATGTTTTGTCTACTTAGCTCGATTACGTTTGGCTTTTTCTCTTTTAATTCTTTTTCTTTGCCATTTCCATCTCATTTGGCCTTTTTTCTTCCAACGTCTTGAGCTTCGTTTCATTTGTGTTTCTCTCGAATTTTTCTCTCTTTAAATAGTTTTTGTTGATTTTTGTTTTTTTAGAATTATTAAACTTATTTTAATATCGTCGCTACGCTCCAAGCCGCTCAGTTGCCGCGGTGGCTAAAAAAATTATTTTTATTCTAAAAAAATTTTTGTAATTTTTTCATTCGTCGATATTTGTTTGAATTCTTCTATTGGCAGTGAAAAATAATGTGCATTCGTTACTAGGAAATTTTTCATAGATAAAACTTTTGTTATGTTAATCAAATACCATGTTGTATAATGTATTTTTTCATTAGATAGTGCATACCAAACTTCTATATTGAAATATTTTTTAAGATTATTATACCTGTAGGTTTCTGATTCTGAAATGCAAAATTTATGATATTTTTCTAGGGGTACATTATGCTCTACATCAATAAAAATTAATCCTATATTTTTTATGAATAAAACATAGTCTGGTCTTTGTATGTTAAGTTCTTTAAGTGCTGTGCTGAACGTTGTGAAATTTTGTTCTATATACCAAAATGGAATTTTGTGTTTGTCTAAATATTTTTGAAACTCTGTTTCTGCTTGGATTTGTTTTTCTCTGTTCATGAAATCTTTTTGTAAAATTATTTTTATAAACTTGATTGTGTTTTTTCCGAAAATTTTTCAGAGCTATTTTAGAAATCTTTATAATTTCTATTAAGTTTATGAGATTATGCTTAAGCAACTTACTTTTCATGAAGCGGAAATATTTTCTAAGGAATTTGGTGTTGTTAAGTATGTTTGTAATCCTTTTTGGCTCGCATTTAATGGTTATATTGAAAACAGAAATGGTGAAAAACTTTTTTCAGAAAGAGATGAAACTTATCCTAATGATTTTCCTTATATCAAAGTTCCTGCTAAAGAAATTAATTTGAGGAATGCTATTATTAGTTGGGTTACTGAAGATGAATTTAATTCTATTCAAAAGAAAGTTAAAATTGTAAATTCTTTTTTTATAGGAGAAGAATTTTATTATAAAACTGAAAATATTTTGGATATTAATGGAAAAGATAAAAAAGATTTTAGGAGAAATGTTAATGCCTTCAAAAAAAAGTATAATTACAAAGTGTTTAATGATTATTCCAAGAAAAAGATTATTGCATTTATTGAGAAATGGGCTAAAAATCAAAAAGATAAAAATGAATTTTTTGAAATTAGTAAAGAATATGCTCTTTTTTGTGTTGAGAATATGAATAAAATTAAATCTGCTAAGTGGATATTCTTGGAAATTGATGGTAAATTGGCTGGGTTTAATTTGTCTGTGAAAATAAATAATGATTATTGGATTGGTGTGCATCAGAAAGTTGATTTTGAATTTGATGGAATTGGTAGGTTTATATTTCTTCTTAGAGCTGAAGCCTTTAAAGATGTAAAATATTTTACTTTAGGAACGGGAGCTAAAGATGAAGGAATTACTTATTTTAAAAAACATTTAAATCCTGTAAAAATTGAAGAAAGATTTTATGTGATAACTGGTGAGATGCTTTCATAAATCTCTTTGGTTTTTTGTTTCATAATTCTCCAGGAATATTTTTCTAGACATTCTTTTCTTGCTTGAATTCCATGTTTTGTTCTTAATTCTTTGTTATCTATGTAATTTAAGATTGCTTTCTTTAATGCTTCTGTATTGTTTGGTTCAATAACTGTGCCACAGTTTTGAAAAATTTCTTGCATGTCTGAAATGTTTGTTGTGATGACTGGAAGTTCCATTGACATAGGTTCGAATATTTTAATAGGTAATTGTGCGTTTGCAGATTTAGAATTCCATTGAGGTGCGCAAAATATATCTGATGCTTTCATATAATTTGGAAGTTCTTTGTTATCTATTTGTTCTAAAACTGTGATTAATTTTGAATTTTTTAATTGTTTAGTAATTGGATTATTTTTGTCTGCCCCTATGATTAACAAATGTATATCTTCATTGTTTATTTCATTAATAGCTTGCATTAATTCTAGAATACCTTTATGTTTTTTTGGTGTTCCAGAGAATAAAACTACTGTTTTTCCTTTTAGATCTAATTCTTCTCGAATTTTATTTCCTGAAAAATTTTCTGGATTAAAATAATCTGTATTTGGTCCTGTCGGTATCCAAGTACCTCCAAACATTTTTTGTAATGTTTTTGAACTGGTTATTATTGCATCTGCTTTTTTGCTTTGTTTCTCTAAAGCTTTTTTTAGAAAGTATGATTCAGGAACATATAAATCTGCGAATGTGAATTTGGCTAGATTTATTGGGTTTGGTGAGAGATAATTATCTAACATATATTGACTTTCCCAATCGTCGATATCTAAAATTAATTTTTGATTTTTATTTTTTATTTTTTTTATTAATGCCGGAAGAAAACTTGGAAATGTTATTTTAAATGAATGGATTATATCTGCATTTAAATCTTTGTAAATGTTTTTTGCGTTTTGAAAATAAAATGGGAATATTTTTTTATAGGGATAAAGTTTGTATTTTATACTTGTATCATTTTTCAATGGTTTGAAAATCCCTTGTTCTTCTACTGGACCTACGACTGTAACATCATAATCTTCTGACATTAATTTTGCGAATGGATATGCTCTAGTGTAACCATTTGTACTAAGATTATCACAAGGCATTACAATTTTCATATTTTTTTTGTTCTCCTTTATTTTGAAACAATTGTTGCAAGCAGAAATGCGGATTTACTATGGTGATCACAGTAATTGATTCCTGTTTCTTCTGCTCTTCTAAATACTTCATTAGTATCGAAATTTCCTGTTAGTAAATGATTATATGCTTTTGTTGGATTGTTATCAGATACTGAAACTAATGCATCTGCTAATAACCATCCTTTATGACCTAAATTATTATTACAAAAATAGATTGCATTTTCTTTATCCTGTTCAAATTGTGTTTTTAATTTGTTATTTCCATTACTTACATATGCCCATGCAAATAAATCCCCTGCTGTATATAATAATAAATCATTCTCTTCATTTAATTTCATTCCTTCTGTATAAAATGCCATAGCTCCCAAGTAATATAATGTTTCTAATTGTGAGATTTCTTTATTTCTATGTTTATTTGGTAAATATAAAATTCCTTTTATATGATTATATCCTTTGTTTTCTGAATATTTTATTTTTAAATCTTTAGGAAATTTTTTTCCTGTTAAGTCTTCGAACATTGATCTTACTTCAGGTTTTTTAATTTTATAATCTCCTGTATATTCTTCTTCAAATATTTTTTTAAATCTTTTTAGAAGCCTATTGTTTGTAATATCTTGTTCCCCAATTGCTTTTATATCATAGTTTTTTTTGAGCATTATTGTATCTTCTATTGCTTGTTCTAATTCTGTTATTTCGATTTTAATTTCTTTTAATTCATCGTAACAAGTATCTACAGAACTTGGACTATATTCAATTGTAAATTGATCAGTATGCGTGGTTATTGTTCCTGCAATTAATAATTCTCTTAGTCCCATTATAGCTCCTTGAAACTTATTAATTGAATTTTTCTTTGTTTGATTTCATTAAGAAATTTTTTATTTGTTAGGATATCTAATTCTAGATGTCTGTAATTTTTTAGTTTATCTTGTGGTGTTGAAGAAACTTTTCCAGGATGGCAACAAATTTCTGCTGAGCCTGTAAATTTTAAATAAGAAGTAAAATTTTCTATTGTTGGAAAATGGGTATTTTTTATTCCAAAAAAATTATCTGTTGTTGTTATAGGGCATGTCCCTAATTTGTAATTTATTAAAGCTTGTTTCCAGTTTAATGAGGTTAGTTTCTCTTTTGGCCAGCGAACTTTGTAAATGTGATATTCTTTTGCTAAATCTATAATTAAATCTTTTAATGGTGGAAATGCATGAATATGATGATGAGTATCCAAATGGTCAGGTCTAATTCCACGTTCAAGAAGTGTATCTATTTGTTTCCTAAATTCTTTTTCTGCTTTATTTTTGTTTAATAATCCTAATACTGCTAGATGTTTATTATATTTAGAAAAAGGTTTGTTTGTGATTAATGATCTGTCCCAAGTTAAGTTTAGATGGATTCCAATGCCTAAGGATTTTGGATAAATGTTTATAGCATGTTCAAAAAAATCTTCATTTGTCATAATTGTTGTACTAGTAACTGTACCAAATCTATGTGCTTCTATAATACCTAGGTTAACTTCTTTAGAATATCCAAAATCGTCCGCGTTTATTATTAAACGTTGCATTTGTTTGAAAATAAATAAAGTATTAATAAGGCTTGTTAATCTTCTTTGTATTCAGGTTCGTCAATTAAACCTTCTAAAGTTCTAATAATCGGATCTAATTCTTTTCTAACTCCTTGAGTTTTTTTTTCTCCGCCTCTTACATATTTTGTGATGGTACATTCATCTTTTATAATTGTTAGTGTTAGAGTGTATTTCCCATCTTGTGGTGTTAATTTGATTGTTTCTTTTTTTGGTTCTGAATATGCTCCTTGTCTTGGAAGTGCGGCCGTATATTCTATTTTTAAGTTATTGTTATGTGTTATTAGATCTATTGATAATCCTCTGGTATGTAGTACTGGATCTCCAGGTAAATAGCTATTTAAAACTCTTAATCCTAGGCTATATGGTGTTTCTATTTCTTTTCCGTTTACTTTAATTGTGCTCATATTAATCCTCTATTATTTCTTTGCTTTTAAATTTCCTTGTTGTTCAGCATGTATTATTGGATATAATTTTTCTATTACTTGATTTAATTCTAAATCTGTACCTTTTCTCCAAGGTTCTTTATCACCTTTTTCGGTTATATTATTTATATCATATTTGTTATTTGGGTTAATTTCTATTTGTAGATTT
>Ga0208957_1001707_pt1 | contig 10676 bp, 18 predicted proteins | sample RifOxyA1_FD_184029 | JGI IMG/M metagenome (GOLD analysis project Ga0208957, IMG submission 184029) | Groundwater microbial communities from Rifle, Colorado - Rifle Oxygen_injection A1 (SPAdes) | ecosystem: Environmental > Aquatic > Deep subsurface > Groundwater | place: Rifle, Colorado, United... | reverse complement strand
CCGCGACCTCACGATCCGAGTGCTCGGGGATCTGGTGGACCGGCGGGTTCTCGGCCGAGAGCCGAGAGGTGCGGAGCGCCCAGTTATAGATCGGATGCACGCAGCCGTCCGCCCGCACGGCATCACGGAACCCCCGCGCGTAGGTCCCGAGGGCCTTCGAGAGGGATCGGATTTTCAGCACTTTCCAGACCAGCGGATGGTCGCCATCCTTCGGGACCGAGATCGAGGCATAGCGCGAGAGCGAGCTATCGTCCGTGGACTCGGCGCCTTTCGGCGTCCGGCGCCCGGGCTCAAGCCCGAGGCCCCGGTACAGGAACTCCGCCAGGCGCTCGGGCGCAACCGAGTGCTGCTGGCTGTACCGGAGGACGAGACCCCGCGCCGCCGCCTCCCCTTCAACCTCCCGTTCGAGGTCCCGGAGCCTCACCCCCCACTCCTCGGCCGTCCGGTCGAGGCGTCGGACGTCGATCGGAAGCCCAGCGCGCCGCAGGGCGCTCACCGCCGAGTTCGCGGGCATCAGGACTTTCTCATAGTAGTCGAGGAGCCTCATTCCCCCCTCCGGCCCACTACCCAGAACAGATCACCAGGCCGGAGGTAAGACACGCACTTCGCCTCGTAGTACGGGTCTAGAGCAAGGCCCCCAAGATTCGCCTCGACCGGATGGTGGTACCCCGCCGCGGGCTCAACCATCCTAACCCACGCCCGCCAAACGGGGGGCGCCCACCGGTCGAGTCGCCGCGAGGGATCGGCCCCAACCCGGATCCCCAGGACCGGGACATACATTTCACGATCGAGCAGGCCCCACAGAATGCCGGCGAGCGACATCCCGCTCCCAACCGGCACCACAACACGAGTGCAGGAAGGAAGATTCGCGGTCTGCCGCCGGGTCGCCGCCACGGCCTCGGCGCACTCCATCCCGAACGGGACCAGCGCCCACCCCCGGGTCGCGGCATCCTGGCGAGCGCGCGCGACGATCACGGAATTGTGCCCGGGCCGCCACATCACGATCTCTGCCCCGGCAGCCACCGCGGCGGCCAGCTCCCGCGTCTCCGGTCCTTGCGGAACATGGATCCTCGCCGGTATTCCTCGAAGCTCCGCCACACGCGCGACACACTCGGCTTGCGGCGAGACCCGGCTCGAGGCAGTCACGAGACCGATCGCCCCCTCCGAAAGCTGAAGGCACGTCCGGACCTTCCCGCCCCGCACGCCCCGGCCAAACGGCTCGAAGAGATCATCCCGCTTCACCCACACCCCCGCGCGCTCCTCCACCGGCGTCAGGTCACTCCCCATCCCAGTACTCCCCTCGCGTCATCAAATCCCGCGCGTGCGCGCAGAGCCAGAGCGCGCACCCGGTATCGAACACCGCGGCGCGCGCCACCAGGTCGAGCGGCGCCCGCCCGACCCCCGACTTGTCGAACCCTGCCCACCACGGGTCAAGTCCCAAGAGGTCAACCGCAAGACGCTCGAGCCGGAGCGACGTATGCCGTCCATCGCTGAGCGAGAGCCACGCCAGGAGGGCGTCGTCCCCGCGGTTCCGGACCTCCCCCACCCACCGCGGCACGACGAGCGCCTCCTCGTCGTAATGGCCGTAGCTCGCCCCCTTCCGGGCCGGGGACGAGAAGAGACGGTCCAAGAACGGGCGCCAGACCTCTGGCCCGAGAGGCGCGAGCTCGAGCCACGCCCCCTCGTCCTCGCTCCACGCCACCGCGACACCCCGGAGCCGGAAGTCGGGGTGGCAGGGGTCGGTCGCCACGCCCGGCCGGGACGGATACGCCCCGGCATCGTACGCCTCAACGTCGAACGCCCAGGGACCGGGATGCGCGATCATCCAGGACATCAGCTCAGGCGCAAGGCGCGGATCCTCGACGACCTCGAGGCGCCGGAGCCCCGGAGCTGGGCCCCGCAGCATCCGGACAAGGCGCTCGACGTCGTCGGTAAAGCGCGCCCCCTCCCGGAGACCGTAGACCCGGCGGCCGTCGTGCGCCGACCGGGTCCAGAGGCCCCGCCAGTAATCGGCCCCGCGGTCCCTCGACCGGCAGAAGTAATAGACAGCCTCGTCCCCCAGCGCCACAACCGGGACGCCCCGCGGGAGATCAGCCGCCAGGTACCGGGAGCACCGCCTCCGCATCTCGTGCCGGTCCGCCTCCGGGCCGAACGGGATGCATCGGGTCAGGCAAGCGCGCGAGAGCCGCAGGCCGCCCAGCGGGCGCGGCGGCCCCAGGCGTCCGGCCTTGGTCTCCCCGGCGCTCGGAGCCTCCTCCACGAGGACGATCTCCGGGGCCTCGACCACGAAGGGCCGCGCCTTCGGCTGGTGCTCGGCCGGGCACCCCGTACACGGGTTCCCGAGGGCCTTCGGGGCCCGACCCGTGTTGGGCCGCCTAACCGTGGCAGGAGTCGGCGCCCCGAGCTTCTCCAGAAAGCTCGGAAGGAAATCCTGGCTCACGCCCGGAGCGGCATCACGAGCGCAAGAGCCTCCTCCCCCCGCAGCACAACGGCCTGAAGAGAACCACGCACCTCCAGGGTCAGGGACTCCGCGCCATGCACGACGGCCGCGACCGCCTCCTGGAGCTGAGAGGCGTTGACCAGCACCTCGGCCCGAGCGCGGTCCCACGGGGCCGGAACTGAATCCTGAGCCTCCGCCCCCTCCCCGGCGCCCAGCACCTCGAGGTGGTCGCCCTCAAGCACGAGGCGCACTCCCTTGTTGGGGTCGTCCCCCGACGCTACGAGGGCGCGCCGCAGGGCGTCGTCGAACGCTCGGGCAGGGAGCGCCACGGCCACATCGCGGTCGGGCGTCGGGATCACGGCGTCGATATTCGGGTACTGGCCCTCGATCAAGAGCGACACGAATAAGGCAGGCCCGCAACGAACCCCAAACGCGGAGCTCCCCACCAACACCTCGGTCTCGGGCCCGAACCCCGCCACCCGCTCGGCACCCGCAATTCCCGACCCCGGAAAGAGCGAGGCCGGAACCTCGCCGCGGCACGCGCCCGACGCGCGGAACAGCCGGTGGCCGTCCGTCGACACGACCTCGAGCCTCCCCTCCCGCGCCTCGACCCTCACGGCCGCGAGGGTCGGGCGAGACATGTCCCCCGACACGGCGTGGGAGGCTCGCTTCAGGAGCGTGGAGATGAGCCGCGAGTCGAGCACTGCGGCGTCCGAAACTTCGGGCCGAGACGCGGGCACATCCTCGAGTCCGATCGGCAGAAGCGTGAACCGCGACTTCCCGGCCCGCACCAGCAGGGCTCCGGCCTGCGAAATGTCAACTGCCATACGCCCGGATGGCAGGACCGCCGCGAGCCCCATCAGGCGCTTGGCCTGGACCCCCACCTCCTGGGCTCCCTCGCCCGGCGCCTCCCCCACACAGATCTCGCACCACCGCTCGAGATCGGTCGCCAGAAGGCGCAGCCCCGCCGACCCAAGCACCACCCGCACCACCCCGGCAGCCGAGACGCGCTGGGAGAGCAGGGCGCACTTCACGACCCCTACCGCCGACTGAAACTCCGCGCTCGCTACTTCAACCATAAGCCCCACCTCCACCCTCCTATATCGCGCGCCCGTCCGAAGACTCCCACCGGACGGCGGACGCGAGGCCCGAGAGGGCGCGCCGCACGACGGTAATCGGCCACCCCAGGGAGTGGGCGAGCGCGTAGGCCCGCACGGTCGGCCAGTTCCGGCGCCCGCGCTCCGGGCTGCTCCAAAGCTCGGCGCACAGCCGCACGGTCTCGGCCGACGGGTCCGTCATCTCCCGAAGCACCGTCGCTTCATCGCCCGAGAGTTCGCGCTCGAGCCCGTAGTGGCGCGACGGTACCAGACTCGGGACCGACACGGTCTCGGAACGGGGCGCGGTCGCCAGTGTGGCGGAGAACGGGCGGTCGCCGTTACGGCTAGGGGTGTCGAGCGAGTAGAGTGTCACCTCGGCCTCACCGTACTTGGTCGCACGCCGGTAGGCGGTCCGGAGTCCCCGGTCCATCGCACACACCGCGATCGGGTAGAGCGAAGCAGGCACCACACCGGGGCGTGCCGCCCGGTAGTGCACCCACACATGGAGGCACATCTCAAGCGCCACCGACAGGAGGTCCTCCCGCCCGAGACAGGCGTGCGGGCGCGCCCGCTTACGCGCCATGCCCCGGGCGATCGGCTCCAGGTACCCGAGGTACTCGCGGAACTCCGGGGACCGAAAGGCCGGGTCCGTCACCAGAACATCACCCAAACCGCGAGGCCGATCGCGGCCCACATCGCGAGCCCCACGGCAAAGCCGAGCAAGATCCCGGCCCCCGGTTGAGACCTCACGGAAGCACCCGCTCGCGGACGATTTCGAGGTAATCGCAATCACACACCCACCTCCACCCAATCGCCTTCAGGTGTGCCCACGGGCGAAGGCTATGCGCGATAAGCCTGCGGGCTACAAGGCGCGCGCCTCGCAGCGTCGCCGAGGCGCCCACAACATAATAGCCCTCCCCAACCTCGCCTTTGACCACCAGGTAGATGTATCGCTGCGCGCCCATCACGCCCCTCCCCGCAGGACCGCCCGCACGGCGTCGGCGAGCCCCTGCTCCGGGTCCTGGCCCAGGCGCCGGCACAAGGCGTCGTACTGGCGCGCCTTGGCGGCCTCGAGCACGCGCTCGACCTGGCCGTCGAGCGCCTTCTCCGCACCCTCGACGCTCCACTCGATCGCGGTCGCCGACTCGGTCGGCGGCGGCGACGGCCACTTCTCCAAGATCTCGCGCGTCTGCGCGAGCGCCACTGTCGTCCGGCCGAACAACCCCTTCGAGGTCTGCCGCACGAGTCCGAGCGACGCCAGCCTGCCGAGCTCGGCGCGCACACGCTCAAGCGTCACGCCAAGTTTCTGGGCGACGGCCGCGGGGTTCACGCCACGGCGCTCGTGCGCGTGCGCCACCGCCAGGATCTGCCCAGCCACCGTACCCCCGAGCCACGGGTTCGCCTCGACGATCCTGTCAGGCTCTCGACGTCGAGCATCGCACACCTTCTGCATCTGCTCGAACACGACGGCGGCGGGGTCGCGGTGCCCCCGCGCCCACTCCGGCACCACGTAGTACTGCGTCGCGCCCCGGCGCCCGCGGCGCCGGACGGCCCCCATCCGCTCCATGCGGGAGAGGACCGTCTGCGTGGTCCCGCGGTTGTGGCCCCGCAGCGCCACAGCATCGGCCGTGAACCACCCCGGGGTCTTCAGGATCTGGACTGCCACGTCTCTCGTCTTGTTCATCGTTCTCCCTCCTCCTCAGTTTCACTGCGCCTACGCGAGCGCGAGCTGGAGCGCACGGTCTCTGGCGCCGGCGTAGAAGCCGAACGCCACCGACTCCTGGCGGCTGGGCGAGACCTTGCCGCTCTTCAGGACCGGGTAGCTGTGGTCGATCCACGCCGCGACGGCGTTGTACGCCCCCCACGCGGTCCCGAGCGCGCGGTCGGCGCCCGGCCCCTCGGCGTACAGCCGCGCCAGCTCCGCCTGCCGCGCCGTCCAGCGCGCCAGCGCCCTGCCGTGCTCGTCCGGCACCGGGGGCGCCGGCGCCTCGGGCGCAGGGAACACGGTGGCGAAGTACTCCGCGGCGGCCCCGTCCGTGATGCGGCGGGCCGCGAGCGCACGGTATGCCTCGGCCGTCTCGTCGACCTGCCGCCGCACGAGGCCGAGCGCCCGGCGCGCCTCGTCGATCCGCACGGAGGCGGCGTTCTTCGAGTGCCGCAGGTAGACGTCAGCGGACCGCGACCACTTCGTCTTGCCGAGCCCGGCAGCCGCCAGGGTGTTGTTGCACACGACGCGGACCGGCGTCAGCTTGCCGGCGATGCCGTGGAGGCCGTCGTGCCCCCACGCCAGCAGGAAGTACGTCTTCACCGCGTCCCCCCGCGTCACCTCGAACTCCTGCGGGATGCGGGCGAGCATCCAGCAGCGCCCCCCGTGCCCGAGCGCGCCCGCCACCTCGACGTGCGCGCCGCCTTCGGCCACGAGGGCATCCACGATGTCGGCAGCCTGTGCATTCTGGATCGGAGCGTACCGCGTCGTCGCGATCCCCAGCACGCGACCAGTATCCTGGCGGTAGATCGCCTCGTGGCTATCGATCTGCTGGGTGTTGCTGTTCCCGAGGTCCACCAGCAGAGGCCGCTTCCCGACCGCCCACTCCAGGCCGGCGGCCGCGAGCATCGCGGCGGACGTCTGGGCGCCCTCCACCCTCGTCCCGAGTCCGTGCCACGGGGTCTCGCCCGCGTACGCGATCTCGGCCCTGCCGCTCTCCTCGCTGATCTCGTGCGCCATCAGTTCGCCCTCCCGATAGAGCGGTTATGCTGCTCCACGTCCTGTCGAGCCTGCGCCTCGTTGGCGTAGGCGTGGTTGGTCCACTCCTGCGTCGTGCGTGCCCCCGGGGCCGCGACCCTCACGATGACGCGGTAGCGCGTGCCACCCTTGTAGGCCCACCCCCAGTATCGAATCGGAAATTCCATGACTAGCCTTCCTTTCGGATACGCCGCAGGAGGGCACGCGCGGCGCACTCCGCGCCGCAGTGGTACTCTGTGCTGACGCCACTGACGGTTTCGACCGGTCGGAACCGACTCCCGCACTCCCGGCACTCGCGCCACTCGTCGCGCCCGTCCGGCCGCTTTGTCTTCGGCTCGCCGTGGCGAATCACCGCTGCTCCGTGTAACTGCCCATGCGGGCGAACGGCGCATGGCCCAGTCTCTGGTTGTGGGCCTCGCAGAAGCTCGGGCGAGTGGTGACGGCCTCGATCTCCTGGCCCCGGTCGTCCAGCGCCACGACTGCGCTGACCGTCTCACGGCAGTTCTCGGCGCGGCAGGGCCTCTGCTGGGCCTCATAGCGGGCGGGTTGCGGCATCTTCTTCGTCATGCGCCTTCTCCCTAGATGTCCCGCACGGGGGCGAGTCGCTCGAGGCGCCCCCGCAGGGCGTTGAAATGATCCGGGCAAAGGACCGAGATAATGCTCCCGATCTTCAGGGTAACCACGATTCCGCCTCGCTCCGGGCGGTCGCAGGCGTCGCACGTTCCCTGGAAATAGTTGCTCCCGACCGTAGCCTGGAGGCCCGTGTGCTCGCCCCGCGCCTCGAGCCTCCGCTCCGAGGCCCGCAGGGCGTCGCCGTCCGCCTTCTTGGCCATCACCGCGCCTCCTTCTCGTACTTCTGGATCGCCCGGTGCAGTGGCCCCGCGAATTGGTCACCGCGCCACGAGTTGCCACCCGCGAACGCGATGTTGCCGGCCGCGAGCAGGTCGCGGTCGAACACCGCCGTCCGCCTGCTGGGCCGCTCGTCGCGCTCCGGGAAAACCACGCCGAGCATCGGGCGGGTGTGGAGGCCGTCGTTCCAATCGAAGAGCGCGACGTAGAAGCCCTCGCCGCAGATTCCGTTCCGGTGGTAGTCGATCGCCGTCACCTTGATGTCCGTCTTCGCCATCATCACCGCGCCTCCTTGCTGATCTCTCCGTAGGCGTCCGTGGAACAGAGGATCTGCCAGCCGCAGATCTCGCCGTCAGGGCGGCGCGTCATCCTCGTGTTCGTGTTCATGCCCTATTACCATGCGAACATCGCGCCAACTCAGGGCTTACGGGAAATCGCGTATTTACGGGGAGGGCCGGAACCAGGGCGAATTGGCAAACGGCTAAAAACAAAGGATTGTGCCCCTGAAAGTGGGGCATCCGTGCCCCGGGCATCAGTGCCCCAGTGGGGCGGCAATGCCCCACCAGAGATCTCGGAACTCCGCCTCGACAGCCTCGGCGACCCCCAGCCAGTCCAGCGCCTCGCCCGGCACCTGCTCGAGCGTCAGAGTCGTGGGGTCGCCCACCTCCCGCACCGCGACCCCGTACCCCACGCCCTCCGGGTACGGGTAACCGATGAACTCCCGGCCGTCCGCCGTCGGGCGATGGGGCGCGTACCCGAGGACCCGGAGCCGGATGTAGTGCTCGGTCATCGCCCCTTACCTCCCCAGCCACCGGAGGCCCCGGCGGCGCCGGAGCTCCAGCAGGTCGTCGGCCCGCACCGCCCAGAGGCGGGCGCCAGCCGTACAGCGCGCGACACGCGCCGGGACGTCGACCTCCCGGACCCGAAACGCGACCCCGGACGGCAGGGCCCAGCGCCCGACCAGCGAGAGCAGGGCCTCCCGGTCAGCCTCAAGGCCGCGCCGCAGGAGGGCCAGCGCCAGCGCGATGCTCCGCCGCGCCCCCGCCACCATCACCGCACCTCCTCCGCGCTCTCCTCGCCGATGAATTCTTCGACAAGGAAGCTGTAGCCGTGCCGAACTCTCTCCTCGGCCTGTCGAGCCTCGTTAACGTCGGGGCCGTCGTACAGCACCACCCCGGCGCGGTCGTCGCACCGGCAACCCTCGTCGATGCACGACTCGACTGCGCGGAACCGTCGTGTCTTTTTCATCCCTTTACCTCCCCAGCCACCGAAGCGGCAGGTCATCGCGGTGTCGGCTTGGTGGCGCGCTGGCCCCTGTGGCTGATCTGTCCTGCCATCACCGTACCTCCTCCGCGCTCGGCCACTTGGCGTCACCGGGGCCCGTCTTCAGGTACCGGCTGTAGACCACAAAGCGGGCGCCGGGCTCGCCGGCCTTCGCGAGTCGCGTGAGCTTGGCGCGCTCGGCGTCCGTCATCCGCATCCCCGCCACCGTCCGGTCGATGTCCTCGTCCGTCATCCTCGTGTTCGTGTTCATGCCCTATTACCATGCGAACATCGCGCCAACTCAGGGCTTACGGGAAATCGCGTATTTACGGGGAGGGCCGGAACCAGGGCGAATTGGCAAATAGTTAAAAACAAAGGATTGTGCTTCTGAAAGTGGGGCATCGATGCCCCAGGCATCAGTGCCCCAGTGGGGCAGAGATGCCCCAGCTACCGCGCCCCCATCCGGCGCTGGAGCGTATCAAGGAATCCGGATGATCCCAAGACCTCGAGCCGAGCTCCGCCGCCCGCATCCTTGGCCCCGGCCCAGCGCCCCAGCAACACCTCCTCGCCCACCCCCCAGGCCCGAAGGTCGGCCACGTGAAGGGCGGCGCGGCGGTCCTCCTCCGGCCCAGCATCGAGCGCCACCACCACACGCCGGGGACGCGCGCGGTGCAGGATGGCAAGCTTCTGAGCAGTCAGCGCCTGACCCAACAGCGCGACCGGCATCCAGTCCCCGCCGCGGGCCCCGTACCCCATCGCGTCGCCCGCCCCCTCGACCAGCAGCACGTCGGCGCCCGGTAGGAGAGCGTCGACGTTGAATAGCCACCCCGACGCCGAGCGCCCGCACTCTGCCTGCGGGTCGTCGGCTACGCCGCTGCGCGCGTTGAGGTACCGTGGCTCGAGGTCGCGACGAATCGTGCGCGACAGGAACCCGACCGGCGAGCCACCCATCACGATGGGTATCACAATGCGGTGAGCGTGACGCCCGATCCGCACACGGCCAAGCCCCCAACGCTGCGCGTCCGCCGGGCTGACCCCCCACTGACGGTCCATGAACGCGAGGCACCTACGCTCGAACACCGAGGCGCCGCCCCAGTCCGTCCGCATCCCGTCCGGGAACCTAACCCAGTCTCCCGGCTCAGGGGCCCGGCCAGCGGACGGGAGTCGGCGTCCGCGGCGCGGGTAACGGCGCAACAGGAAGACCCACGCCTCGCCTCGTGACCGAAGGCCCTCGAGGCGCCGCACCCACTCGACGGCGCCACCCGCGAGGCGCGGCTCCGCCTCACAGCCGGCGTTCCAGCACCCGGCCGCAAATCCCTCGACCTGGAGCCACCCGCGCCCACGGCGCTCGCCGCAGAGGGGGCAGTCCACGATCCGGACTCCCTCGTCGTACCCGCGCCCGCCCCCCGCATTCCGGACCGCGGCGTGCTCCGCGAGGTAAGCGTCGAGGTCAATGATCTCGGCGTCCGAAGCACTCATAGTAAGAGCCCTTGCCGGAGACCAGAGAAGGCTCCAGGAACTGGTATCTTCTGGAGAAGCGTTTTTCTATCGTCCGCTGAACGGCCGATTCTCCGCCACCCAGCACAGAGGAAACAGTATCCCGGGTTCCGCGACCTCACTTTCCGATCCCACACATACGTCAACAATCCGTCCGGGCCGCATCCATCAGCGTAACGATAGAGTTCCGCCTCCGCCCCCAAGATCAACTCGCTGGACCTCACGGGAGACTCGTTCCGGAAGATCGTGCACGTCCACCCATCCAAACCGTTCATCGCCCTGAGGCCGGAATTCGGATGAGGGCGCCACCACCCGAACAAGGCATGGAAATCCTCCAACAAGAGGATGATCGTCTGGCCGGGCGGCATGAATTGGTGAGCCCCGACATTGCGACGGCTGTAATGACGGTCTGCGAGTCGGCACGCGGCCGCGTTGAATTTCGTCACCTTTCGCCATTCCATCACTCCTCCGGCTCGTCCCCCGCGCGCCGGCGGCCGCTCGCGAACCCCTCCCAGACCTCCTCCCAGACCTCCGCGAGCTTCCGCTCCTGGCGCGGCGAGAGCGAGCGGCTGCGGCTCCACTGCGCCTGGACGGACGCCACAAAGTCGCTCTCCCAGAGCGTGAGCGCCCGACGGAACGCGCCCCACAGCGCCGCCAACATGTCGTCCACCTCGTGGGGCCGGAGGCTCACAGGAACTCCACCCCGATATCGCCATCGGGCCAGAACTCATGCGGGCCGCCGTGCCCGTGCTCCAGCATGCAGGTGCCCTCGCCCTCGAAGCCCCGG
>Ga0208957_1001706_pt1 | contig 10683 bp, 11 predicted proteins | sample RifOxyA1_FD_184029 | JGI IMG/M metagenome (GOLD analysis project Ga0208957, IMG submission 184029) | Groundwater microbial communities from Rifle, Colorado - Rifle Oxygen_injection A1 (SPAdes) | ecosystem: Environmental > Aquatic > Deep subsurface > Groundwater | place: Rifle, Colorado, United... | reverse complement strand
GAACCCGCACTACCCATTAAAATATGCATAGCATACGAACCTATTGGTTGAGACGCATTACTGTCCACATATCCGTGTTGTAAAGCTGTTGACCTTTGACGAAGTGTTGAAGTAGTTCCTCCATCTGATTCAAGAGTTTGTAGTCCAGTGCTACTCTCCGTAAATCCCGAAATAATAAACCAAGAATTATTAACAGTAGAAGAAGCAGTTATAGTTAAATCAGTAGAAGTGGTTTGTGCTTGAGTGACTAAATTTGTCGCTATATCTACCTGTGTTGTCGCCGCTCCAGTATAAGAAGCAACGTGCATAGATGTTACTACGGAACTACTAAGGGTCGCCACTACATTAAAATTTCCAGCAGTAGCATTTGCCAAATACCAAAAAGAATAAAACTCTACGTTGCCAACAAGATACATAGCACTACCGAGTTTAGTAAAATTTTCTGTAGTATTCCAAGTAACACCAGTCACTAAATCAGTAGCATTACGACATTGAACAGTGGCAAAAATTATAATCCCTGTTCCTCCTGTAGTATTTATTGATACTGTTCTTGTTGTGCTATTCGCTTCTCCTTGAGCACCTCCAGTTTGATATGCTATTGCCATAATTAAGTCATCCTAATTCCTAACCTTATTGTCGACTTTAGAATATCTTCAACTGTATATTTTGTTCCTATTCGCATATTTTTGTTTAACTTAATCGCACACCGAGCCGAATTGTTAATCCTTTAGCGGCAGTTCCGCTATGAATTGCATCAATATCCACTGTAATTAAATCCCCAGCCGTTACAGCAGTTGTTGTCAATACTGGAGCAGTTGCCGCTGTTCTTGATGATTTTTCTGTAGTATCAATAGTAATTTTATTCGTAGTCATTAGAGTTGTGCCATTCAAATTGACATCAATAGTCATTGTGTCAGTTATTCCAGCAGTATCAACATAAGCCCCAATTTCCGTAATCGTTCCAGTAAAAGGAAGTTCTAAATCACCGCCTTTTGTGGTGGCGACTGCGGTATTGGTAGTTGCTTCTATTACTCTGTATAAAATATATCTGACATTTCTATTAGAAGCAACATATTGGTCTATTGGTATTGCTCTGGTAGTATCCGTGCCAGTGTTTATTTCTGCTGTTGTGGCGAGCTCAACTTTTCCAGCGGCAGTAAGAGAAGCGGCAGAGACTATATCAGTCACATCGGAATCCACCGAAACAACACCAGTATCGGTTCTAATAACACCTGTAAGCCCGACAGGAAGTGTCACTGTGCCAGTAAAAGTTGGAGAAGCCAGAGGAGCTTTTAATCCTAATTGAGTTTGAATTGCCGATGTTACTCCTTTAACATAAGTTAATTCTGTTAATGAAGGATATGTGGCTACTGCTAATGATACGAGATTTTTTGAGGCGTCTGTGCCGATAATTTCGGAAGCGGTTAATCCTGAAATCTGTACTGCCGATGGCGTAATCGCTCCCAGCGTCAAAGTAATCGCCGGTGTTGTCGTCGCATCAACGACAGAGCCGGACACGCCATTTGCCGTTACCACGGAAACCGTAGTTACCGTTCCAGCTCCTGCAGTCGCCCAAACAGGATTGGCATTATTCCCCTGAGTTCGTAAAAGTTGACCGCTTACCCCTGCCGGAAGATTCACCCAGCTTGAACCGTTATAATATAAAATATCACCTTGTGCTTCCGATGTTATAGCAACATCCGATAATCCTGTAAGAGCGATAGTTTCCGATAATGTTGCATTAATAAGTGATCCGCTAACTTTACGTATAAATTGTCCCGATGAAGAATTGGCAAGCGCCACTAATTCTTGAAGCATTATTTCCTCCGCACTGGTAATTTCATCTAATTGAATCACCGGCGTAAATTTTTCGTACATTGAAGCCATATTATTTAAAAATCATTTCTACATTATATCCGGCCTTTTCACAATGCTTTTTTAAACGATTTTCATAAACCGCCAAATCAGCTTCTTTCCTTAATAAAAATTCTTCCCTTGTTTTTAACCGTTTTCTTTCTCCTTCAAATGAAGACACTAAATCAAGACCTTCCTGATTGCTTGATTTTAAAACGGAAATAATATCGTTTAATTCCGCTAACTCTTTATATTTCAATTCTAATTCGCTAATAATATCTTTATTTTGCATAGCCATCTTATATAAAAGAGATGCCAGTCGTTCTTTATTTCTTTCTTGTTCTCTAAATAGAAGAGTTGCAGTATGAAGTTCTCGTTCTTTATTAAGACGAACTTCCGTTAATTTATCTAATTCTTCTGATAAAATTTCCTTTTTATTTTTAATAGATTCCAATTTATCTCCCAATAATCTACATTGCTGATTATTGACATTAATTCTCTCCTCTGATTCTTTTTCTAATATAACTGTTTCGTTAAGAATTTTTTTAGCTCCGGCAATCTTAATTTCATAATCAGAAAATATACTAATCTTTTCGTCAATCTCCTCCTGTTTCTCAGTGGTTAATTTCTTGCGGGCCTCTTGAAAAGTGCTTCTAATTAATTCATGAGCCACGCCCAACTCCTTAATTTCTTTTTTCTTTTTCTCCACCTCGCTTTCTAACTCCGCCTTTTCCAACCCAAGCCGAACAACCGCTTGGTCATATTCAACCATTCGGTTGTCCGGCTTGCCCTGTTTTGTAAAGACTAATGTCATAATAATTACGCTTGGACGCTTTTTTCGTATATCACTTCAACTCCTTCACCGCTGACAGTCGCATCAAGCCAAATATTGCTGATATTTTCAACTTGTAGTCCAACTGACTCATTATTGCGAAGCGTAAAACTTCCGCCACCGGTATTAAGAGCCGTGGCAGAACTATAACCGATATGTATCACTCCTGTATTTGCATTTTTCGCTTTAACTGTTACGCCGATTCCGTCCGGAACTGTTTTTGGCGCCACAATTTTAACTGTCGCGCCAGCCGCTTCGGTCGTCAAATCATTCCTGCTAAGAAGCGTAATTGTGCCGGCCGTCACAGAACTAATTACATAAGTGCCGTCATTTGACGCCGAACCGCTGACTGTAATCTGATCGCCGGCCTGAAAACCAGCGGTTAGAAAACCGCTTCCGCTATCTGTGATAGTATCCGAATCTGGAGTATTTTCATTAAAAGCGATTGTGGCCGCTCTTATTTTTACAGTGAGTTGCTCCGGCACTCCTAAAACAGTGACATTAAACTGAAATGTCAGAGGTATTGATAAATTTGTTAATCGAGAAGTCATGTTATTGTTAAACTTTCAAACCTCTCTCCCAGTAGCTTGTGAGCGTGACCGCTTAGCTGAGGGAGAGAGTGAAAGTTCAATAATTAGTTGTTAATTATCGACCTTAGACAATTGTGTAGGAATTACCTCCGATGATCGTCCATCCTAAACTGGTATACATTACAATCACAGAATCATTAAGAGCGTTAAATGTAATACTCGTCCATGTTCCATTGGTCGTAGCCGGAGTGATCGTTGCTGTTCCAGCTTCGCCGTGAGCAATAATGTACATAATTTGACCGGCCGTACCGTTTGCAAGAGTAAAGGTATCTCCGCCGGCATCTGCCGCAATTGTATGAACAGTTTCAGTCAGTGCTAAAGCCGTAGAAGTTCCGCCAGCTGCAATATCCTCAATGCCGGCGTTAATTATTTCGGCGTTGGTCGTAAACGCGCCTGTAACACCAAGCGTAGTTCCAACGGTTAAAGCGGCGCTTGCCGTCAAAGCACCGGTAACCGTCAATGTTTCATCGAAGAGTACCGTCCCCGCGTCAACATGGAGACCTTCCGCGCTACCCGTGGCGTTAATCTTTAACGCGTACGCCCCCGCATCTCCAATCGTAGCGATATAAAGAGCGTTTGAAGTAGCGCTTATAGCTCCGGTTGCGACGATACTCACTACGTCCGCGCCTCCTATCAAGATACCATCGTGAACAATATCAATCGCATTACCCTCATCTACCGCTCCTGTTCCCGAAGAGTTTATGGACAACGCCATACCCGCCACGTTCGTTCCCATATTGAGGTCAATAGCTTGTCCCGTTCCTGCCGCAGTCGCAAATGTGATATCTAAAATATTCCCGGTATAAACCCCGGACATATTGATATCAAAGATATGACTGTTGCCGGTCGAATCATCGTCAATCTGGATGAGGTCGTCTGTGCGCGCGCCAGTGCCCACAAGAGTCAAAGCTGAACCCGCAAGGTTTGTGCCCATATTCACCTGAATCGCATTACCGGTTGAAGCCAGCGTGGCGAATGTCAGTTGAATAAGGTTTGAATCCAACAGTCCCGTCTGGTTAATGAAGATGACATGGTCGTCCGTTGCAGCATCGCTTGCGGTGTTTGAAATTAAGATGATAGGTTCTGTCCTTACTCCAGCCGCATCAATTTGTAATGCGTTGCCGGCAAGATCAGTAGCCAAATCTATATGGATCGCATCACCCGCAACTTTGCCTGCGGACATAACTATATCCAAGACATTGCCGGTGCTGTTGCCCGACATATTGATATCAAAGACGTGCCCGGAAGAAGTTCCCGAGTCGTCAACTTGACAAATGTCCACCGCGCCAGCGGCTGTATGAGTAATCGTTACGGCATTTTGCGTTCTCGTTCCAGCGAGAGTTGTTTCCAACATTCTCATCGCAACTGCGTTGGTAAAGTTGAGATTGAAGAATACGCCAGTTGAAGCCTGCGTGGTCGCGTAATCAAATACGTTACCAGTACTTACTCCAGTCGTATCATCAATGTCAAACACAATACCCGTAGTTGCTGCCGTTCTATCAATGTCGAATGTCGCACCACTTGATGTTCCATTCTCAATGAGTTGAACCAGCGAGACCGTACGAGTCATCGCACCCGAGGTGATAACAATCGCCTGTCCGCCAGTAGCCGTGGCTCCCATATTGATATCCAGCACGTTTCCTGTGTATGTTACCGCACCGATACCAACATCAATCGTATTCCCGGAAGCCGCGCCGTTTTCGGCAATTTCAATAAGATTAGTCGTTCGAGTCATCACACCCGAAGTAAGCACTATCGCCTGTGAACCCGTTGCCGTCGCGCCGAGGTCAATATTTATTGCATCCCCGGTGTCAAGAGCCGCGCCGTAGACAATATCCAAGACATTGCCTGAGCCCGCGCCGCTTACATTGATGTCAAACAAATGACCGGTACCGGTATTAGTATCCGTGATCTCGCAAAGATCAAGATTACCGGTTGAATCATAAGTAACATCAATAAGGTTTGCGGTTCTTGCGCCAGCACCAGCATCAAGGAAAAGGAATCTTCCCCCGACCGCCGCATTCATGTCAATATTTAAGACATCACCGGTAGATGTAGTATCCATCGAGACCTCAAAAACGTGACCCGAAATCGCGCCGGTAAGAATAATCTCAACCATGCTTAAGGCGCCAGTTGAATCTGACTGAAGCTCAATCATCGGCTGGGTTCTTACTCCCGAACCTTCAATATGCAGAGCAGTCATCGCGACTGCTGTATCGAGGTTGACGAAGAACACATTACCAGTAGCAATTCCGGATGTGGCAAAATCAAAGATGTTACCGGTATAGGCACCGGTAAGATCAATATCAATCATCGCCGCGCTTCCCGTTCCCGCGTCATCAATGTTGATGACCGGAGCGGTCCGCACTCCTGTTCCGCCGGTAAAGAGAATACCATTGGTATCCAGATTATTTCCGTTGCCGAGAGTAATGCTTATCGCCGAACCAGCCGGTGAACCTGAAAAGGTGCCGGTGAAGTCAAGCCCAATAGAAGCGCCTGATCCTGAACTGTTAATGTCTAAGACGCTGTGCGCGCCAGTTGAATCATCAGTGAAGACGATATCCGAACCCGTGCGCGCCGTGCCGCCGGAATCAATTTCTATTGCTTCGGCAGCAATACCGTCGTCCATATCAATATATAAAGCTCGAGCCGCAGTGTTAGCTGCATCTTCAAACTTTAAAGAAAAGATATGTCCGCTTCCTGTGCCGGTCTTAGTAGCAGTAAGAGTATTAGCAGTAGCTTGACCATCATTTAAAACAATGGCGCCCTCATCTACTGTAATAGTACTACCATTTTCGTAAACTCCGTTTAAATCTCCCACACTTCCCGAAACGGATGTTAAGAGATTATACTCCGTTGAACCGTCCCAGAACCTAAGAGAGTTTGAGACACGGTACAAAACCATGTCATTAGCAGAGGTCGGAGCTGCGCTTCTGTTATCGGCGAATCGAATACCGTTAAGGTCGCTTCCGCGACGATTACGAATATTGATACCTCCTAAAGAAGCCGCTCGACCTGAATCAAATGTAGGCATAGAAATGAATTAAAGCAGAGAAGTCGCCGGGACTATTCTGGTCACAGAACATACCGAGGTGAAATCTCCGCCGTTAAATAGTTTTTAAGTGACCGTTATACCTCGTTAATTCACTTCATTAATTAATTCACTTCGTTAGACGCTGGTTGCTGCTGCGCCTACAATCCACTTATAGTCAAGAATCCCGTAGGCGTAAGATGCTGAAGATTTTGCTTGCCAGTCTTCTGTGTCAAAATCCTCTCCGCCGTTTGTGGGACCACCCATCGTAAAGGTAGGCATTTCTGAAAACTCAAGGATAGCATCCTTACGCTTTAAATCAGCAAGCATCCAGTAATAACGTCCAGTTGAAGTAGGAGCGCCGAGATTCGTTGTCGCAAGAAACGGCAACTGAATATGACGATACTTTCCTCTATAGACGTTATCAGCGCGTTCTGCTGTATCGGGCGCACCGACAGACCTCATAAATTCCGTCACGACATTTACTATTGCCGGGTCATCGCTGGTAATAATAGTGTCAGGTCTCGGAACAACCTTAATATCATTCATGTTCACCATGTTCCGAAAAAGTCGTTCGGCCGCTTCAAGATTGGTGCGATTAAAAGCGTTTGTCCCGTTGTAGTTATCTACGAGTGTCGAACTACCCGTAATGGTGTGTGAGTCAGAGAAGATTTGTAAGCCGTCTCCGGTTACAGTGTTGACAGTTTCTCCGTCTATATTGGTATAGCTTGAACCCTGCAAACCAAAGGTAAAAAGATGAGTAAGATCAGTTTCAATTCTTTGAGCGGTTGACTCTCCAAGTCCGCGCATCTTTTTCTCAATTTCGCGATACTTCAATTTTGTTACTATCCTATTGACTTTTTATGTTCTATCACATAGTATTATTATATATGAAAAAACATAAAGTAATGAAGATAAAAGTTTGTCCTGTTTGCGGCGGACCCATGAAAGAATTTCACAAAAAGACTTGCAGTAAACCCTGTGCCATGATTCTCCGTTGGGACAATCCCAACGCTCTATGGAGAAACAAGGAGTGGTTAGAGCAACAGTATTTTCAGAACGGTCTATCTTTCAGGTCTATTAGCAAACTTACAAACTGCACCGACAAAAATGTCGAACACTTTTTCAAGAAGTTTGGATTCAAGTCGCGCCCGATAAGCGAACCAGGCGAATTAAGTCACAACTGGAAAGGCGGAAAAGTGCGCAACTCCCAAGGATATATTCTTGTATTTCATTCAGAACCACACGCATACAAGAATAAAGGATCCCAATATGTTCGAGAGCATGTTCTTGTTATGGAGAAAATCCTTGGGCGTCCCCTGAAACACCCTGAAATGATTCACCACAAGAATGGTATTCCTCATGATAACCGTCCACAGAATCTTCAACTTATGAGTGGACCCTTCGAGCACAATACCCTTGAACAGAAACTGGGAAAGTTTGCCAAACTTCTTCTATTTGGTGATGTCGCTCCTCATATAAATAAGGAAGCCACCAAAGCGTTCAATAAGTTTTTATCTTCATCTGTCAAAGAACGGTAGAGATATTTCTACTCTACTCTGCATATTCCTATGCAGTTCGGACTATATCTTTACCCTTTTAGGGTACGGAGCGTATAGTCTCTACGGATTCCCCTTCAGGCCTTTCCTCGGAATTGTCCACTTATTTCAGTTGGGAGTTTTTCCGATATAGTTCCGAGTTTACTATGCCATTACTGGCACAGGCGACAAGTGCCTATCGTATTTTCGCATTTCCCAAGTCACAGAACTAAGATAACCAATACGAGATTTTGTAAGATTCAAAGTATATCCCTGTTGTGGCGAACCGATCGCATATGAACCACCCTCATTTTTCCGACGAGCGAGGCCCGGAGAATCGATATGTGAATGTTCAGAGGTAAGATTCTCGTTCGGCAATATATCATAAAGCTGACGAGCATTCTTTTCCACTGATTCATACTCTTCTCTCCATTGCACCAACGCATTCTTTACCAAGTCGTTAAACTGTGTTGTTAATATAGGCATAACTTTCTATTCGTTTCTATCTAATTATCTATTCGACCTTTCCTTCGTTTACGCCTCGTTTATTCTCACTTCGTTTATTCAACGATTAAGAAGCTGGACCAGTTTTCAACACTCCAGTTACAGGTAGAAATTTACCTATACACTGCGTTGTTGAGATATGTTGCGTAACTTCAACAACATCATACGTAGAACTATTCACATCAATGTTTCGTGAAGGAGCCCCTGCACCGTCAAGATCAACGAATTGACCCAAGAGGCCAACCGCGCCGGTTCCGACAGCAATATCGCAAAGATATTCCGCTTCCGGACCACATACTAAAACCGGCACCCGAGTGGTGCTTGCGTAATCACTATCTGTCGACGCAATGGTCTTCTGAATAAGACCAATCGGTTTTACATTCGCGGCATCTGTCATGGCCTCCAATCGACCGCTTGTACCCAACATCACAATATCGTTAAATGTAAACGCTGTTGACGCAGTTTTGGGATAAAACTCAATATGACAACCAGCTTTATTTTCTCTCCAAAGTCTAAAAGCCATAAGCTTAGTTGCTGGAAAACGATATCATTCCAATCGCTTTAGCGAGAGAAACAGTATCCTTCCAACTGTTAATTTACTTTATAACATCGATCACATTGTCCTTTGAAATGTCGACTTTTTTTACTTTCTCCAGATCAACGTGCATTGCCCTGGCCATTTCTTCACCTTTCGGTGTAAGAATACCAGTACCTTTTCCACCTTCGTTTTTGTCGCCCGCGTCGCCGCCTCGTCCAGCATCCATCTGCCCCTCAATACGACCTTCTCGGCGGGCACGTTCTGCTTCCGACTTAAGATGCTCATCGAGCTTACCGGTATTCCGCTTATAAAGAAGCATAGCATCCTCAAAATCATCAATAATATCTTCGACAGTCGCCTTACCGCGTTTGCCATTAAAGTGGGATATAAACCCAATCCAATTAGCATCGTCAATAAGTTCTCCATACTTCTTTACGATAAGGAGTTTTGCGCGATTCTCATTTGATTTATGAGTATCGGCCAAGACAGCAGAAGCTTGAGTTTTTGCTATCTCTGTGACTCTCGCCTCATCGATAATAACTCCACCTCCTTTATCTTGATCATCTCCTCCTTTTTTATCAAGAGATCGTTCGTCTGCTTTCTTTTTAAGCAGACCGTCCCGATAATTGTCGCGGTCCGATTTTATCTTCTCAAGTTCGGACTTTTTAATGGAAACACTTTCTTCGCCAGCCGCGGCATCTGCCGCTATTTTGTCGGCTGCCGCTTTGTCGGCGATGGCCTTATCGGCGACCGCTTTCGCGGCTGCGTCTCCACCATCACCTCCGTTATTTTTAATGTCTGTTTCGTTTGGCATATTTTAAAACTCATTTTATTAAACCGCGAGTTCCAACGGTCATTATACTAACGAACAGCCCGACTTTTTGTAGGGGGCTGCAATCTGCCGACGAGTATTTTGGAAAACGAAGTGAAAACCAAAATATTATTCTCGCCTGCAGAATGCAGCTACCTACATTAGCTGTCCTCGTTTGTTTGTTAGTGTTATTTTTTTAATTTACTTTCCGACTTCCGTAAACGCACTCTCCAATTCACCAAACTCTTCAATATTCGCTACCCATTTTTTACCCCAATTTTCACGATCAAATTGAGATCGTAAAGTCTTAAATCCTTCTTCATCTAAAGAAACTTCCACAATCTCATTACCATGATCACGATTATACTTTCTCCACTCTTCATTATACCCATTAATTTTCGCCTGAACATCCTTCTCTGACAGTTCTTTTTCTGCCACCTTAACTGACAAATCCTCGGCCTTTTTCAACATTTCTAGATATTCCGAAATATGCTCTTTTAACGCCGGCAGAATAGAACTTATCGTAGACTTAATTTCGCCAGTGGTTGGGTAGTCCTTCGGTGGAGTGTTTCTAAGATTATTGTAAATTGTATACGCGAATATTCTTTTAACTTTCAACGTTTTTGTAGACATAATTTCGTTAATTAATTAATAATTATTTCGACCTTTTCTTTTTTATTTTAGCACCTCTCTTGCGAGATTTCGACAAGAGAATAGCCACACGCTGTTTTTCCGCGCGCTTAGCCCCGAATTTCGCGGCGGTTCGCGCGAGAATCTTCGGCGGATTCATTTTCATCTCATGACCCGCCCGTTCAATTATTGTCATTGAATGTTTCCCGTGTTTCATAATTCTGTTGCTGTCTGCGATGTTCTTTTTTCTTCAGCCGATTTTTTATTCTCGACCGCTCTCTTCATCTCATCAAAGAGATAAAGGAGTTGAAGCCGTCTCCCGACTAGAATCATATAGCTTCGTTCATCTTTACCG
>Ga0208957_1001705_pt1 | contig 10701 bp, 9 predicted proteins | sample RifOxyA1_FD_184029 | JGI IMG/M metagenome (GOLD analysis project Ga0208957, IMG submission 184029) | Groundwater microbial communities from Rifle, Colorado - Rifle Oxygen_injection A1 (SPAdes) | ecosystem: Environmental > Aquatic > Deep subsurface > Groundwater | place: Rifle, Colorado, United... | reverse complement strand
ATTCTCTAATAACTCCAGGTCCACTTTTGGAAAAGCCGTTTCTTTATATTAATTGGCAAAAAGGGGATTCTTTTCAAAGAATAACTTTAGACGGAGAAAATGTTTTGTTTACTAAAAGAGAAGGAATAACAGACAAATATAATGATCGCTCTTGCCAAGTTTATCTAAAAAATATTAATTCTGAAAAAGAAATGCTTTTAACAAAGTTAGATTATTGTTATATTGTTAGTACAACTGGTCTCCATTTGTCTAAAGACAAGAAATTCTTATTTTTTGAAACAGAAGAGTCTTCATTTGAAACATACGTGAATAATAAGACTGGCATTCTTGCACGACCAGAAAAGAATATTTATGGCTATGACCTTGATAACCAAGAATTTTTTATAGTAAGTAAAAATATCAGTAATTTATTAGGAATATCCTCTACGGAAGATAAAATTTTATTTGATAGGGTACGATACACTTACGGAGAGGATATTTATAAAAATCAGACTCAGCATGTCGAGATATTCATTTACGATTTAGAAACTAGGGAAGAGAAAAAAGTTTTTGAAGAAGCGTTTAATACAAAAATTCCAGTAAACAATTCAAGCGGTTGGGATGATGGCTGGGGATACAATTATGGATTTACGAGATGGTCTCCAGAAGGAGATGCTGTAATTTATGAACTTGTACTTGGAGGATTGCCACAAAAACAGTATATTTTTTATCTTGATAGCCTTGAGGTAAAAGAATTAATTCCAGAGAATGTGCGTGGAAATATTAATGTATGCGGATACTGGTATAGCAAAGGCGAGGTAGACCCTACTTTTATTGAAGGTTACTCTGGAGTTGTTTTTAGAAAACATTTGTTTTCAGATGGCAAAACCTATCTAAAAAGATTTGATAACCAGAGGGTAATGGACAGTCCACTTGTTTGGTCAAAATATTATCTTAAGGAATTAGAAGAATCTTACTGTAATCCTAAATAAAAAACATAAACTCTGTAGCTCGTTACAAAAAGTTACCTTTAGGATACATTTGTTTACACCGAGTAGTCAGGAGTTCGATTCTCTTCAGGCCCATCCCAAAAATCTACAATCTCTCTTCAACACGTCTTATTAATTCATCCAGCGTTTGTATTCTCGTCCTTTCCATTTTATCAATTCCAAACTCTTCCGGATACGGAGAATTCGAGTAAATGCAGATATTTTTTTCTTTGTCAATCACAGTTATATCATTTCGCCCAAATAAATCATATCGCGCATATATTACTTTAAGATTCGCAGATTCTAAAATAGTATACGACCAATAATCTACGCCGTCTCCAAACCCGTGCGGGTTGTCATCTTCCAATATTTCAAATTTATTCAACTTCCTAAATCTCTCTATAAGAAATTTACAAGTTTCAAAATCAATTTCCATTTCCTTGCCAGATACATTAAGTATTTACAGCCAATCAATATTTTTTTAATTGGCACAATTTCAGATATACTAAATATTGAATTAAATAAAAACGTTTAAATATTGAAAAGAATGAATAAAAAGATGAATAAGGAAAAAAATAAATCCTGCGGAAAAAGTTCTTGCGGAGCTTGCGGCGGAGCTGTTTACGGCTTGGGTTTTCTCGGCTCGGCAATTTATTACGTCTCCACAGCAAACGGGTTCTGGGCAGGAGTTTTGGGGATACTAAAAGCGATTGTCTGGCCGGCGTTTCTCGTCTACGAAGCGTTTAAATTTTTAGGAATATAACAATGGAACCATCCCAAATATACATCTTGATTTCAATCTTAGTTTTACTAGTTATTGCTATCCTAATTTTTTTCGTAAGGAAAAACAAAAAACAAAAACCATTAACAATCTTAGCAAGTCTTGCATTTGCATTCATCTTGGCAGGAATAATTTTCGGAGAAAGCAGATTAGTCGGATATAGTCTAATCGGCGTCGGAGTTTTGCTTGCAATAATTGATATAATTAAAAAATTAAAATGAAAAAGAAATTGAGAAAAGATTGGATGCTGGGATTTTTAGGATTCTTGGGGTTGTTAGGAATTCCGGGAATCTTAACGCAAGATTGGCTTGACATGCTTTGGCTGCTTTGGTTCATTTGGTTTTTGTATTTCGTGCCGAAAAAACAACGATAAAGAATTATTTATATATTCGGTTTAAATCTCTCAAGTATGAATTACGACATTATTTTCATCACACCAGAATACTACGATCATCCTTTATGCGGAGTAGCAATACTAAAAAGAGTCCTCGAAAGCGAAGGATACAAAGTCGGAATAATCCCCTCTCCAAAAAACGAAAAAGATATTCTATGTCTAGGAAAGCCAAAATTATTTTTCGGAATAACTTCAGGCAGCATTGATTCAATGTTAAGAAATTATTCTGCTCTTAACAGGCCGAGGGAAAACGACGAAAATCTCAATTTCGAAAAAACAGTTCCGGACAGGGCAGTAATTGTTTACGCAAACTGGGTAAGAAAATATTTCAAAGATTCTAAAATCGTCCTCGGCGGAACAGAAGCAACATTAAGAAGATTCACCCATTACGATTACTGGAGCAACTCTCTGAGAAAATCAATCCTTTTTGACACGCGCGCAGATATCCTCGTCTACGGAAATGGAGAAAAACAAGTGCTTGAAATCGCCGAGAGAATAAAAAATAAAAAAGAAATTTCAGGAATCAAAGGAACATGCATCAGAACAAGAGAAATTCCAAAGAATTTTCAAGTTAATTCGGCACGCCGGCAAAATTCCTCCGGAATTTTGCATAAAGACAAGACGCCAGCCGCTACAATTGGCGTCCAATTGCGTGCCGAAAACGAAATAGATTATATACCAAAAATACTCCCGTCCCACGAAGAAGTTCTCGAATCAAAAGAAAAATTCTGCGATATGCAAAATATGTTTTCTAATCAAGAAAACCTTGCGCAAAAAACAGGGAACTTTTACATTCTCCAGTATATGTTTCCCGAATATAAATCCGAAGATTTGGATAAATACTACGAGCTTCCGTTTAGCAGAAAAATTAACCTGAAAGAAATGAAAGGTTTTGAATTCAGCGTCGTTACGCACCGAGGATGTATAGGAAATTGTAATTTCTGTTCTCTAAGACTGACTTCAGGAGACAAAATAATTTCAAGAAGCGAAGATTCTATTTTGAGAGAACTAAAATATATAACCTCTCTGCCGAATTTTAAGGGAAACATCGACGATTTCGGCGGCCCGTCTGCAAATATGTACGGAATGGACTGCCCAGCCAGATACGTCTGCAAAAACAACTGTCTTGAATGCAAAAAACTTGACAGAAGCAATAAAAAACTTATTGAACTTTTAAAAAAAGCGAGAAAGATTAACTTCGGCACGCCAAATTCGCGGAGCGAATTTTACAGAAAAGATTTTGCGAAGCAAAATCCAATTGCGTGCCGAAACAAAACGAATTATACACCTAAAGTTAAAGGAATAAAAAAGATTTTTATAAGAAGCGGAATAAGATACGAACTTGCTAACGACGAATATCTGAAAGAATTAAAACATCACATTTCAGGAAGGTTAAAAATTGCTCCCGAGCATGTTAATTCAGAAATTTTGAAATTAATGAACAAATCTGGAGGAAACCTCGATGAATTTATCAGAAAATTCAGAAAACTTGATTGCGGAGATTTAAGTTTCTATTTTATGGCAGCGCATCCGGGAAGTTCTATGAAAGAAGCAGAAGAGCTGAAAAGCTACATGAAAAAAATTAAAAACGCCGAGAAGATCCAGATATTTACTCCGACGCCAATGACTGTTTCAACCTGCATGTATTATACTGAAATGAACCCCAGAACAAAAAAGAAAATTTACGTTCCTAAAACTTTCTCAGAGAAAAAAATGCAGAAGAGAATTTTATATGAATAGTCTCAAAAATAGGTTTATATTTTTATCCCAATCTTGCTCAAGCCGGAAAGAACAGCCAAATCAGCGAGATGAGCCAGCGCACCCAGTTTAGAATCGTTCTTCCTTCCAAAAAATCCTGAAAATTTTGTTGAACCCAGGCAGTTGCGCAGTACAGAAGATATCTCATTCGAAGATTTTATATTATCATAGTCATCAGATGTTTCCAAAGGCATATAGCTTGTTCCTAATTCGCGCAGGGAATGTCCGTCACTGCTTGTAACAGCTGCAATGCCTTTTACTTCAAGCCGGTATGACTCATAAATATCATGCGCCGCATTGTTTGCGTTTTTCGGAGTCAAGCCAGGAAACCACAAGGCAGCTTCGCCATTAAAAACTTCCCAGCCATTTAATAAACCAAAATAATCTCGATGAGAATTGTATTCGTCGACAAAAAAATGCCCGAGTCCTTCCTTGCCGAAAGGATGATCTGCAACAATAATTCCATTCGCGTCTTTCGCTTCTTTAATCGAATCCAAAACAGGCCTTCCCTCTTTCAAATGGTTGTCTTCTTCCAAACCTAAAACAAGCAAATGTCCTTTTGCCGTCGGAACTTCCTGCCCTTTCACAACCAAAATATCTTTTTCAGGAACATAAACAGCATTCCCAAAATTTTCTCTTTCGTATCCTCTCTGTCCAGCAAAGTCCTCATATCTGTGGTCGGAAAAGTTCACAAGTCCAAAAATCCCTCCGCTCCCCAACCTCTCAGCAGCCCTGTCAATCGCGGGATTAAACAGCCCGTCCATTCTGCTGCTTGTTCTCAAGTGATTATGCAAGTCTGCTCTTATGGTTCTCATAAATCTCGCAAAACCAGCACCTTTATAAAACCTACTTTTTTTCAATATACATGTCAGAAGAAAAACCAAAATCACTAGCGGACAATTTATCCAGCGCAATGAAATACACCCCATCTAGCCCATCCTCTCTTCCTAAGCCGGATAAGGATCAAAAAGAAATTCTCGTTCACAAAAGCGCTGGGAGTTTTGCCTGCAAATTCATTCCAGTTTTTTGAAGAAGACGAAGGCCTGCCTAAAGAAGTAATTGATTCAAAACCTCTGCATATAATGATGATAATTCCTGAAGAAAAATACAAGGACTTGAACAAGATAAAAACAGATGTCGTCGAGATAGTAAAAGAAACAAAAGAAAATTTGTGGGTTCATATCAAATCCTCTGAAGTTGATGTCTGGAATTACGGATTGGATTCAAAGTTCGAATTTATCGACGCAATCGCTGCAAGTTTCCCGCTTTATGACGACGGATTTTTGGGCTCATTAAGAGTTGCATCCATCCACAAAAACCTGACATTAAACTGGCTGAATACAGGAAGAACGCAGTACGTCGCAACTTACGCGATAGGCGGCTCGCTAGTAAGAGGAACTGCAAGTAAAACTTCAGACGTCGACACAATCGTAATAATCGACGACACAGACGTAAAAAGAATGTCGAGAGTTGAACTCTTAGAAAAATTAAGAAGAAGAATTACCTACGATTTCATAAAAGAAGCAACAGCTCTGGCAGGCGTAAAAAATATTCTTAATGTTCAGGTCTGGCTTTTGACAGATTTCTGGCAGAGAGTTAAAGACGCAGAGCCAGTCGGTTTTACTTTCATCCGAGACGGAATTCCGCTTTATGACAGGGGAACATTCACGCCGTGGAAAAGACTTTTGCAGATGGGAAAAATCAAGCCCTCCCCGGAAGCAATTGATTTGTACATGAAAGAAGGAGACAGAACAGAAGAAATAATAAAAAGAAGAATGATGGACGCAATGGTTGACATTTATTTCGGAGTTGTCACGCCGACTCAGGCGATGATGATGCTCGCCGGACACGGCCCGCCAGTCCCAAAAACAATTGTGCAGGAAGTCCGAGAAGTTTTAGTCAAAAAAGAAAAAGTTATGGACGAAAAAGAATTGAAAACTTTGGAAAAAGTCGTTAAATATTACAAAGATTACGAGCACGGAAAATTAAAAGAAATTTCCGGAAAAGAAATTGACGACTTGCTGAAAGAATCAAAGGAATTTACAGAAAAGATGAAAAAGCTGAGGACTAAATTAGAGCAAAGAATGAATCTGCATCAGGCAGAGAAAATTCAGGACGAAACATTTAAGCTGATGAAACAAAATCTGGGTGATAAATCTCCCGACGAATTGATAAAATCTCTTGACAAGGAAATGGTTAAGAAAGGAAAAATTGTCGAAAGAATGCTTCCGATTGCGAGAGAAATTTCAGGATTGAAAAAGAAAAAAGCAATAACTCAAAGCGAAATGCAGAGAATTATCCGCGATGCAGGAGAATTGACAAACGCTTTGACAGAGTTTGCGCAGAGAAAGGATTTAGTCGGCGTCGAGAAAGACGTCCTGCAGATAAGCCTCAAAGAAGGAAAAGCAGAATTAGTTCTGGTAAATGGCGGAGCTTTCTTAGTCCAGCAAAACGGAAAAATCAGCAAAATCCACGACGGCAAATTAACAAATTCAAATAAGGAAGAGCTTGAAAAAGCAATGAAAGAAACAAAGAAAGATTTGAAAGGTTCTATTTCTTCAGAGGTTTTCTCAGTATTGAAAAGAGAAATTGGCGATTTTGAGATTTCTTTCTAGGTTTCTTTAAAGAAATACAAGAAGATTTATTAATTAGATTTTCTTTGAGATGAAATGAAAAAGAAAGGAGGATTATTTTTTAGTTTGATATTCTTATTTGCAAGCTTGGGTTGTGTAAGTGCTATTGAAAATTGCACAAAATATGTCTCTACAATTGGCGTCGGAACTTCATGTACGGAAGTGAATCCTTGCAGTTTGGCAACAGCCTCGGGAACAGGAGTAGGCTCTGCACAGCCAGGAGATGTTGTCTGTTTGAAAGAAGGGACTTATTATGAAACGCTTGCTTCTGCAAGATCTGGAACAGTTAATGCAAAGATAACTTACAAAGCTTATCCTGGAGAGGAATGCAAGACCAATGCCGATGGAACTAAGTATGGATGTCAAGTAAAAATTGATGGAGAGAACACGCGAAATTCAGTTGTAATTTCCAAAGATTATATTCGGATTGAAGGGCTTGATATAAGCAAGGGATATAATTCTGGCGTGACTATTGGCGGATATACTGGAAGTGAAGTCGTTAATAATTATATTCATGACAACACCTATCTTTATCCGGATATCAATCAAGAAAGCGGATGGGGACACGCAGCTGATCAAGGAGGAATTGACTTAAGAAATTCAGATGATACACTAATCGAGAATAATGAAGTTTATCATAATCTTCAGAATGGAATTATTATTTTAGGGGATAGCATACTAAATCTTAGAATTATTAATAATAATATTCATGATAACATAATTGATGGAATTAAGGGAGGGGACGGGGATAACTGGATTATTGAAGACAATAAGATTCACGACCATACTAATCCAGCACCCTATAATTTTGGCCCCTGGCATGCGGACAGTTTACAACTTCAGGAGGGAATAAATGGGCTTAAAATTTTGAATAATGAATTTTATGATGCAACCCAGCATATTTATCTAGTGAGTGACACGGGAAATACTCACAATTTTTACAACGTTGAAATTGCAGGCAATCTTATTTACAAAAAGGATTTTACTTTTGATGCTAAAGGAATATTTGTGATTATGCAAGCGCCTTATTGCGGCATTACAAACAACCTAAATGTTCATAGCAATACTGTATCTGGGATGTACCAAGCTATTTTGATTGGTCCAAATTGCGGGCAAATCACTGGAAATGTTAATTTAAGAGACAATATTGTTACAGATAACTTTGTTGGTTTGGGTTTAAGTCCCATGGGGGCTGTAATTACTTCAGATTATAATTTGTATCACAACAGTGTGATCTCCTGGAATGGCTGGTATGATACGTTAAGTCAATTCAAACAAGCAAATCCTGCTCAGGAAGTGCATAGCATATCAGCGGATCCCTTTTTTGAGAATGAAGCAAACAATGATTATCATTTAAAATTAGGAAGTCCAGCAATCGACGCAGGAGATTTAATTGGAATAAGTTTGCCATCGCCATTTTTAGATATTGATGGAACTCTTCGACCACAGGGGGAAGGTTATGACATCGGAGCTTATGAATATATCTCCGAGATGCCACCCGCGCAGTGCGTTTTAACTCGGGCGTATTGGCAAGTGGTATAAAGATTTATTAAATAAGATTTCTTGGGAACGAGATGAAAAAGAGAGGGCTAAGCAACTTAATCGCAACTGTTCTTCTAGTCCTTCTTGTACTCAGCGTGGTAATAATCATTTGGGCAGTATATAATTCAAGAATTGCCGAAACAAATACCGAAGTCAAAACAGAATACGAGTTTATCAAATTAAAATTCTCGCTCGTGCCCAATTCCGTAATAATAGACCAAGAAAATAACCCTGGACAAATTTCGTTCAATCTAAAAAGAAATTCAGGCGGCACCGAGGTTCCAGGTATTGTAATTGTCCTAAAAAATATCGACGGAGAAACAGAAGTTGTTGAAAAATACAAAAATGAAAATATCGCAGAATTAGAAACAATAAATATAGAGCTAATTCAAAATGAAGGAGACTATAATTTAGAAAAAGTCACCACAGTGCTTATTTACCCGACGATAATCAACGACCAGAACAAGCAAGTTGTGTCAAATCTTCCAAAAATAACCTACAGAATTTCCGGCTCAGAGTTAACCCAAAATGGAGAGACTTGCGAATCAGAAGTCTGCGACGGACTCGACAATGACTGCGACAGTTCAGTAGATGAAGGATTAACATCAACATTTTATCAGGATTCTGATGACGACACTTTCGGAAATTTAATTAGCGCAATACAATCTTGCTCTGCCCCTCCAGGATATGTTTCTAACTCATTAGATTGCAATGATAATGATATTAGTATTCATCCAGGAGCAATAGAAATTTGCGACGGAGTCGACAACGACTTCGACACTCAAATAAATGAAGGAATAACTACTCAACCCTGCACCCCGTCAGTAGGATGCATAGGCCAACAAACCTGCACAATAGCGGGCTGGGGCGCTTGCCAAGTATGCAATTTAGCAAACGTGAATTCCATAACTGTAACATTCGTGAGAGACGCAAGTCCTAGCTGCACTGAACTATTTCCCTCCTCTGGAGGAACCTGGATAGTGCCTAAGCTTCCGGGGGGCGCTCTCGATTTCTATTATTATGAAGGTGCAGTTCGAATTGATATATCAATTAACCCTGCAAATCCTAACAATCCAACCATGTCGTTTTTTGCTCCTATAATGCAAGGCAGCGATTTATGGGTTACAAGCGGAACAACGACAGATCCAACACCAGAACAAATGTGCAGCATATCTCCAAATTCTGACGGGGGTTTGCTAACAAAGAATGGAAAAACATTTACCTGGGCAGGTGAAACTTGCTCATACTCAGCAGGGAGAATTGGAACAATAACAACAACTCTAAACGGCTGCTGACAAGAACAGATACTGCAAACTTACCAAAATATACGTAAAATATCTATAGCACAGTAATCATGTAATCGAAATAAAAAATACCGACGATTAATCGAATCCAAGATAATTATCTGCGATACGCTGTCACATAACCTTAAAACAAAATTTACCAAGTCCCTTTAACTGACAAAGTCAGTAAACCCTAACTTTTAAAAACCCACATTTCCAGAAAGAATTATGGAAGGAATAATAGTTCAATTCAGGCGCGGACGTCATCAAATACACGAGAAGCATTTCTTGATTGACCTCGGCTTGACAAGCAGAGAAGAAGCGAAAAAATTATCCGGAAAAGAAGTTATTTGGAAATCCAGCGCAGGCAAAGAAATTAAGGGAAAAATCGCGGCAGCTCACGGGAACAAGGGATTAGTAAGAGCGATTTTTGAAAAGGGTTTGCCGGGACAAGCAGTCGCAACAGACGTGGAGGTAAAATAAAATGAATAAATACGAAAACAGATGCGAGTTTTACGACGACAAAAGATGTCCTTACACAAGAAAATGTCTTGACGGAAAAACCAATAAAGACTTGCTAGACCAAAGAGAAAACTTGTGCAGTAGAGTAAAACCAGACTGTCCAAAAAGAACAACACTTCTTGACCTTTGTTTGGAGACATTATAATGGCAGCACTAAGAAAAGCATCCGCATATTCCAAGAAAATCGTCCGCCCGTATACTAGAAAATCAGCCAGAAAAAACAGAGCTTACATCAAGACAGTCCCGCCGAGCAAAATCGTAAAATTCAGCATGGGCAATCAGGCTGCTTACAATCAAAAAAAACACCCTCTCGTCGTCAAATTAATTGCGATTGAAAAAGTCCAGATGAGAGACAACGCTTTAGAATCTTGCAGGCAGCAAATTTTTAAGATTTTGGAAACAGAAGTTCCGGGAGAATACGCCTTCAACATAAAAGTCTATCCCCACCATATTTTAAGAGAAAACAAAACAGCAGCAGGCAGCTATCGTCCCAAAAAACAAGGAGCTTTTTTTTATCTCCTGCGCAAATGAAAAAGCAGTCAAATCCGCGAGAAACGCATTAAACAAAACAAAATCAAAAATTCCCTGCAGGACGAAAATCGTTTTTGAAAAACTAGGATAATTCTATCGTAATCTTTATTAACTTCCCTAATCTTTTCTTCCCATGCTAAAAAAAGAGGAAGCCCAATTTGTCAAATGGTTTTCTGAATTATCAAATAAAGACATAGCAATAGCAGGCGGGAAAGGCGCCTCGTTGGCAGAAATGTACAATCTAAATGTTCCTGTTCCACCAGGTTTTGTCATAACAGCGCAGGAACAT
>Ga0208957_1001698_pt1 | contig 10729 bp, 8 predicted proteins | sample RifOxyA1_FD_184029 | JGI IMG/M metagenome (GOLD analysis project Ga0208957, IMG submission 184029) | Groundwater microbial communities from Rifle, Colorado - Rifle Oxygen_injection A1 (SPAdes) | ecosystem: Environmental > Aquatic > Deep subsurface > Groundwater | place: Rifle, Colorado, United... | reverse complement strand
CCCCGCCGACGGCATTTTCCGTCTGATTGAAATGACAGAGATACACCCGCAAGCCGTCCCGCGTTCCATCCAGTTCCGTTGGGAGGTGCTCGCTGTAGAGATTAAACTCTAGTCCCGTGCTCTCTTCCTCCCGCGCAACCTGAGGCAGGTACTGAAACAGGTTATTCCAAAACGTCCAGGACATCAGACAAACCTCGACAAGGCGTCCTGCGCAGGACTGTCACCGTACGTGTGCGTGGTGATGGCTATAGGCTCCGGCGTAGCGCGCAGCTTGGGAATCTCCCAGCGGTGGAGTGCTTTGGTTTGAATAAGGGAAGAGGTATCAATGTAGGGGTCGGGAATGAACTTGGACGCCGAGCGTTGCAGCGCCGTGATCACTACACTTTGGACACCCTCCACGGCTAGAATAATTTTGTACAATTCCCCAGGGTAGATATCCTGCCCAAAGTCAACGGCGTCCAAGGCGAAGTATGCTTGCACGGCCGCGCGCACGGCGGTTTCTACACCGGCTTTGCTGTACTGAGAGCCAACGTAGAGGTCCATGGCCATGTTGAATTCCGCCCAGTGCCGAACGACATGCACCATGGACACGTCCATGACTCGTTTCGATTCCAAGGCGGCCACCACCGCCACGGCAACGGGTTCCGGATCGGAGTCTCCCGTGGCGACGATGGAGAACTGCACCCGATTCATCATGTCGTAGTTCGGGGGGAGTTCCTCTTGTTCCCCCCACACGACGGCCTTGACGACGCTGGGATTCTCCAGAATCCAGTACCGATAATCGGGAGTCGCCACGGCGCGGTTGAGGGAGGCCATTAGCGGAGGCGCTTGACGCTTGGCGTCTTCGATGGTCTGTTGCGCGCGTCCCCCCGTCATCGCCTCTGCGTTGGCGCAGGTCAGCCCCGAAACTGCGGGGGATAATGCGGCGACTTTACCCGCCCCGACATTGCCGGAACTGGCGTCCGTCCGAAGATAATAGGCGACCCCGGCTCCCGCCGGAGGAATCGCGCCAAAGATGCCATCGCCAAACACAATGTAAAAGCGGTCCTCATCATCCAGATAGACCTCAAAATGCTTGTCCAATGCGCCGGAACCCACCAGAGAGTCAACCCGCGTCCATTGATCCGCCCCCCACCAAATGTCAATGCCGTTGTAGGCTATGTCTTTGACGCGAGGGGGTACGGTCTCGGACAGTAATACACTTTGGCTGGCCGTGCTTCCGTCCGAAGTTAATGCGTGCGTCACCAAGGTTCCTTGAACCACGTCCACGTCCAGGAAGGAGTTGGCGGGAACGGCCACGTCCACGGGGATAACGAACGGGAGCGACGTGACGGTTTCCACGGTCTGCGCGGCGTGTGTGTACTTAGAGAAACTTACCGGCCCCCCCGAGGTATTAGTCAGACGAATCGTTCCGACGGCGGAGTAGGGGGGTTTCAATTCATAGGCAATGCCCCGGCATAGGTGTTTGACGTTTTTCCGCTGTCTCGCCTGCATGAGGAAGCATTCCCCGACGTTGTTGTCGGCGTAAAACTGCATTGTAGACATCATGCCTGCCAGGAGTTCCAAAATGACCATGCCGGGGTCGTATTCATTGAAATCCGTCCAGAGGTCCGTGAGCTTCGGGATCTGAGTCACTGCCTCTTCGCGGATCTTCCCGAAGTCTCTGGCCAGGAGGGATAGTTTTGCGTTTGCCATGGGGATCTCCTTAACGCACCACGTTGGCGTAGTTCTCGCCGGTAATCAGGTCCTGCGTCGGCATCGCCCCCTGTTGGAAGGGGTAGGTATATGTTCCGGATACCGGTGTTCCGATGACTGTGTACTCGATGACGAGTGCAGTGGCATTATTCTCCGCGTCCACCAGAAAAGTCGCTCCCGTGACGGAAATGATTGGCACCCAGCGCTGCAACGCCTCGACGGAGTACAGATAGATCAAATCCCGCCCCGCTTCGTCAATAAAATCGAAGAGACATTCATCGAGGAGAGAGCCGCACTCATTATTCATGAATCGCTCACTCAAGGAAGTTTGCAGAATCATTTTGATAGCGTCATTGATTTTGTCCAAGCTGGTATCTGTCGCCGTACCCCGAACATTCCCACGTTGGGAGAACGTGAACGGCAATTTGATGCCTTTCCCAATCCGGGACAAGGAGTCCATGAAGTTTGAGGACATTAGCTCCCCTCCGCTAAGTTCTTGTCATGAAATCCAGCCGACCAGGATGCTTGTGCTGGGATTACGATGGTATCGGGCGCGCCCCCGCTACCTGAAAATTTAACTAACGTGCTTCCTACGGTAACAATACGACTCGTGCCCGTAGGGGTTGTCGCGGTCACATCTTGGAGTGTGGAGTAGTCTGCTGTGTACTGTCCAGACACAATCCCACGGACCCATTGAAACACAGTATCTCCTGTCTGATTACCAGGCCCGGCGTGTTTAACTGCTGTTTGGATACCGGCTCCGGCCGAGTCTGACATTTTTAAATTTACGGCTGCTCCAACAGTGATTACTGTAACAGTTCCAAGGGAATAACACAGCGTCAACGCCTACCATTTCTCTCTGTAGGGTCATGTTATACCAACTCGTGCGTGGCTTCGCCACCGATGGCCAATGTACGCGCTTTGGATCCGGCCTTGTCGGTGATGTACGCAAAGTCATCCGTAGCTTTTATTGTTGCCGTCTGCGCGGCAGTATCAGCCAAGACGCCGTAAAATTCTGTTGAGGATATTTTTGATCCTACTTCACACACTCCAGCGGATACTCCAATTCCAAGAGAATTATCAGGAAGCACGTCCCCAAGGTAGACCAGTTTCACGGCACTCGTCGCCGTCACCGTCAACGCGGTTCCGACTAAAAGGAGGTCCCCGCTATCCAAGGCGGTAAAGGAGCCTGTACACGCGACGAACACCCCTTGGGCCGAGGCAACGGAACTTGCGCTGATCGTAATAGATACTGCGTGGGCGACCAAGGGACCATCGCCCTCAAAAGCATCAAAGGTGGAATCTAAGGCATGGACGCGCAAGGCTTCGGTCAACGTCCAATCTCCCGCCCATGTGTCCCCTTGGGACTGCATGCGGCTGGCACCAGAAACCGTGTACGCTGTGGCCGTGATTGAGGAGTCCTCGCTGTGGATAGCGGCGGCATTCAGGGTAACCGTTCCCGTGAGAGTTAACGTCGCCTCCCGGAACGTGGCGGCAAGGTTGGTCAGCGTACTGGAATCGCTGGACGCCGTAATAGTCGCCTTCTCCACGCGCAGGGAACCTTGAAAGGTCTTAAACGCCGTGCCGGAACTGGTGTACATTCCTCCATAGATGGCCACGGACCCGGTTGCGCCCATTTCCCACAAAGCACCCGTGGCGTTGACGGTCATCCCACTCTCAGTCAGTGTGGTTTGCACTCCCATATACACGTAGGGCCCCAAGCAATTGACCGTTGTGTCGTCCAAGCGCACCGTGGCCGAGGAACAGGACAGAATCTTAATCAATCCAGCGCTTGCGAAATTTAACGTCCCCCCCTGATGACTGAGGTGAATGTTCCCGCCCCCCACCACCTCCATGTAGTGCTTGGTGCCGGACAACGTTCCCATACGGGTTGCAATAACCGTGCAGTCACCATCCAGGATCTTGATAAAGGAATCCGTCAATTCCGCGTTGGCCTTCACATTGTCCAAGCGCAGAGTAGTCCCCGTCAACTCGAACGCGGGCCCCACGGCTTGCAGGTTATCCACGGTGTCAATGGTAAGGTCGCTATCCTGTGCCACCATCCATTGTCCCGCTGATTCTGTGGTCTTAATGTTATGTGCCTTTACGGTGGAATCCGCCACGGACATGCCCTTGATAAACCCACCCTCCGTGGAGATATTCTCCAGTGTAATTTCCGACTGATTGGTGGCTTGAATGGAGCCTCCGGTCCCCTTGACGAATTGCTTGACATTGCGTAGCTCCAACCGACCTTGATCCATGTTGATCGCGGCGGGGTAAGTGCCCAACTGGAGGATATCCGTAACACCGTCCAAGGCGATCACGCCACGTTCCAGGCATTCAATGACCCACCCCTCTTGACACGCCAACGTGGAGAGGTTCCGTCCGACGAGGGTTCCCTTGCTGCGCACGCCGCCATTCTGGGACATCCACGTCCCGTAGACATTCTCCACCAACATGTATCCGTCCGCTTCCACGTCGAGAATCAACCCGTTGACCTGACACTCCCCGACGCTGTTCATGTGCAAGCGCGCGTGTTTAACCGTGAACAGGGTCCCCGCCTGAGTAGACAGAAACTGTACCGTGTCCTGAGGAAAGCGTGTCTCGGAGGCCAAGCGCCCGTACAGCCTGTCGTCTTGCGGAGATCCTTCCACGGTTACCGTGGAATAATCATCCAATGTATAAAACGGGTCCGATGCGCTGGCCGGGGCAAACTGGCATCCCGTGAAGGTCACTCGGCCTCCGCGTATCATGATTGTGCCCGTGATCTTGCAGTCCCGGAATTCAATTCGGCAATTAGTCAAAGAAATATCTTTTACTTCACATTGGTAGATGTTGCCTGTTTGCACGTTGTCCAGTTCCACCGTGTCAATGGTACTCCGGCTGATGTTGACCCACCCTCCAGTGCCGTCCAAGCGGTCCACGGCGCTATCGTATAGATTCAGATCTACGCCGGGCTGTAGGGTGGCGTTACCCGTCCCCTGGTCCAGGACAACCCTGTACAGCTTGTAGGGCAGAGCCGCCGAAGGAGTGAGGTGTTCGCGGATCGTCGCATTAATGTCCATGCATTTCTCCATGGACCATTAGGTCCCCGGTTCCTCGCACGTCCCCGTCTACGTAGACATTGCCCCGAACAGCCACGTCTCCCTCCAATGTCGTGCGCTCGCCGACGATAGTCACTTCCGTGGCGGCGAGGCGCATCCGGTTGGCGTCAGCGCGGATGCCAAATTGTTGCACTCCCTGTAGAGTGTTTTCGATGCGGAATTCCCCTCGGGAAAGATTGGCGTGAATAAGAAGTTCTTGGTCTCCATTAGGTTCCCGAAGAACAATTTCCAAGCCTCTGTTCCCCGTGAAGGATCGTAGGGCGATCTCTTGCCCCAGGAAGTCAAACAAAAGAACTTCACCCCCCTGTAGAGGCAACTTCGGACCAACGGCTCCCTCTTTGTTGGCGTAGTCCGGTATCTCCGCGTCATGACGGCGGAACGCATTCCCCGTATTGGCGACGGTGCTGATGCGGCCGGAAACTTTAAGACCCTGCCCCAAACGGTCCAGAATTTCAACCGCTTCCGCCTCATCCCGGTCGTCAATGAGAAACAGTGCTCCCTTGGGACTCTTGTACAGGACCAAGGTTGAAGGGACAAAGTTCTTATTCCGGTTTGTTTCCTCTGGGGCGTCCTGCCCGACGGGGGCATGCCAAGGCGTCCGGTTCTCCCCGATCATGTCTCCTTCGGTCTCAGGGAGCTCGTCTGTGGCAAGATAGGTCACATCGTCCACTTCTTGGATACTAATATTTGCACCCATGTAGACAATATTCTCTTGGTTCCCAGCCTCAAATAACACCATAACCGCTGTTCCAACGGGAGGAACAAGAAATTCCCCAAAGTCGTTTCCCGACGGGGCGCAAATCCCTGGAACCGCCCATTTCAAGTCCTCGGTGGTCATACGGCCTTCGTCGGCGAACCCATGAAGCGTCGGAACCCGGACCTTGCACCGCTTGAGTCCCAGAGGGTCTGCGTTGAATTCCACTACTCCGCGCACCATGACAAAGAGTTGACCTCCAGGGCCAACAATCTTTTGCTGTGTTACGTTATGCCGGAACCGGCGCTGCCCCTTAGCAATCGTCATGCGTTCACCCGACCTACCGTAGGCTCCTGTCCACTATGCGAGCCGTTTTTCAACAGGGTCAGCGTAGTCTCGAATGTTCCCGGCGTTATGGTATCTGTAATTTCATTTATAAGGTAGATTCCAGATGTGTGATCCAAAGCACCGTTTCCGCAGAAGATATTTGCTTTTATAGTCTCATTGGCTTTGATAGTAGGATCTCCCATTAAAATCATGGTCGCCTCATAGCATGCCATGTCCATCATCGAAACCCATAATTCCGTAGCACGTGCCTGTGTCACGACCGGATTTGGTTGGGCCGGTTGAACTAGTTTTAAATTACTGGCGTCTTTGGAGCGATTGAGCTGGCGTCCTCCTGTAGTAACTTTGGTGCTGGTGTTTTCGTTATTGCTGACCCGGTAGACCTCCGCCTTTCCCGTGACACTATTGATGGTTGCGGTTTCAATCGCAGCTCCCCCCGTTCCAATGCCTTGGGCCATGGCTCCTTGGAATTGTGTTACCCAATTCAAAACGGGGGTCTCTTTGTTGTTCCACCACGTGTACTCTCTCTTAGGAGATTCCTCATAAGCTGGAGGCCTAAATATAAGGGTTTTCGTATCATCCTCAAACGCAACGGTGTGCCCGGATCGGCCGCTTTCCTCATCCACGGATTCCGGGGCAAGGACGTGTTTGACAAAGTCCAGGTCACTCATATTGGACTGGTTGTAGACGCGCATTTCCGCTTGTGTCCCACGCAGTCCTTGACAGCGATCCATCATCGCCGCGCAGCGTTTGGTTCGTTCGTCTGTCTTCCAGCCGTTCTCTACCGCAATTTGCGACACAATCTCATTGATGCTTTTATCCCGCCATACCCGTGTTTTTAGTTCGCTTTGACCTGAGAGGAAGATTTGGGAAATCCCTGAAATTTCAATCTCTTTCCCCTCCGATTTTATGTCCGGCTTCCAATCCACGTCCGCAGAACTCTTGTACCATGGAGACATCAGTCCCCCGACATACCCATACCGGAACTCCAGAATACGATCCCCCCCAAATAACTCCGCCTCCACACGGGTCCACTCGCTGTCCGAAACCCGAATTGCGACAGTGTTTCCCTGATCCTCCATGGACCGCACATGGGTAAGGCTTAACAGCATTTGTGGGCGTGATCCGAAGCTGGATAGGTACAGACTACCCAACTTTACTTCCGCGTAGGCTAAGAACGGCTGCGGGACATAGGCGGTGCTGCCACGTAAATTGGTCATCGGATGATCTCCGCGTATACGACCCGCTTGGAGGGGATACGAAGCACCGTCCCAACGGGAGTCTCGTCCATGGGGAAGAATATCGCATTGGCCACGGCAATCACCCACCACAGCGTATCGTCCAGATAGTACTTGTACGCCAACTTATCCAACCGCGCTACTTCATTCGGTTTGATAATGTGAAACTCGTCGTCAGGATTTGACGCGATAGCTGGAATCGTCGGAACCTCATAGTACAAGACTCCGCTATCCTGGACGAGGCCTACGACGTACCACAGGGATTTCATCTCCTTTAGACGATCCCGGTAGTACGCCGCCTGAACGGGAAGTTCGTTGGTCACTTTTGATGTGCTCCCGTTTGCACTTCTTTGTAACTGATGGAGGAGTCACGAATCTCCATAATTTGCAAGGTGATCTCAACGTGCATAGGCAGGCGTGCGTCCAAGTCCCACGGGGTGTCATCCGGCACGTCCACGTTCCACGACGTGATGACGCCGGTCATCTTCAACCAATTCTCAATTTTAAGAATGCAACGGGGGGGCGTACCCGCACCGTTGCTATGGTCGGGGTATAGCGTGGATTGCAGCTTCCACACGTAGTCCTTAATCTTCGCTGTGTCTATTTTGGAGTCTTTGGGGTCGGCAAAGAAGATGAAGGTCACACCTATGGTGCGAGGGCCGGAGTTGTTGTACCCCTGAATGGGTGCGCTACGGCCGATGATTTCAGACGCGCTATAGGCTGCGGAGTTGGACTCAGACAGTCCTTTGGGCTTGAACTGAAAGGGAATTTTCACCCCGCCGACGATTTGCAAATAAGACTTCGGAACGGGAAAGGTAACCCCGTTGGAGGATGCGGAATCACCGGTAGTGGGGAAGAAGGGCATAGCTATGACTGCACCGATGACAAGTCTTGGGGCGCGTATGCGGGCATAGTTCGAGAATACCCGGAGTTACGCCGCGCCGCCGAAGCAGGTGCCTTCTTGTCTTTCGTGTCCGCTTCTACCAGGTCGTTGTTCTTTTCATTTGCTACCAGGATGCTTTTCAAGTGCTTGTTCTGCTCACGGGTTTCCATGAGAAGTTGTTGCGACACGTCCAATGTGGTGGCGTAGGGTTTCTTTTCCTTTCCAGCAACTAACGCCTTGCCTACAGGAACCGCCTGTGGAGCGGCTTGCGGAGCTGCCTTTCCCCCTAGGAACCGGCCAAGGATGCCGCCTGCAAATTGTGCCACGGCTCCAAGGGCTTTCAACACTTTGTCTAGTCCTAAGAACTCTAAAATACGGTTGCCAATAGCCTGAATGGGCTTGATGAACGTGTCCTGCACAAAGGCTGCAATCTTTTGCGCGATGCCTTGCAGGCCGGATAGGAACTGTCCCACCCACCCTTTAACCCCTTTGGATAATCCTGTTAACGCCCTTACCGGACTTGTAAAAAGCGTTTTCCAGAACCGAATTACGGATTTTTCGGCTTTTATAAGCCAAGTAATGACTTTTATCACGGCTTGAAACACTTTTACTACGATTTTAAGACTAAACGCCACGTATTTCAGTTGAAGAACCAACCCTTTCCCAAGAACTTTAACCAGTAATCCGACGGCAGCTCCCACGTACTCAAAAAACACCTTCGCACCTTCACCCTTACTTTTAAACAGCCCAATTTCTTGGAAAATATCCACTATAGCCGACCAAAGATCCTTGAACGCGGGAATCAAAGGCTTTAAAGCGTCCATCACCTCTTTAAACCCTTCTCGTACGGGCCCCCATGCCTCCTGTAAGCCTTGCAGGACATTATCTTTGAAGAGTACCCAACCAGACTTCAAAGACGACCACAGGGCCTTAAACGGGGCTGCCAATTTTCCGAGGAACTTGTCCCATGCCGCCAATGCTTCCTTACCACCAAGTTTCTCAATCAGTGGCCGCAGAACATACTTGTTGAAAAGTTTCACCAAGTCAAACGCCAGGAATGCAATTCCGATGCCTCCCAATAATCGCAGGCCTAATTTAAGCCCTATTTTAGGGAGAAATTTCAAAATAGGGGATAAGGCGCTCTGGAAAAGCCCCAAGACTTTGCCCCCTTTACCCTTCCCTAAGATGGATCCCAGAAATCCTCCAGGAGATATGCCCGAGAGCTTGTCCAGGACCTTTCCAACAGCAGGTATTTTCTTAGCGATCCCAAGAAATCCGCTAAGTTTGTCGGTAATTGTGCTGGCAATCCCAACCCCTGACAACGCGCCGGATAACATAACGAGGGCAACGGCGGCGGCCTTGACGGGCCCTGGAATCTTGGAGACAATGGCAAAGAATGGTTCCGTCACCTTCAAGGCCAGCTTTAACCCCGCAATCAACGGGGATAACACGGGCAGGACAAAGTTTCCAATGACGTTCTTCCACAGGGCTTTGAGCTGGTCTTTCAAATCAGAGACAGTGCCTCGGAAACTATCATAGGTCGTGTCCAAAGTATCAGTTTTTCCGTTCGCCTCCGTCATGGACTTGGCGATCTTGTCAATCTCAGCCTCGGAAGCGTTGCGCAGAGTTCTCAGCATATCTGCGCTGCTTCCGGTCATTCGGGCGTAGTTGTCAATCATCCCCGCATTCATCCCTTTGGCTTTGCGTGCCATCCCCTTAACCAGCGCCGTCATGGCTTTGTCAATGCCCTTGCCGGAATTGATAGCCTCACGCGCGGCGCGGGCGGACATTCCCCCCAAGGGGGCGTAGATGCCGAGCAGTTTATGCCCGTCCACGTCAGCGGCGTCCCCGACTTTTTGGAGCATGTCCAGAATGTCGCTTTCTCCCACGCCGATTTGCCCGAAGAGTCCACGCACGGCCAGGAGTTGCTTCTGCACGGATTCCCGCAGATCCCCGGCTCGGAAGCGCTTGACGTAATCTTGCGCCTGTCCCAGGAAGCCCATCAATTCCGTCGTGGACTCCCCTGTGGCCTTGGCGACGTTGAGCATGGCGGATCCAATGCGGTTGATGCCCTCAGGGGATAAGCGGTTGATCCGCACCTGATTGGCGATGAATTCCGCCGCTTCCGCGTTGCCCATGCCGAAAACCTTAGCATATTTCACTCCGCTGGAGGTCAAGGTATCCAGTTGATCGGCCGCGATCCCTGACTTGGCGTACGCACCAAAGAACTCCCCGATGAGGGCGGAGTCTACTTTGAGCTTGGCTCCCAGGTTAACGGCTTGGTCGGTGAGGGCTTTAATGCCCGCAGCCCCCACCTCCACGCCCTTGGCAGACGCGGCGACACCTGCCATAGTATTCTGGAGGTCCGCCATGTCGTCAATGGCATCGCCGAAGGCCAACATGCCCGCGATGGAGCCCAGTTGGGCTACCCAGCTATCCGTGATGCGCATAGCCTTGCGGACAAACAACTTGTACTCCACTTCTTTTCGCCGCATGTCCTTGGCGGATAGCACCTTTTCCAGGAACCCGGATTTTTCCGCCGACGAGGCCTTGGGCATCAGGGCGTCAATCCATCGACGCCCCGTGCGGATCATGGCCGTCTCCCCTTGCTCCTTCCCGATTTTCTCCATGTTCCGGATCAGCACATTCAACCGCCCGGCTACCTCGTCCGCCTGCTCCTTCTTGGCGAACTGCTTGAAGGCGTCCCCCCACTTCTTAATGGTGTTCTCGGTGACGCCAACGGATGTGGATGAGGCCTTTTCCGCCGACA
>Ga0208957_1001695_pt1 | contig 10745 bp, 8 predicted proteins | sample RifOxyA1_FD_184029 | JGI IMG/M metagenome (GOLD analysis project Ga0208957, IMG submission 184029) | Groundwater microbial communities from Rifle, Colorado - Rifle Oxygen_injection A1 (SPAdes) | ecosystem: Environmental > Aquatic > Deep subsurface > Groundwater | place: Rifle, Colorado, United... | reverse complement strand
GCTGCGGCCGCGGCATTCCGGGCCGATTTAGAGAGTAATGGCGCGGTTCTGGTGGGTACCGTGCTGAATCAGCATTAGTAGCCTCATGCGATTCGTCCCACACTTCGCCAAGCGCTCAGTGGCCGGCACCGACAGGATGGAGTCGACCAAACTGGTGTCGACGATTCTGTTCGCCAGCGTGATTTACCAGGCGGTGCTTGCGCTGATCCACACTCATCTTCACCACACGTCCGCACAGGTTGTGGCACTTACGGAGTTCTTGATCTATCTCGCGTGCGTCCTCGTCTTGGCGAGACGCATCAAGCTTGAATTCGTCACGATCGCGGTGCTGGTTTTTGCCTATCTCGTGCTCTTGTCGATTTTCCGGAATGCACTGGAGCTCAAAGGATTCAGGGATATCGTCATTCCACTACTTTTTTTCTGGCTTGGCCGCCATGTGGCCGACATCCGATATACAGACCGGATTTTGAAAATCCTGGTCATCGCCGTAGTGCTGGTAGGGCTCTTCGAATTGTTTTTCCTGCCTCAATACACGAGTTTGCTGAATATCTTTTCCTATTACGTCAGTACGGGCACGGTCACTATCGACACCAATTTCATCAGCGATAGCGCGCTCAACCTGAACGGTTTACGGCCCGAAGGCATAGGCCGCACGATTTTCCCTTCGCTACTGGGTCCACATCGCGTTTCTTCAGTGTTCCTGGAGCCGGTGTCCTTGGGCAACTTTGCAGTCATTGTGGCCGCGTGGGGGCTGTCCAAACCGATCGCTGACTACAAGAACATGTTGTTCTTTCTAGTGTTCGCAATCGGCCTGATCACACTCAGCGATTCCCGCTATGGAGTGATCGTGGTGACGTTATTGATCGGCATGCGCATCGTTGCGAAAGGACGTGCCAACCGGGTCGTCATCATCCTGCCGTTCATCTCGATCGCGGCGCTGCTGCTGATCGGGTCGTTTTATAAGGGGGGGCTTGCGGACAACGTTATGGGCCGCCTTTTCTGGACAGGCGGCACCTTGTTGACCTTCGATGTTCCCAAGCTATTTGGCGTACGGGGGTTCGATATTCCTTATGGTGACATGGGCTACGCCTATCTCCTGTCCCGGTGGGGCGTGCTGCTGTGTCTGACGCTGTGGGGCGCTTTATGGATGATCAAGATGAAGGACGCGTGCGGAGAACGTTTCCGGGCCTACTCGGCCTTGTATATCTCTCTGATCCTGACGGTAAGCGGAACCTCCTTTTTCGCTCTGAAAACGGCCGGGCTGTTGTGGTTCCTGGTCGGCAGCTGTGTGGGCGGATGCGCGAAGACAGCGCCGCGTGTCTACCAAACCGATAGGCGGAAAACCGCTGAAAGCGAGTTGAACTATGCCACTTAAGGTCGCGCATGTGGTTCGCCAATACTATCCGTCGGTAGGCGGTATGGAAGATGTAGTGCAAAGCATCGCGCAACACCAAATGAAACGGCATGGCCAGTTGCCGGTCATCGTGACGCTAGATCGTTTGTTTCGAAACGCGGACCAGCCTCTGGCCGGCGAAGAAGTGATAAACGGGATTCAAGTGGTCCGTTTGCCGTATCGAGGGCCCAGCCGATATCCCTTGTGTCCCGGCGTTCTCGATCACGTGCGGGATACGGATGTGATCCATGTGCACGGCATCGATTTCTTTTTCGATTTTCTGGCGGCAACGCGGCCGATCCATCGTCGCCCCATGGTGGTCTCCACGCATGGCGGATTCTTTCACACCCGTTTTGCCGCCACGCTCAAGAAGGTCTATTTCAATACGGCTACCCGGTTGTCGTCCAGTGCATACGACCGGGTTGTCGCGACCAGCGAAAACGATGGGAAAATTTTCAATGCCATCGTCCAATCGCCCAAGAAAGTCGTCATCGAAAATGGCGTCAACATCGAGAAGTATGCCGATCGATCGGCGCGCGAGCTGACTCCGGCGCTGATCTATTTCGGCCGCTGGTCGGAAAATAAGGGGCTGCTGGAAATCATCGAGTTTTTCCGTCAGCTGGTAACTCGGCAACCTGGATGGAAACTGATTATCGCGGGGCGCGAGTATGACCATACCGAGGCCGAGCTCGCTGATCGTATACGTCAACACGGGCTTGTCGACTCTGTCCGATTGGCAGCCAATCCTTCCGATCAGGAATTGGCGTCCCTAATTGGACAATCCAGTTATTTCATTTGCCTGTCCCATCACGAAGGTTTTGGCATTGCGCCGATCGAAGCGATGAGCGCCGGATTGACGCCCGTGTTAAGCGATATTCCCCCATTCCGGAACCTGATCGAACAAGCGGGTCGGGGGGTGCTGCTTGACACGCGCCAGCTTGAGAGCGGCGTCAATTCCCTGCTGGCGCTTCACGAGCAGGGTGAACAGGACTATCTCCATAGACGGGAATTCGTCCGGTCTTTCGTCGAGCGTTACAGCTGGAAACACATCGCCGATCAGTACGTTGATATCTATCGATCCCTGGTTGACCCCAATCTGAGGAAAGCCATATGTCCATGAAGACCACACGCAGGATCAAGCGAACCGTATGCCTATTGGGCACGCTCGCCGCCGCCGGGTGGGCCGCGTCGGGCATGGCGGCAGGTTGCGAGTCGGGAAGCGTACTCAAGGGCGTGAATTTATCGGGCGCGGAGTTCAACGGCACCAAGCTGCCTGGCACGCTTAACAAGGACTATGTCTATCCCAGCCAGGCGGAGTTTGCGTACTTCTCGTCCATCGGGATGAACGCAGTTCGCTTGCCGTTCCGCTGGGAGAGAATTCAGCCGGCTCTATTTGGCGAGCTTGACGCAGCTGAACTGAAAAACATCTCGGATGCCGTGGCGTTGGCCAAGGCGAAGGGGATGTGCATCATCCTCGACGCCCATAACTACGGGGCCTATCGCGGCAACGTCATAGGCTCGGAAGAGGTGCCCGTCGAGGCATTCATTGATTTGTGGATGCGGCTGGCGGCTCATTTCGCCGACGCTGGAACCGTCGCGTTCGGACTGATGAACGAGCCCGCCAAGCTTCCCATCAAACAATGGGCTGATGCGGCGCAACGCACGATCGTCGCGATTCGAAACACGGGCGCGAAGAATCTCCTGCTGGCTTCAGGCGGGCGCTGGAGCGGCGTACATGACTGGGAGACGACAAGCGGAACGGCCTCGAACGCAGCAGCTTTCGCGAATTTAAAGGACCCGTTGAATCGTACGCTGCTTGAAGTCCACCAATACGCTGACGCCAACTATTCCGGCACTGGCAAGACTTGCGTGCCGGCCGAAAAATTGTCGCCTATGTTCGACGACATCACGCAATGGGCAAAGACCAACAAGCAGAAACTCTTTCTGGGTGAGTTCGGTGTGCCGTCCAGTCCGGAGTGCCTGACCGCGTTGGATGGGATCCTGGGGCATATGCAAGACACGAGCGTTTGGCGTGGATGGACATACTGGGCGGCGGGCAGCTGGTGGGGCTCGTACCCTTTTAGCATCGAACCGCACAACGGACAGGATGCGCCGCAAACCGCCATATTGAAGAAATACCTATGAAACCGTGTGCCATGAAACCCCCTTATTTTTCTTCGCTCCGCCGGGCCGGTGCGGTCGGTGCGCCGTGTCATCGCACCGTCGCAGCAGGTTCGAACGGGTTAACCCAGTCTTCCGGAGGATGGCGCCATGCTCGTTGAAGATACCCGCGCCTGGCAACCGCTGAGAGCCGTGCTCGAGGCCTTGGATGCGGATGCCCCAGGTACGCTCAAATATGTTCCCAACCAGGGAAATGCCGGGGATGCTTTGATTGCCGCTGGAACCTGGCAATTTTTCGAGGACTGCCAGATCGCGCCCCGGTTTGCGTCCACGCGCGACGTCGTGGCCGGAGACACGGCAATCTACAGCGGGGGTGGCAATCTGGTTCCCGAATACGACAATTGCCGGGATTTTCTGGTGCGCTGTCTGCAGGTCGGCGTAGCGCGTGCGCTCGTGCTGCCGCACTCCATTCGCGGCCATCAGGATCTGCTCCGGCGCCTGGATGCCCGCTTCACGCTGGTATGCCGTGACCTCGAATCTCTGGCGCGCGTGAAAGCCACGGGAACACGGGCCGAGGTGATGTTCGCGCCCGACATGGCCCTCTATATCGATCCGCAACGACTCTTCGCGCAATGCAGTCGCTATGGCGGCCTACGCCTCTGGGCCCGGTTTGCACGCCACGGCCAATTGCACACGTATTTCGGATGGCGGATGGTGTTGCGGCGCCTGCGTCCTGCGCTGGGGGGGGCCCTGTGCGTGATACGGGCCGATGCGGAAGCCACGTTCGCCGAACCCGGCGATCCGCGTCGAGATGTCCCTAGTTTTTACGGTTCACAGTACCGTTTCCGCGAGGAATCGGATCTGGTGAGCCGCGACCTGCTGGCGTTTGTGAAACCTGCCTATTTCGTATGGACCAATCGTTTGCACATCGGGCTGGCCGCCGCGCTGATGGGCTGCAACGTACGTTATCTGGATAACGCCTACGGGAAGATTCGCGCGCTCTACGACGCATGGCTCAGTCATCTACCGTCGGTGCGCTTCGAAGGCGAAAAGCAACGCACGCCGAAGTTCTCGCTGATCATGGGCACCCTGGGCCGTACGGAAGAAGTCGATCGCTTTCTGGCGTCGCTGAAGAGACAAGACTATCCCGCCGTCGAACTTGTCATCGTCGATCAGAATCCCGACGACAGACTGTTGCCCTTGATCGAGGCGTATCGTCCGTATTTTCCTATCGAACGCGTCGTCTCGCCCAAGGGGCTGTCGCGCGCGCGGAATGCGGGACTGCGGCGCATCACCGGTGATCTTGTGGCTTTTCCCGACGACGACTGCTGGTATCCCGACGGATTGCTGTCCTATGTCGCGTCCCGCTTCGAGCTGGACGCGGGCCTCGACGGCCTGACAGGGCGCTTCGTCGACGAGAACGGTCGTGCCGAGGGGCGCTGGCTCGGACGTTCGCAAGTCCTCAACCGCTATACCGTGTGGCGGGGCGCCATTTCGTTCAGCATTTTTCTTCGTCGCGGGCTGGTCGAGAGCATCGGACCTTTCGATGAGACGCTGGGTGTGGGCGCCGGCACAGCCTGGGGCGCGGGCGAGGAAACGGATTATCTTTTGCGCGGCCTGCAGGCGGGCGGCCGGATCATCTTCGATCGCGAACTGGTTCTGCGACATCCGGTGAAAATCAGCGCGTTCGACGAAGCCGCGCGTGAACGGCAAGGCCGCTACGAAAGCGGATTTGGGCGTGTGATTCGCCGCTCCGGATTTCCAGCCTGGTATTTCCCTTGGGTCTGCGTGCGCACCTTGATCGGTTCGCTCGTTGCCTTGTTCGCGGGGCGGCCGGCGCAGGCGCGTTTCAAATGGCATAGCGTGCAATCCCGCATTCGGGGATGGCTTGCCGGGGCGGATCCGGCCGCGTGAAGATTTTCGCCCACACCGCATCTTGCTTTCGATCGATGGCTCCCTGCTTTTCCCCCACCCCGGCCGCGCGCGAAATCGCGGCGACCGCTCCCACCCAGCCTCGCGCCGCGAGGTCGCAGCCATGAATGCATGGAAGGGGCAATCGGCCTGGTCTATCGCGGATAATTTCGCGCAACAGGCGCTGTCCTTCGTGATCTTCGCCGTGCTCGCCCGCTGGTTGACGCCACATGAATTCGGCCTGCTCGCCATTGCCCACCTGATGGTGCAGTTTGTTCGCATGACGCTGCTTGATGCGATCGCGATGCCGGTCGTGCGCGGCGTCGACTCGAGCAATGCATTGTTCGATTGGCTCTTCACCTTGTGCACTGTCGTGTCGTTGGTGCTGGCGGCTGTGATGGCGCTCGTGTCGCCTGTGCTGGTGCGCTTCTTCGGAACGCCCGAACTGATGCCGGTGCTGCTGGGCATGAGCCTCGTCATCGTGTTGTTTGGTTTGGTTCGGGCCCATGAGGCCAGATTGCTGCGCGAAGGCAACTTTCGCCTGCTGGCTATCCGCTCCCTCTGCTCGCTTAGCGCAGGGGGAGCGGTGGCGTTGTTGATGGTCTACCAGGGCGCGGGGGCGATGGCACTCGTGGCGCAACAGCTTGCCGCGGGCGTCGTCGCGCTTTTGATTGCGGTCGCCGCCGAATGGCGTACCTGGCGGCCGCATTGGGCGTGGTCGACCGCGCTGATCCGCAGACATGCCAGCGAGATGAACAAAGTGAGTGCATCGGCATTGTTGAACTACGCCAATACGAGCGGAGATGCCGCGCTCGTCAGTGTGCTGCTCGGCCCCTACGCAACCGGTTTATACAATCTGGCCAAACGTGTGCTATCGGCAGCTTATCTTGTCATCGGCGCGTCGCTGGGACGCGTCAGCGTCACCTTGTTTGTACAGCAACAACGCGATCCGGCCGCCTTGCGCCATATTTATTCACGCATGCTGGCCATGACGCTTTTGTTGCTGGCACCGGTTTATACCATCGTCACCGCCTTGGCCGAGCCGATGGTCGTCATCGTCTTTGGGGAGAAATGGCGCGCCAGCGCGCCCTTGTTCGGCTGGTTGTCGGTCGCTTATATGGGGCAGGCGGTTTTCGCGCTCGGCCAGAATCTTTCGTTCGCGACGGGTCAAAGCGCACGCGTTCCCAAGCTCGCACTCGCGCAGATGTTGTTGGCGACGACTCTGGCATGCGTGCTGGCGCGCACGAACGGCGCTACGGGTGTCGCCGCCGGTTTTGCACTGGGCAGCGTGGCGGGAATGGTGGCAATGAAGTTCGCGATCGGCCGACAACTAGGCATGTCCTTGCGCAGCTTCGCGCTGACGATACTCCCCGCGGGCGCGGGCGCCGCACTTGGCGCCATCCTGATACGCCTTTTGCCGTTGACAGGAATGGAAGTCACGGAATGGTCTTCGTTGATCGTTGCCGGCATGGCTGGCTTGTTCGCCTATGGCGCAGGCGCCGGAGTGGTTCGGCGGCTGGCCGATCCCGTGCGCGGCTCGTCAAGACTCCATCTGCGTTGCGGTCAGGAAAATCGTGCTCCCGGCGAAGATGAGCGTACAGGGAAAGCCTTGAGGCGCCCTTTGTAAGGGGGGGAAAAGCGATGGTCAACGCAAACCTGAATCCGGAATCGGTTTCCGAAACGCGGGCGGAAAGATTCACGCATGTGGACACCATGAAAGCCATCGGAATTGTGTTGGTCGTCGTCGGGCATTCCCCAGGTTTGAATCCGTTCATCAAGCATGTGATCTACAGCTTCCACATGCCGTTGTTCTTCTTTATTTCCGGACTGCTTCTGACTGAAATCAAGCTGGCCCTCCCCTATAGAGCGTACTTCTCCGCCTTATGGAAAGGGCTTGTGCTTCCTTATCTGTTCTTTTTCGTTGTGTCCTATCTATATTGGCTGCCGACGCATGACATGGCGGAGAGTGCGGTCAAATACGTCGGGATGAGCTGGAAAGAACCTCTGATGGGCGTTTTGGTCGGGAATGGCGACGCGCTATTCGTCAATGTGGTGCTGTGGTTTTTCACGTGTCTTTTCGCGACCTCGTTGATCTTTTTTGTTGCAAGGAAATACTTCTCGGCGGCCTTTCTGCTGGTCGTGCTGAATAGCCTGGGTTTTGTTTTTACCCTTCTCTACGATCGGTCCTGGCCGCGTCCGCCCTGGGGACTGGATAACGCGGTCGTGGCTATCGCATTTTATTCGACCGGCTACTTTTTTCGCGGATATCAGAAGGCGATGTTAGATAGCGTTTCCAAGACTGGCGCGAGAATTCTTGCGTTCCTGATGTTGGTCGCTGTTGCGTTTCTCGCGAACATCAATGGCGATGTGGATTTGAATACGCTCCATTTCGGCAGCCACCCGGCTCTATTTTTTCTGAGCGCTTATCTGGGGATTTTTGCGCTGCTTTACTTTTCCATCGGGCTGCCGGCCATGCGTGTTTTCCGATGGCTATCGCAAAACACCATCATTATTTTTCCCATCCATTTGTTGATGTTCAGCGTGTTCACCGGCATCTCCGTCGTGGTGTTCGGCTTCCCTCGCGACTTCAAGGAATCTTCTTTTATCTGGACGTTGTTATTCCCCGCAGCAGCGTTGTTGTCGAGCTATCCAGCTTCCGCGTTTATACGGCGTTTTTTCCCTTTTGTCATAGGCAAAGGACGAACGTATCACGCCCGTCCGAAAGACATCCACAGCATCGAATTCGGGAACCTGCCCGGGAACCGCTAACGAGGATGTCCGAGCCGCTGAAAGCGGCAATCTGAAATTCCGGGCCATGCGCAATGCGCGCATGTTCACGATGGGAATTCGACCATGCCAACACAAGAGAATGTTCGAATAGGCGGTTTCGCCATTCGCAAAACCACGTCAGTCAACCTGGCATCGCATTTACTCATGCGACGGCAACAAGGCGAGCAGGTTGCGTTATTTTTTGCAAATACCAACTTCATTGTGCAGTGTCGAGATTTGCGCGTGCGAATGGCGCAGGACGGGATTGTCATTGTCAATGATGGTGTAGGCATGGATATCGCCGCCCACTTGATGCAGGGCGAACGCTTCAGGGAAAACCTGAATGGTACGGATTTTGTGCCGTTCTTGTTCCGCCAGTCGACTACGCCGCTCAGGGTATTCATGGTGGGCGGCAAACCTGCGGTGTTGCGGCAGGCAGCGTTGTACGCAACGCGGCAACTGGGTCAGGCAGTGGTGGGAACCTGCGATGGTTACCAGTGCATTAAAACCAAGCCGAATCTGATGGACACGATCAACAGGGCGCAGGCCGATATCCTGCTGGTAGCGCTCGGCAATCCGACCCAGGAAAAATGGATACTAGATCATCGTCGGCATTTGAATGTTCCCATTCTAGCTGGGGTGGGCGCATTGTTCGATTTTTGGGCTGGTGATAAACCCCGGGCGCCGATTCTTGTGCAAAAGATGCGAATGGAATGGTTTTTCCGTTTATGTCTGGAACCGAAACGGCTGGCGCAACGCTATACGGTGGATTTCGCGAAATTCCTGAAGTATTGTTATCAGTACCGTTTAGACGGCCGGCGGCGGGGGTAGGCTGACGGGCGAGAAACCAGCTATGGCATACTCCGGAAATTCCTTCCGCGAGTCATGCTTTGCTTCCTTTTGAGCTTTTGATCGGCCTGCGCTACACCCACGCCAAGCGCCGCAACCATTTCATCTCGTTCATTTCCATCGTGTCCATGGCCGGGATCGCATTGGGCGTGATGGCGCTGATCGTGGTGCTCTCCGTGATGAATGGCTTTCAGGAGGAGTTGCGCGCGCGCATTCTCGGCGTGGCGGCGCATCTGGAGATCAGCGGTCCGGCTGATCGCCTCGCCGAATGGCGCAACGTGCTGGAACAGGCCCGACAGAACAAGGAAGTCGTCTCCGGCGCCCCCTATGTCAACGCGCAGGGCATGCTGGCCAATGGCGACATGGTGCGCGGCGCCATCATCCGCGGCGTGTTGCCGGAACTGGAAAGCCGGGTGGCTGACTTTTCCCAGCACATGAAGGCGGGCAAGCTGACCGATCTCAAGCCGGGCGGATTCGGCATCGTGCTGGGTGCGGAACTGGCACGTGCACTGGATGTGGTGCCTGGCGACAAGCTGGTTCTGCTGACCCCGCAGGGCAACATCACGCCCGCAGGCGTGATGCCCCGCGTGAAGCAGTTCACCGTCACCGGCATCTTCGAGGCAGGCATGTTCGAATACGATTCGGGGCTCGCCCTGATCAACCTGCAGGACGCGCAAAAGCTGCTGCGGCTGGGCGACGATGTCTCGGGCGTGCGGCTGAAGCTCGACGACATGTTCCGCGCGCCATTCGTCACGCGTGAACTGGCGAACAGCCTCGTCGGACATTACTACCTGACCGACTGGACGCAGAGCCATGCCAACTTTTTTCGTGCCGTGTCGATCGAGAAACGCATGATGTTCCTGATTCTGCTGCTGATTGTCGCGGTGGCCGCGTTCAATATCGTTTCCACCCTGGTGATGGCCGTGACCGACAAGCAATCGGATATTGCCATCCTGCGCACGCTGGGGGCCAAGCCCTCGTCGATCATGACCATCTTCATCGTGCAGGGCGCGTTCATCGGCGTGTTCGGCACGCTGCTGGGTGTGGCGAGCGGTGTGCTGCTCGCGCTCAACGTCGAAACCGTCGTCCCTTTCATCGAGCACATGGTCGGCATGGACCTGTTCCCGGCCGACGTGTACTACATCAGCAAACTGCCGTCCAAGCTGGTATGGAGCGACGTAGGCATCATCGCCGGCGTCTCGCTCTTCATCAGCCTGGCCGCGACGCTGTATCCGAGCTGGCGCGCTTCGCGCATCAATCCGGCGGAGGCGTTGCGCTATGAGTGAGATCGTGCTGCGCTGTAGCGGATTGGGCAAGACCTTCCGGCAGGGCAAGACCGACGTACAGGTACTGGATGATGTCGATCTCGAAGTGAATGCCGGAGAGTCGGTCGCCATCGTCGGTGCCTCGGGCTCGGGCAAGAGCACGCTGCTGCATCTGCTGGGCGGCCTTGATGTGCCGACGCGTGGCCGCGTGGCGCTGCTGGGGCAGGACCCGTTTGCCATTTCCGAAGCGGCGCGGTGCCAGCTGCGCAATACCGCGCTGGGATTCGTCTACCAGTTTCATCACCTGTTGCCGGAATTTTCCGCGCTGGAAAACGCGGCCATGCCATTGACCATCCGCCGTATGGCGCATGACCAGGCCATGGCACGCGCAACCGAGGTGCTGAACGAGGTGGGCCTGGGACATCGGCTTGTCCATC
>Ga0208957_1001689_pt1 | contig 10771 bp, 28 predicted proteins | sample RifOxyA1_FD_184029 | JGI IMG/M metagenome (GOLD analysis project Ga0208957, IMG submission 184029) | Groundwater microbial communities from Rifle, Colorado - Rifle Oxygen_injection A1 (SPAdes) | ecosystem: Environmental > Aquatic > Deep subsurface > Groundwater | place: Rifle, Colorado, United... | reverse complement strand
ACTGTTCTCGTTCGACCAGTTGCTCTTTCTCGCATTCTTCGAGAATAGAAAACTCAAAATTTTCTTCACCATACTTATTCCAGGCAGATTGAAGATGACGACTATGGTGTTTTGTTCTTTTTAAGAGAGAAACATGCTCATTCCACCGTCTATCAATATTAATGGCAGATCCGATATATATTTTTTCGTTAATCACATTCCTTATTTGATAGATGCCTATAAGAATCATTTTTTGGTCTTATTCCGAGACAGCTCTTTGAGCAGAAGAGAAGTATCCATTCCCATATCTTTAAGCACATTGTAAATTGCCACTTCAAGAACGGACAGTTCTTCGTGGGTAATGTTGATTTGGCAATGATACTTTATCGCCTCTAGTATCTCGTGGATCACGGTAGATTCTTGTGATTGTACGTGCTGTTCTGGCGAAATAAGAATAATCTGGCTCATTGGATTCATTTGCCCAGAATTGTCGGTCCCGCCAAGTTTTTTGGCGGGAGAATAGATCAGTTCGTAGTCATAAGCCAATATCTTCATGTTTTATCTCCTTTGATTGTTGACACACAACATAGTCAATATATCACAAAATCCAGCCTTTTTGTACCAGAATACCCATTATCTCCATGGAGAATAATGCCCAAAACCTATACGCGACAACCTTCTCGTGTATAGATTTCCAAGAAAACCGATTTTCCGAAAAAGGGAGAGTTTTTATAAGGAGACTATTAAGAAGGGTATAGAGATGGTGCATGAACAGGGGGGGGGTCGCTTATATAGGACTCTTCTTTGTTCATCCCCCGTTCCCCCTTCCCCCCTCGGCTCGTGGCTTTTCGTGACGCCCCTGCCCCCCTCTCCCCCTACCCCAAGGAGGTAGCAATGTCTAAACGAAACGCTTGTATCTTGTTGGCCGTACTAATGCTCGCCCTCTCCTCCATTGCTTGCGACGATGGCGGGATTGTTGATAACGATTGCGCTACGTGTGGCGGTCCCGAAACTGGCGGCCAGGTTATGAATCCCGACAACGTTGTTCAGCAGGGATATAGCGCACTGGAAGTGGTATGGTGTAACGACCCGGGGTACAAGGACTACAACTCGTGGCACTGCAACGATGTTCGGAGCGGAAAATGACCATCCTTCCCGTTGATGTTGGCGCCGTTATCTTTGGCGTGATCATGTCCATCGTCATTCCCGCGGGCGTGATTGTAGACTCGGTCGTGTTCTAGCAAGTCCCAACTTCCAAGTAGTCCTCTCTCTACAAGAGGACTACTACAGTTGTGCGCTTGTACAACAAGGTACTGCCTAACCTATCTCAATAGGCACACACTAAGGAGGTTGCGATGCCTGCTTAGGCATAAGCCGCAAGTCTCTTACTTGCATAAAGGAGGTTACGATGTTCGCGCTTGGTTTGCTTGTTGGCCTAAGTATTGGTTTGGTTATCGGTGCCATTGGTTTGGTTGCAATGGTGCTGAAAGACGAACGCAATATGGACGAATCCATGAAGTCGCCCGTGGTACTTGATTGTATGGGCGAATATTGGTGTCAGTTGCATGAATGCTCTGCTTATGAGTGCGCGTGTGACTGGTCGCATCAAGACTACCTCGCAATGGTTCATTGCGAGGACTAGGCATGTGTGTTCTGCCTATAGGGGGAAAGGCAGAGCAGACCTGCTTAGGTCTAGTGCCGATAAGTCCTTACTCGCAAGAGAAGGCACAGGCAAAGGAGATGTACGATGGATACCAATACCAGTTTCATGCAGATCGTGCGCGAGGACGGCGTCCGTGACTTGGCCATGACTATTCGCGTCAAGTTCGGCCACGCCTTGGAGATGGAACGCCTGGGCAATGACGCCCAGGCCAGCATCTTCCTTGCTGAGGCCATTGAGGCCGAAGTCAAGGTCAAGGCCGAAACCAAGTAATAACAACACGGTCGCCATGCTGTCTACAAGGGTGGTAGTAGACAGCATTGGACTGTGCTTGTTGGTGTTAAGCACACAGGTACTGCCTAACCTATCTCAATAGGCACACACTAAGGAGGTTGCGATGCCTGTAGCACAGGTGTTCACATCCGTAAGTGCTGCTCTTCAAGCCGTCGAGAAGATGGCTGTCGGTCAGCGTATCGTAGTCATGGGCAGAAACGCCCATGTTGTCAACGGCATTGGTTGCAAGACTGTCCAGTATGATAAACAGTCTTTGTCCGCAACCGCGCGCCCTGTCGATGGGCGCGCGTTCAACCGCGTTAACAACGGACTTGTGTCCATGAAGGAGGCAGAATGACCGTTATGCAAGCCTGGCAATGGATTACCTCTAGGTGGTGTGCGACTACCTGGACACCCATTGACCCAGATGTCCGTACGATCCTGCGCCTACCCGCGCTTCTGGGCATGGCGCACGGCATGTTGGTTACAAGGGCTGGCGCGAATGGCTCACAAGAGTTCATTAAGCGCATAAACACGAGGTGAAGAATGTTTGCGATCTACGAACCGATCATGCGTTTACTTGTCTCGCTTATTGTGTTGGCTGGAAATGCCCGATGTCCCGGACATGGCAATCTGGACTACATGGTAAGGCGGGTACTGGCAGACGCCAAAAACCGTCTACAACAGCAAGCCTAAGTCGTTGCGTCTGTGCTTATCCGAACAGAGAGATAAGCACAGAACCGACCTGCTTAGGTCGCTACTCTGGTGCGGAGTTCGCACTGCGAAAAAAGGAGAGAAATGGCTACCCTTCGTATTCCCAAGTCCACAAATGGCGAGAAGTCGTTACTTCCTCGTCGCTCGACTCAATGGTTGCTAGACGCCATGGGCGAGATGTTCAATGACAACTGTACCGACGCCGAGATACTTGGCGTTACTCGTGTTCAGGTCATGCGCGGCCTGGCCACGGCAGGCGTTCCTAACGACGAGATCAGGGAAATCTGGCAGGGGCAGTTCGCGTTGAAGAGCGCCCAGGAGAGGTATGACCTACTCTCCTACTTCGTGTATGGCGAATAGGACTACCGGAGCCCTACGCACCGCCAACGATTTCACTATATAAGTCCTATATAGGGAAATGTAGGACTTATATCGTCCATCCAAAGAAAGGAGATAACCCTATGGCCCTTGATCGTGTAGTGTTCTGGTCGTTTGCCGCATTTGCGCTATTTGGCGCCATCGCTATCCTGTTGTTCGCCTAGACACAAGGAGTTCAAAATGTCTCAGAACCAAAAAACCGTAATCACGCTTGCCAATCTTGGAAGCGCCGTCGAGGTTCGCCTGGACCCCGAAATCGTCTTCGCCATTGCTACCGAGTTCAGTGATAACCCGCTTGTCCAGAAGTCTGACGAACTGGCGGCCCTGGAAGCGGAACTTGCCGTTGCGCAGGCTGGCGTTGACGGTTTTCGCACTGCGAACCAGAGGATAGGCGATCTTGCTATCCGGAAAGTTCACCTGGAACATGCCGCTCGCGCCATTCTGCTGGAAAAGAAAGGCGTCAAGAACATGGCGGAGTTGCCATTGGCAATCCGCGGCGTGGTTGAGAAATATCGCCAACAAATCCTCGCACTGGATACCACGTACCAGGATACTTGCAAAGAACTGGCAGAAATGCGCCAGAAACTTGAAATGTCCGAGTTCAATGCCCATTTGACCGCAAAGGTCAATATCGAAGCGGCGATCTCCGCCATCATCAAGGAGGCCAACGGTGGCTAAGAAGTCCGTATTACCCGTTTCAAACGGTGTCAATTCAATCATCAACAACGAGGAGACCAAAATGTCCAAGAAGAATTCCGCCAAATCCATCAATGCCATATCTGATCAGCCACTTGCCGCGCCGTTTACTTTTCAGCCCGCCAATGGTCGCAACGACCTGGCTCTGCTGCGCGTAGACGGCGACGAAGACAAGGCTCCGTTCTACATCGACGCGCCCGACCGTGTTCACGGTATTTGCAATGCCGCGACCCATGTCTGGGTTGGCACATATCCAGTGTTTGAACCCGGAAAGTTCTACTTCCGCATGTCCCGGGACGACGTCAAGAAAGAATTTGGTGTCGAAAGCATGGGCTATATCCGCGGTAGTGCAGAGTTGCAACAGGCTGTTACAGAGGGTAAGTATGCCCACACCAAGCCGATTGTTGAGGATGCCTGGTATCGCGTGTCCTGGAACGGTCATCGCTTCACCCTCAAGGTTGTTGAATGGCGCAATTACGAGAAGGAAGAACCCGAATGGATCACCTATGATCGGGATGCCCTACGCCTGCTGGACGGCCTGGACGATGTGTACAAAGCGGTTGCTGCCAAACGCGCCCTGCGTCTGTTCTTTGCCGAGTCCATTGAGTGGGCGCTGAAAGAGAAAGCCGCACAGGAACCGTTTGTTCGCAATAACGACCTGGTTGGCCTGAAAGAGCGCCTGAATACCCGCGTTCTCAAGACAAAGGCGTTCAAGGATTATGGCAACGTCAAGGCCATGATCAAGAAGGCGGACGAGGCCAAAGAGAAGGGCGAAGCTATCCCAAATTCCTTCAAGCGCATGGAAGTGGCACTGGCCCGGAAAGCTGGTATGGTTCGCACTGCGAACGGCGACGAAATCCCGGAAGATGCGCTGATCGGGAAAAACATCGTTCTGGTGCTTGGAACCACCGCCATTCCTGGTAAGCGCGCCGTGACCACGGAAAACTTTATGATCATCACCCGCGTGATTGCCCGCCAGGGCTACTCGGTTTCGATTGTAGAGTAACCATCAACAATAGCCCAGAGAGGAATATTGCCCATCCTCTCTGGGCGTTTTTGTAGTATGATACGAAAAAGGAGATTAAATATGACTAAAAGAGAATTACGCAAACTTGCCGAGAGTAAAGATATTGGCTTTATGGCGGCCAATGGAATATTTTTCTTCGTATTTCCGGGAGATTTTAAGGCACATGCGGCAACCAAAGAGATGATTGAACGGGTACGGGCGTTGCCAGACTTTGAGAAGCCTAAGGTGTCTCGGGCGCCAGAGAATGCAGTCTCTCTTGAAGGATTGTCCCAAGAAGAACGGGATGCCAAAGCACTTGATCTTATGGGCGCCGTTACCATTCCTGGGCTTGATAATTATCCCGTTGTAGAGGAACAATGAAACAGACATATCAACAGCGTTTTGGACATGATCGGGTTCGTAAAGCGAATAAGAATTCCAAGAAGTTTGCTCGACAACAAGGCGCTTTGGCAAGAATGCGAACAATGCTTGATGGCAATATTCGTTTATATGGCAATCTGGATAACTATTGGCAAAAGTATACCAAGTCTCAGATTGCTGTCCTTGAAGCAAAAGGAGTAAACTAATGACTTTGCAAACCTGGATGAATGAGTTTTATCCGGTTCCCGCTAGTGAGGTGTTGGAAAAAGACGCGCCGGCACACTCTTTACGGAAATGGAAGGGATTACTAAAAGAGAATTTAGAAAAACACGATTGCATCACCAATTTTAATGGCGACGTTTTAGGCCACGGTGGAAAAATTGAAATATCAGAAGCGACGTGTGCGCTGTGTCTGCTTTATCGGTTTGTCGGAAACCTTTGTTCTGCTTGTCCGCTTGCTGTTTCGCGTGGGCGCTCATGTTTTTTGCCCACATCCGATGAGGATTATTTTAGCCCATGGAGAGCATGGTTGTATGAGCGCAATCCGCTTCCAATGATTAATGTGCTTGAGAAGGCCATTAAGAACAAGGAGACAATATTATGAGCATTTGGCTTATTTATTTTGCGTGGGCTTGCGGTCTTTTTGCTGGTCTCTTTATGGGATTATCTACAGAACCAGATAAAATAACCGCGTGGGCGTTAGCGGCCTTAATATCTCTGTTTTTTATTGTTTTTCTAAATAAGAAAAGAATATCTCGGTGAACGCTGTTTTTTTCTTAATCCTCTTTGTGCTTGTTTTAGCATGGATAGTTTTTGGCCCATGGCCAGGAACTCTTCTTTAGCCCACAAATATCTTTATTAGTTGTCTGACTTCTGTAATATTGGAGAGCTATATGAACATTAATGATCGAAGAAGGATCGCCTGGTTGTTTGTAAAGCTTTATGCGATAATTTCGCTTTTGTTTATAATTGCCCTTGTGCTAAAGAGTTCGTAGTGCGAATTATGGCAACAGTATCTAAAATTCGCTGTTACTCTAAGAAAAGGGGCCATATTCGCAAAACAAGGAATGTGGCCCATACTTTGCGCTTCTGGAAGCGGTGGGCGCATAGAACCTATAGGCGTACTGCCAAAATAGCAATTCGTACCGGACAAGAGATTAACGAGAAGCCCAGGCTTACAGACTGGCAACTAGACTAAAGGAGACAAAATGAACATAAGACTCGGTAATTACACGCTTTTGATTACTTTGTCAGACAATACACTATCCTGGGAACAGCAGGTAATCCAAGAAGTTGAAAAAATGGGCAGGTTGTACCCAGAACATTACGGTACTTTTGGCGGAAGAAACATAAAAATCGCCCGTATAAAAGCGGTTTGTCAGCTTGCATCTATGTTCCCAGAAGATATTAGAGAGCATAGCGGTGTCCATAACCCCTTGTCTTTGATATTTTGTAAAGATTGGGTAGAAGACCATTGGCAAAACAATGGTTACGGCGATCCTGTCAAGTAATCTATATATCCCTTTTCTCTTGTTGATAATGAAAATCGGCCTCAACAAGAGAGAAGAAGGTAATATTCACGTATAAATCCAATATTACACATGGATGTCGTTGTGAAACTATGATAAGCAGAAATGTGAGTATGCCAGAAGAGACTTATAAGGTATATGAAGAACACTATGCTTTTTATCGCTCTGTTGGTTATCAAATCTGGTTTGCTGATATTGTTTCACTGGATAGCACAAAAACGCATCCGGAAAGTAATATTTATATCTAAAGGAAAATAACTATGTTCAACACAATCAAGAAGTTACTTGGGTTTGAATATGAAATTGACAGTAAGATATTCTGTAAGGCTTTAGTGCAATATCCATATAATTCAGATAGTTCTGGTGCTTACTTATCGCACATTACAGCAGTATGGGCTACTTGGAAAGGAAATAGGATTACGGTCCACATCAAAACACATTGTCCGGGTATTTTGATTGGGAAAGCAGGGAGGCAAATTAGTGAGATCAAAGAGCTTATGGAATACATGAGCAAAAACAAAGATCTAAGTATCGATATTCAAGAAGAAACTATGTTTAATGGGCTTTATTATTAGTCCATTGTCATTCAGGAGATTAAACAATGTTACAAGTACCTCAAACAACTCTGTTGCCCGGTCCATATCCACAGGAATCTGGTTGGTATTGGTTTTATGGTGATCCGTTCTATCCAGAAAGTCATCCAGAACGAAAGGTTGACAATTTGCACATGGTTAGAGTTCGCAAAATTGCCAATGGTTTTGCTTATATCGCAGACGGTAACCTTTTTGCAAACAAAGCGCCCGGACTTTGGTGTTCCGCTTTTGTTCCTACTGTTTCAGGCGATATTCGCAGTACAAACGTTGATGGTCATGATATCTAAAAACTACTCATAAATGTGCAATAAATCAAACAATAAGAGATAAAACAATAAACAAAAGACTTGAAAACAAAATTGCCAAATTGTTTTTTGACGATCAGCAATTATATCTTAAGGTAATGTCAAGATATTTTTTGCTTGTTGAGAATCAACGAAAAGAACTTGTTATAAAATGCAATAAATTGGCTTATGGTTGGGCTTGGGATATTGACAATAAAAAGTATAAGCCAGACCTGGAACACAGCGCTGATTACCTAAGAGCGCTTGCCGAAGAGTTGTACGGTACAGAATTTGGTGATCGGCTATTTGCCATTCTTGAGAAGAATAAAAGTGAATAGTTCGCAATGCGAACAAATTGCCTATTGACTTCTCTTGTGAAAAAATATATACTAAGGATATAGGAGAATAAAACATGATTGAAGAGTTTATAACCTTGGCTAATCCGTTTTCGTCTGAAAATATTTCCAGCCCACAAAAATGTTGGGTTTACATTGCAAGTCCCTATTCTATTGGTAATAAGCTAGAGAATGTTCTGGATCAGTTTCGGGCTTCTGATGAACTTTTACATTTGGGTTTTCATCCAGTTCCTCCGCTTTGGACCCACTTCTGGGACGAGGTAAGTCCCAAACGTTATGAAGCGTGGATGGAATATGATGAGCAAACTATCAAAAGATGTGATTGTCTACTTCGTTTACCAGGAGAAAGCGCTGGAGCAGATCAGGAAGTAGAATTTGCATTGAAGATTGGTGTTCCAGTCTTTTATTCTATTCAAGAGGTTGTAAACTATAGCTATCATGGTTAAAAGAGCAAAATGGTATGTTGATTTTATTCGTAAAGAACCTAATGAGCAAACAATGCTAAAGGTAGCGCGTTTACTTATAGACGAATGTAGCGAACTTATGAAAGCGCGCACCAAGAAAACCAATGTCGCTGCAATTGCCATTTTGGATGCACAAGATCAGAAATGGCGCCTTATATGCCAACGATTGCCAGAATTCAAATTGCGCACTAATGGTTTTAGAATAATGGTACTTGCTACATTTTCTAACTTGATACCATATTTGGCACACTGGAAAGAAGCACAGACAAAAGGAGAATAAAATGAGATGTGCTTATTGTGGAAGTAATAAACATACCATTAAGAATTGTCCAAAAACGTGGTCTGGATCAGTTAATCATTTCCACATGCGCTGTGCTTATTGTGGAGCGAAAGACCACGAAATTGAAGCTTGTTATAAAACATGGTCTGGTAATGCAGCGCGTGCACGGAACCCCAAAAGCGTTGCAGACCATTTCGTTCTTGATAAAGAAAAGAAATAGGAGAGATCATAATGGATACCATTGTCATACTCACAAAACAAGCAGTTGATACCATGGATCTGAAAGTACTGGATCTAAAAAACATTAAAGATCATGCTGATGCTATTGAAAAATGTAATGCAATTCTGCCACAACTTGAGGGCAAAGTGGCAATCTGGCTCGATCCCGAACCGCTCTATATTGGCATTGCTCTAATGATTACAACTTGGTTATTACACCAGGTTCGTAGTGCGAACTGGTTTGTAACACAAAAAGAAGTAGGATGGCCAATGAAAGACTTCTTTGATGCTGGAAATGATTATTTGAAAGGAGAGAATACTCAAGAAGTTTTAAGTCCGCTAGGCGCAATTAATATTAGTTGCTAGTTATGTCCTAATCACAAACTCTAATTATCTCTAAAGGAGATTTCAAATGGCTACTCACAAGCAAAATACGTCCCAGTACAAAGCATATTCAACCAAGCACAATCTGTCTCTGATCAAAGTTTGTACTGAACCTGCTTCAAGATTCTTAAATAATGGAACTCAAGTTGCGTCTTTCTCTACCGTGATGATCGATGCTTATCAGGTTGAGGGTCAACTACAGATGGTTAATGAGACCTGGGTCCGCATTTCCGCTTTTGGTAAACAGGCCGAATCCATTGCTCGTCTTCAAAAGGGCGAGTTTGTTCTTCTGGAACTCAGGGGTCATCCTATTATGGACACCTGGACTAAAGAAGATGGTACAACTGGCGTTTCTTTGACACAAAAGTTCAACGGTTTCCCACAACGCGTTACTTTGGTAAAGTCAGATACTGCCTCTGTAGTTGAACAGGAACATCAAATTACGGAAGATCTTGCTTCCGCCATGCCTGCCGAATCGGATATTCCGTTTTAGTGTTATTTCATGATACAATTCTTGGGAAGTAGAGAGATTCTACTTCCCAAGATAATACCATACAGGAGATACCATGGATTTTATGCGGTTTCAGGGTTTGTTCGATTAGTTTTGGTGTGATCTCTGCCATATTGACATATTATCATAAAGCAGTAAAATCGAGGTTAGGCTAATAGCCGTTAGTATATCAATATGTTAGCCCGCTCTGGCTGTTCAAATGGCAAAAGGAAAATATCATGTCTCAAACCGCAAGTGAAGTTTTCGAGCAAGCAATGGATGCCGAATTTACCGATGGTAATTTGGCGGAAGCAATCACCCTGTATGAAGCCGCCGCGCAGTTGTACATCGAGCAGGGTTCACCCGCAGACGCGGAAGTCTGTCAGCACATGGCAGAAATCGTAAACGAGAAAGCTGGCTAACGGCTTGCGTGAGCGGCTTTACGCCAGCACAGAACCTTGTAAATTTATGACGACGGCGGGCAAAATGCCTATGCCTTCAAATAGTCCGCTCCACGCTTTGTTGGGCGTATACTTGGCAAAAAAGGAGCGTGAAAAAATGAAATGTGCGATATGCGGTGACGAAGTTGATACAGAAAATCCGTTTATGACAGGCGGGGTTTATGGGAAAAACCCAATCACCTGGCGCATGGCATGGATGCACGGATATTGTCTGGAAAACGCAATTGACGATACAAAAACTCAACCCGCGAAATCTATCCAGTTTGAAAATCGCCACGATGAATATGTTTTCGCCGTCCAGTAAAACGCCCAACAATGCGTGCACTGGACAATTGGCGGGCGCGGGCAAAGCGGACGGTGAATCTACACCCTCCGCCAATTGCCAGTAACGCTTGCCGTTAGGCTTCTTACTTATGTCAGCAAAAATACTCGAAGGCAATGTCCTTGAAACCCTGAAAGACCTGCCTGCCTGCTCGGTTCAGTGCGTGGTAACTAGCCCGCCTTACTACGGCTTGCGCGATTATGGCGTTGAAGGGCAAATAGGTTTAGAGCCTTCCCCCGAAGCCTATGTTGAACAACTTGTAAAAGTTTTCCGTGAAGTGTGGCGAGTACTAAAAGATGATG
>Ga0208957_1001688_pt1 | contig 10777 bp, 15 predicted proteins | sample RifOxyA1_FD_184029 | JGI IMG/M metagenome (GOLD analysis project Ga0208957, IMG submission 184029) | Groundwater microbial communities from Rifle, Colorado - Rifle Oxygen_injection A1 (SPAdes) | ecosystem: Environmental > Aquatic > Deep subsurface > Groundwater | place: Rifle, Colorado, United... | reverse complement strand
TCCGCTTATTTCTTTTAATTGTACCAAACGCGTCGAAATCTACTTTGGTAAGCATGGATTGCTTGATGGGTTTTTCTTGCTTTTGGTGAACTCCCCCGGCCTTAGCGTTAATCCATTTGACGTGCTTGAGCATATATCTTAATGCGTCTGCCCAGTGGTCATTCCCAGTGGTGTCTACATCCTCGACATCATTCTCGTCATGCACCAATCCTGGCAGGGTGGTTATCAGGTCATAGCAGTCTTCGGTAATTATCAGATAAGGTAGCCCGTCTGGTGCCAATGAGAGCCAATCATGAACTACCGACCATCCCCCCACCCGGTCATTACTAGCCCGACTCATCCTCACCCCCTCCTTATTGAACTGGTCGGAAATGGAAATTGAGTTGTCATTGCCCTTGGTGAACATGGAGGGATCGGCCATTATTTTCTCGAACTCATTTAGATTTAACTTAGCTTTTATTTCATCTGCCCATTCTTTAGGGTTTTTCTCCACTCCATCAATTTCCTTATAAATCCACACCCGATGAAACACCCGGCCATCTTCTAATTTCACCACATCGAATGCCCCGGCCAGAAAAGCAAATGGTGCTATCCGGCCCCAGTCTACCCCGGCATATTTGGGAATGGTGGTTTTGGGGATGAAGGGTTTGCAGGTATGTAAGTCTCGCCTAAACTCCCTAAAAAACTGGCCGGCAAAGGTATCCCAGCTTCCCAATCTCCAAGCCTTCCAAAGTTCCTCGTCGGTTTCTTTCAAACTATCCAATACTTTTATATAGTTGGGATCGTTTATCAGGAGAGTGGGGTTATCGTCAATCGTTGCAGGGATGTAAACCCTGGTAAGGCCGTCTTTATCTGTGTAGCGGGTATTGGGGGGGGCGACATCCACAAACCTTGCTTTCACCCAGCCGTGGCCTACTCCGCCGGGGTTGGTAGTGCAGAATATTTGGGGTGGTAGTTCGGGAATAGTTGACCGGCATGAGCTGATAAGTTGAAGGTAGCGTTTCTCTTCAGGGATTTGGTTTAGTTCTTCAATTACCATCCGTTGGTATTCATGGCCTTGGTATTTCCCGTAAGCGTTATCGTCTTTTAGATGCCCTGTTTTGATGATTGCCCCCGTGGGAAATTTTATCTCTGTGGGCCGGTAGGCAAAATCTGCCCCGAATCGGGAGTACATCCGCCTGGCACGGTCTACCCAATCAGAGAGGTCATCGGCATTTCTTCTGATAACAAGTGCCCGGAGTCGGGGATTTGCGATGTCATATAAGAGCCAAACCAACCCAGCATCTGTTTTTCCTCCGCCCCTCGCCCCTCCGTAAAGTATCTCAAACTCCCGGCGTTTTAGGGCCGCTTGTTGTTTGGGGTGGGGTGTCCAATATTCTTCCATCACGTTGGGGGGCCATTGGTAGAAGGCCGGTTAATATTCTGCCTTCAATTTCATGGCTTTGTTTAGGCATACCCTCGGTTCTATTGGCTACTCCCTCGAATTCTTGTCTATCTGTAACTGATTTGGCAACCCTGGCATAAGCACCAGCCGCGGCCATTGTCATATTGGGGTTGTTAGTGGGGAAAGCCTGAAATTCCTTGCTGGTTAGATTCTTAAAATAGTTTTGCCAATATGAGTAGGAATTTTCTTTGCTCCACCCACCAGGACTGATGTTTTCCGGATGGTCGCCGAATCCTCCCTTGCCTGTTGGGTTAGGATTTCTTTTAACTTGGTCTGTGGTTAAATCTTGGGCGTCTCCGTCTGCCATTGATCTCCTTTCCCAACAAAATTGGCATATCGCTTTCGGCATACATCGACATAAGATGGAGAAATTTCCATCATGTAACATATTCTATTAGTTTGTTCACAGGCGATAAGGGTGCTGCCACTACCACCAAAGAGATCAATAATTATATTTCCATTTTCACTTGACGCTTTAATGTAATTTACAATAAGTTCTATCGGTTTCATTGTGGGGTGTAACCCAGTTTCTCTCTCACACTCAAAAACCCTTGAATAATTCACTCCCTCAACAGAAGTATTCCAAGTTGCATTCTTTCTGATAAAAATTAAATATTCGACGTCTGGTTTGAAATCAGAACCTATTGGGATAGCGTTTGGTTTCTTCCACACCAAAACATTAAAGGCAAGTTTGTTCTCTCTTATCCATGATAAATATTCTGGTAAAAGTTCTTTATTGCTAAAAACATAGGTGTTAAAAGAAGTGCCAAACAGGGAGGGCAAAATATTAAGAAACTCGGATGTTTCAAAGTCTGAAATGAATTCAATGCCCCTCCCCTGTTTTCGTAGACTCTTCCCAAGCCCCCCCCTTTTGCCCCCCTCGGTTTCCAAATTATACGGTGGATCCGTAAACACCATATCCGCTTTCTTCCCATTCATTAGCTTCTCTACATTTTCAATCTTGGTGCTATCGCCCACCATCAGCCTATGTTTACCCAGTTGATACATCTCGCCCAGCTTTGATACTGCCGGTTTGTCTGATACTTCGGGTACTTCATCCTCAACCACCTCTTTAAATTGATCTAGTAATTCCCGTAAGTTGGTTGGTTCTTTCAAATCCACCGAGTATTGTGACCAGTCTATATCATAATTCGGAAGTAGGTTTGCCAATAGGTCATCATCATAGAATCCTGCCCGGTCATTCAATACCAATGCAATTCTTAACTTGTCGTTTTCATCTTTAGGTTCGACTACCTTAATCCATATATCATTTATACCTAGCTCCCGGTACGCCTTTAATCGCATATTTCCGCCTAGAACCTCACCATCGTTGGTAATGACCAGGGGTTGCATCTGTCCATGATCGGTAATATGCTTCTTTAGCCGTTCAAATGCCTCTTTAGTAATAGACCGGGGGTTATCCTTCCACTCCTTTAATTCTGATGTTTTCCGATACTCATTCGTCATCTCCAACCATCCCTTCCAATGTCTCCTCCATAACCGCTTGCTCTTCCGCCTTTTTAGGATTGGCTTTTAAGTCTAATTGTTCTTTTGAGGGCCGCCTGACTGACCCTGATCGGCTTTCAGTGGTTTGGATGGGAGTGGTGGTTGAGAGTTCTCCCTGTGGTAGAAGCCAGTAGCTTAATATCTTCTCTTTCACATCCCGACTTATGTCTGCCTTAAGTATTTCCAGTAAGAGTTGCTGATCCATTATTTAGTCCTCTCTATTCCTCCAGCCGGAGAAATGTCACCCCATACGGACTTGGCCTGTTTAACTTCTTTCTCAGTATGTATTTTTTCTTTTATCATGGCTTGTGCCCTTTCGGGATATGCGTCTATGAACTCTTTTGATAACTGGCCACCCCGGTATTTTTGAAGAGTGCTTTTAAAATATTTTTTGCGTTCATCTTTTATATTTTGACTGGTAAATTCTATTGGGTAGCTTGGTCTAGTAAAACCGGCTTGGCGATCACGGCAGGATTGACAGGCCAGATAACCTAGTTGGGGATCTTTGATGGCATCATTGATATTGCAAACTAAACATTTCACCTTTTCTCCGGCTTATCAAATGGAATTACGGCCTCACTCGTCACTACTTGAATGGCTACGCTTATGCTATTGTAAATCGCCGAGGTAAGTACTCCCGTAGGGTCAATTATCCCTTGCTTGACCATATCGGTTAGTTTGCCGGTGGTTACATCCACCCCCATGCCGGCGGCTTCAGCTTTCAGCTTTTCTTTGTATTCTCCCGCGTCCAGACTGGCGTTCTCTAACAACTTTCTAAAAGGAGCTTCAAGAGCGTTTCTCATAATGACAGTGGGGCTGTCTATACCCTTGAGGGTTTGGGAAATATTGAGTAGGGCTAGCTCGCCCCCGGATACTATTCCGTCTCTCACGGCAGTCTTGGTGGCCTCCACGGCATCCTCAACCCTTTCCTTGCGCTCCCTCATCTCCACTTCGGTTGCGCCGCCCACTTTGATTACCGCCACCTTACCTGTGAGCTTAGCTAGGCGTTCCTCAAGTTTGGCGATGTCGAAACTGCTCTCACTTTCCTCGATTTGCTTCCTGATACTTTTGATGCGGGTTTCTATTTCTTCGGGTTTGCCGTGACCGCCGGTGATGATGGTGGCATCTTTAGTTGATTTGATTTTGTCTGCAAAACCCAAATGTTCAAACTTGATGTCTTTTAGTTTGATCCCAGTGTCCTCCCCGATCATAGTAGCTCCAGTAAGAATAGCTATATCATGGAGGAGGGCTTTTTGGATGTTCTCAAATAGGGGAGCTTGGACGCAGAGAACGTTCATTTTTCCATTCATTTTATTGACTACGAAAGAGGGTAGGATATTACCCTCGTAGTCCTGGGCTATGACAAACAGAGTTTTACCGTTGGGGATGAGTTCGTTTGCCAGAAAAAGTGAAAGTTCTTGGAAGTCTGAAAGCACCCGGTCTGTTACCAGCACTCTCGCCCCCTCAAGTACGGCGGTATTGTCTTCCGGGTTGGTTATAAAGTGAGGGAGTCTCCAGCCGTTATCTATTTGCATCCCTTCCTGCATTTCTACGGTGGTATCCCGATTATGAGATTCTTCTACGGTTGATACTCCCTCGGCCCCGATTTTGTCTATTGTTTCCCCCACCATTGTCCCAAGTTCTGGGTCAGCCGAGCTGATGGTGGCCACTTGAATTTTTTGGGCGAGGGTGGTTACGGGGATGGAGAGTTTGTGGATTTTTTCTACTATTTCGTCTCTTAATTTTTCTAATCCGTTTCGCAAGCTCATGGCGTTTATGCCAGCAGCAACTATTTTATTAGCTTCATATGCCAGACTCCGAGCCAGAATAGTTACTAACGTACTTCCGTCACCACAATCATCTACTTGTTTTTTGGCAGCCTGTAAGAGAATATCGCCACCGATCTTTTCATAAGGATCGGAGATTTTTACGTTTTCTAATACTCGAAGGCCATCGTGTACAACAATGGTTTCATGGCCCCGGTCTATGGCTACGTTGCCTCCCTTTGGCCCTAAGGTGGTTGAAACTGCCCGGTAGACCGTTTCTATACCAGCAAGTATTTTCTCCCGTGCCCTAGTGGAATATAAAATTTTACTCATTTTTCAAGATTCCTCTTATATTAGAAAATGGGACGATTCTGTGCTCATCATTGTTTAGATAAATGCTATCAACCCCATAGGGCTTAAAAACCACCAAATCTCCCATATTCACCTTGGCCTCGTAATATCCCCCAGATTCATGCAGTGCGGGCGCGCCCACGGCGATTACAACTCCGGTACTAGCGGGGGTTTTGTCAGTATCCATTGCCACGAGAAGAGTATCTGATTGGGTTTCGACGATTTTTAGAAGGATGAAGCCCGGGGCGGGGATTAGAGATATTTTCTCCATATTCACCCAATATAACAAACCTTGGACAAAATTACAACCCCACCAATCCGCCCAAAATAACTGTGCTTCTTTGATATAGATGTTGCTAGTTGATTTGATATACCATTGTAAGTTAATATGACACAAATGACACTCCCCCAACTTGGCTCAACCCTTATCCCGATAGGTTCTTCCTATTCTTCTGGTGGTGAGTGTCATTGTCGCCGGACGGGAAGGGGTTGGGCACTTATATGACCAAATGGTGGAGAAAATATAGAGATGAGCCGAAAGTATTAAAGTCGATTGTGGAGAAGATGGTAGACATAGACAGAGAAATTTGCGACTCTTTTGAGAAGAAAGAACGAGAAGTACTCATAAAGCATGGCCACGGCTCAATCGGGGGATTGTCTAAAACCTGGAGAGATAAGTTTTGGGAATTACAAGAAGACCGTAAAAGGTTAATTCACCCGCTTTGGGTCGATATATCTGAAATATGGGAAACCTTGACCCCATAAAAACCAAGATCTTAAAAGAAACCTATCCAGATGAGTTTAAGATGGCCAAAAAGGGAGGCGACAAAGTAACTTATATTGCTGATTTCCCAGAGTTGGTGGATATAGTAGATGATGATGGAGAAATAAAGTTTTTACTTTTTGATGGTATCGCAACGACGACATACTTATTACAGGATATTACCTATTCATGCCCCCAGCGTAGCCAACTCCCCCCCAATATGCAAATCCCCAGACTAGATCAAATTTTGACTCACGCACAAAAACATCAGGTTTCGGGAGATTCGGGGGATTCGGGAGCGGAAACAGTGGGCACCCACATTTGCCAAGAATGCCAAAATCTCTATATCAATCTATATCAACTACATCAAAGTATATCAGAGATGCCCGACCCTGGATTTTACCATATTCTCACACTATGGGACTTTCATACTCACGCCATAGAACAGGCCAAATATTCTCCGATCATCTATTTTTACTCTGTGGCCGAGAGGGGGAAAACTCGGACCATGAAAGGTATGACTTGGGTCGCCCGTCGAGGGATTCGTAAGGGAGACATAAAAGACGCTCAACTTATAAGAGACTGTACAAATCTTAGGGCTAGTTTGGCTTTTGATATGACTGATTTTTGGGAAAGCGTGTCATCTGCCGGAAGCAGGGATGTCATTCTTAATCGTTATGAACGGGGTTTAACTGTCTCCCGAATAAACAGACCCGACAGGGGGGCATTTTGCGATACTGACTTTTACGATGTTTTTGGTCCTACCCTACTATCTACAAACGAAATAATCAGTGACATAGCCGATACCAGATCTATTCCCATAACCATGATTAAGTCAGAGAGAGACTTTGAAAACGAGGTTGGTCCAGAAGAGCTACTCTCCTTTAATGAACAGCTGGTAGCGTGGAGGATGTGTCACCTGAAAGAAAAGTGGGAACAGCCAAAAAAGATGATTAGGGCGAGACTGGGAGATATAATTAGGCCGCTACACCAAATTCTTCTAAGGGTGGCTCCCCAATATGAGGAAAAATTTAAAGAAATTGTATATAAAGTATCAGAAACTAAACTAACAGAGAAATCGGGAAGTCTTACGGCAGAAATACTAATAGCTATAAATAAAAATGTTATTGAAGGAAACGTAGTTAGTGGCGTTTTCGCCTGTCAATTAGTCACTAACACCCTAAATAAAGATAAAGATGAGAAAGAAAAGTTAAAATCTAGGAAGGTGGGTAATATCATTAAGTCATTAGGTTTTAAGTCTACCCAGACCTCAAATAACACTCTAGGCTTCTTTTATAAGGAGAATCAACTTATCAGACTTTTATCAGAATATGGGGTGTACATGCCCAGCGTACCCGAAAGCCCCGTAAACCCCGTAAGGCCTTCGCAACAAACTGATATAAACCCAGTACAAACTGGTACAATTCCTCTGGACTGGGAAGAGGCCCAAAAAGACCCCCTTGACATCCCCGACCATTGATGTATACTAATCTCACAATGACACAGTTTAAACCAATAAAACAAATCGCAGATGACATGATAGCCGCCGGAAACAGAAACTACGCCCGGATGTATGCCAAGAACAGAATTATGGCCGGCTTAGAATGTAAAATTTGTGGTCAAGAAATGACACTAGCCTTATTATCTAACGACGCTGACGGCTTAAGGCCCGAATATTCTTATGTCTGCACAAACTGCGAATAATATGCCCTATATAGATCAACTCCGCCAGGTGTTTAGAGATGGCGTACGAGAAACTGGCTATTACAATTGGGAATTAATTAAAGAAATAAAAAACCTCTCAGCTATGCAAAGACTGGGAAAGAGGTTGGAAAGGATGGTATATGGCCGATCTTAGCTGGTCTTTTTCCCAGGTCTGGAATACTAGTCTTGAACAGCGTCCAGAAAAGGAATTAAAGCCTAGGGCCAACATCTGGGCCTCAGAAATTGGGGGGGCAATGATAGACCGCTATCTGAAAATGATGGGAGAGAAACCCAGCAACCCATTTTCTGCCCGATCCCTACGAAAATTTGAGGCCGGCAACTTGGCTGAGTGGGTTGTGGGGATGGTATTAAAGCGTGCCGGAATTGCCTATGAGGCTCAAAAATGGTCAAGTTTCCGATACCCGGGCCAGTTAGAGGTAACCGGCAAGGCTGACTACGTTGTTGAGGGTAAACCCGACTGGGAGGAAGCTGGATTTCAGATTTCCAAGTTGGAACTCCCAGAATTTTTTGGCCGAGCCACTGATGCAATTATCGATCATTTCTCCAAATCTTATCCTGACGGCCTCCGCAAAGTAGTCCTAGAAATAAAATCCTGCTCCGGCATGATGTTCGACAAATATCAAAACCTTGGCCCCGACCCCCGCCACCAATGCCAGCTGTTTCATTACTTGAAGGCTGACAATCTTCCCGAGGGCCACATTGTTTATTTCTCAAAAGACGATCTTCGCTTGGCCGAATTTGGAGTAATGAACCCCTCTCCTGTCGAGGACTTATACCGAGATGATATCGAGGCTATCTCCCATTACTACACGAGAGGTATCCGCCCAGATAAAGAAAGAGAGGTAATTTTCGACGAGTTCTCTAGCAAATTCTCTGCTAACTTTAAGATCAAATATTCCACCTATCTAACAACTCTTTATGGATATAAAGATCAGGCCGAATTCGATACTAAATATAAGCCCCAGGTCGCCCGTTGGAACCGTACCTTGGGCCGGATACTAGATGGAGCCAACATGACCGACTTAAATAAGCAGTCCATAGAAGAAATTAAAAAAGACTTTCCCAATTTTGATGAAGTCGTAGAAAAATTAAGGGCCAAAGGAGTTAAAATCGAAGAAGACATGGAGGGGGGTGAAACCACAAATGGGTAAATTAAGTGAAATTGCCAAAAGGCTCTCAAACTATCTGAAGGTTCTTCCCGGTGAAGAAGTCCAAGTCGTGTATGTCGGCTTTAAGGAAATTCCGAACAAATTCGACCCTGAAAAAACTACCGTTCAATATACTTTTATAGTTGATGGTAACAAAAAGTATTGGGAGAACGGGGCCAGCAAAGTGGCTGTATTTTTTGACGACAAACAAGAGGGAGACATAATCTCTATCAAGAATGTCGGAGACGAAAAAAAGGCTAAGTACGAATTGGCTCCTGTAATAACGCAGGAAAAAGCCAAAAAGTAAAAGTTGGACTGCGGCTGCGGATTTTGTCCGGGGTTGATACCCAGGCGTAATGCCTTAAGGAATTCCCCCCGCGCGGTTCTCCCCGGTGATTTCGATCAGGGGTCACCGGGGACTTGTTTTTGAAAGTTAAATATGCAATAATGTCTCACAATGGGAATGTCGGTGGATGAATTAGCGGAAAAGATGATAACCCCCGAATTTGATTTGGAAACTTTAAATTGGGATCAAAAAGTAACAGTTGCTTCTTATGCCCTCAACAACAGAGAAACCTATCAAAAACTCCTAGGCCGCCTTGCCGCTTCTCTTCCGGACGACAAAAGAGGCCGCGGGTCAAAGGGAAATGTAGCCAAGCTGGCCCACGACATCGAAGAGCATACGGGTAGGAAAATATCGGTTAGAACTATCCATAAGTACCGCCAAGTCTACAAAACCCTGGAATCCTTATGGGCCAAAATCCCCAGTGACTTCCCCTTTAGCGCCTGGATCACCCTCTCCCGCCAGGAAGACCCGGCCCACTGGCTTAACCGGGCCATTTTAGAGGGATGGAGCGGGGCTATGTTGGTTAAGGAAATTCATCAAATAAATCCTCCCCAAAAAAGGATCAAAATATGTAAACATTGTGGCAAGGAAATCCCGATCCAGATTTGTTTATCTTGTGGAAAAACCCCGTAGTATGTTTGGAGCTAAAGCCAAGGGGAGCAAGGCGGAGAGGGCTGTTGCAACGGCCATCAGGCGCAAGGGTTTAGACGATACAGCAACCCGGATGCCATTAAGCGGCGCGGCTTTTGGTTTGGAAACCGACCTAAAAACTAAGTTAAATTTCTCTTTTGAGGTTAAACAGCAGGAAAAAATCAAGTTATGGGAATGGTGGGAACAAGCGGAGCGGGGCAGGAAACCATTTAAACCGCCAGTATTGGTGGTGGGGTCAAATTTCCGCCAAAAGTTGTGCGTCATGCTTTTGGACGATTGGTTGGATCTCTTAAAAGAAAAGGAGGATTACAAAGAACTATGGCAAAAAAGCCAGGAAATAAAAAGTTAGAAGTCTTCGTTGAAAAGGCGATTTCTCGAAAACTGGATTTGTCTCGAGAATATAATCCGGTTCCCAAACCCCAATCTAAAGCCAAACAAAAGAGACCCTTGACAAGACAAAGCAAATAGTGTAGAGTCATCTCACTATGACACCTCACCGCAAGAGACGATCCCCGGATAAGATTTTCCATATCACCAGACTAAAATATTATGGCAAGCCATACGATTCAATTTATAGTTTAAGTATTCCCCTTGCCTGGCTACCAAACATTCTGGCCTTACTAATTGGCAGTTTTTTAGGAATAAGAATTGTAGGTTTTTTTACCCCCAAGGCGGAAGCCAAAATCCCTCCCCGCACGGAGACTTCTAGTGTTTCCCCTACGCCCGCACCGTGCCCCACCTCGGTTGTTTTACGTCAAGAGATAGTTCAGTACATCCGGTGTAAGAATTGGCCCGATGAAGAGGCCCTGGCAATTGCTAAGTGTGAGTCGGGACTGAAGGTAGATGCTATCAACTTAAACAAAGGCCACTCACTTGATCGGGGAATATTCCAAATAAACCAGAAATTTCACCCAGAAGTAACCAACGAGTGTGCTTTCAATGCAAAATGCAATATAGACGCTGCTTATAATATCTGGAAGAAAAATGGAAATTTTAATCAGTGGGTTTGTAAAAAATAGATACTAGCATGACCACCGACTTAAAAATAATCAAACCCGCCCTTGGCACAGATATATA
>Ga0208957_1001687_pt1 | contig 10782 bp, 14 predicted proteins | sample RifOxyA1_FD_184029 | JGI IMG/M metagenome (GOLD analysis project Ga0208957, IMG submission 184029) | Groundwater microbial communities from Rifle, Colorado - Rifle Oxygen_injection A1 (SPAdes) | ecosystem: Environmental > Aquatic > Deep subsurface > Groundwater | place: Rifle, Colorado, United... | reverse complement strand
ACAAGAGGGTTGATCCAACGGCCGGTGACAATCTTGCCATCCGATGGGCTTCGGAAAACGGCCATGTTGAGGTCGTGAAGATTCTTCTTTCCGACAAGAGGGTTGATCCAACGGCCGATGACAACTATGCCATCCGATGGGCTTCGGCAAACGGCCATGTTGAGGTCGTGAAGATTCTTCTTTCCGACAAGAGGGTTGATCCAACGGCCGATAACAACCTTGCCATCCGACGGGCTTCGGAAAAAGGCCATGTTGAGGTCGTGAAGATTCTTTATCAACATAACCCCGACCACTATAACAAAGAAATGCCAGAAGTCGTCAAGAAATGGAATTTGGACAAGAAAAAGGAAACAAAATGAAAAACAGTTATGCTCTAGAAGACCTTCGAAAAATGTTCTGTGTTGTTGATGATTATCTTCGGTGGCTCGAATTCGATACTAAAGAAGTTAACGAAAAGTGGTTTGAACTTCTGAAGAAAGAAGGATACTGCAGTGAGACAGAAGTAAGTAACTTTGAAATTCTCTGTCTCTTCAAAGAACAGTTTTTTCTAAAGAAACACGAAAATTTGGATTCTTTATACTCTGCCGTTTATGAAGCCATATTTGACGACAATAATCAACGAAAAGGCAACGTTCCTCTCGCTTCTTTTATTGATTTCCTTCTATATGAAGCCTATTACCAAAACAAAAGCGAAAAACTTAAAGCAATCTCTGCGGAAGACTTATTTGACCCTTCTGTAGAAACAAAAAATAAAGTTAAAGTTTGGAAAGATTTTTTTGACGAAATAAGCCCAACTTTTAACTGGTCTCAGTTTGAAGACAATAGAAATATAGAAGACGTTTTTTATCTTTATCCCTCTCTAAAATATCCTTTCATGGAGTTTTATTCACAATTAGATGATAATCCACTTTTTAAGCTGATTCGTTCTTCCCCCGAATTTTTTTATATGTTGGAACAACTTGTCTGCGAAGAAGAATTCGAAGGAATGAGGTTGTAAAATGTTTACAGCAAAACAAGCGGCCGAGAGAACATATATTGCAATTGAAAAAATGATGGAAGAAAGAATACTGCAAGCTGCAAAAGGTGGGAAGAATTTTATTGTTCTTGAACATTTCGAATATTGTAGACTATCAGATGATGAATTCAAAGCTTGTTTGCTAAACCTTCAGACTTTGGGATATGTGTTAAAAGAAGATTTTGCAAACAACTCTATTATACTTTCTTGGTCTCCGCTCTCAGAGGAATAAAATGCCAAAGACAACAAAAATTTATCCTCTTGGAAACGAACCCGATGCAAAGGGAAAAACCGCTTATACAACATACGCAAAGATTAGTCGTAAAAGACTTGTTTGCCGTATAGCATTAAAGCCAATGGAAGAAGCCCCAAACGATATTGAGCTACCTCCCGAAGGAATGAAATATTTTAATTTTAAAGTTTTGTGGGATTTGATAGATAGCTATAACGGCTTCGGTTACTTCTATCCAAGCTGTAAAGGAAAGGGCGAAAAGTCATACTACGATTATGACAATTGTTTTGATTGGCTCTTGAGACGAAATAGGAAGATAAAATGAAGTCCTTGCCTCCATTCAAAGATGGGAAAGACGGGTGCTTCTACCGCTGCACAGAAGAGCGTCCAGAATACGTCTGCGATGAATTTAATCCTGGTCCGATTCCCAGAGTGCTTACAACAAAGGCTTTTCCAAGATGCGAAATTTGCAATAAACTCATAATCAGATTCTTTTCTTTTGAAGTTAACTACATCCCAGAAACAAAAAAGAATAAATATTTCTATCTGAGATATATTTGCAAAGAATGCGCAGAAGATTTAACAAAAGCATATCAAGACGAACCAAGAAGCAAACCGCCAAAGCTGGGTTAGGTTTATTTCCCAAATGGAATAATTTTCATAACTTCTTCGGCAACCTTTGCTGCAATCTCAAAATTTGATTCCGAAGAGATAAACTTTAAACAACCCTTTTCCGTCTTTTCATCATGAGAATAACTAGAACCAGGAGCTTTCGTTCCAAGTCTCGTTGGAGCAGTTGTCTTATCCACAGCAGCAACGCTCTTGTCCCCATGCGTTAAACAAACCCATAAAACTCTTGGATTTGGCCTTCCTTCAAAATCTCCCAAATAAAGATCCAAAAAGAAATCGTTATCGTTTTCGGTTCCATCTTTCACAGGATAATAATAAGAAAGACTGCCATTGGACATCAAAGGCTTGCTGGTGCTTTCCCTCTTCAGGCCAACCTGAATCTTGGGAAGCTTATCTCGAGCAATCTTTAAAACCTTCGAAGCAACATCATTGCAACGATTCTCATCAAAAGATTTCTTTCTCTCGGGCTCAAACTCTTCCGAAACAGGGGCAAGAGAAGCCTTTTTATTTTTATTTGTGAATACGTCCTCGCACTCTTCTTTTATTAATCTATAAAGAGCCTTATTCTTCATTTATTTTATTCCTTTTGCCTCTCTTGGCATTGCCCTAATAAATAGCTCTTTTCCCCTTCGAGACTTAAACCATGAACTCCTTAGTTAACATGATTGCTCGATTCCTGCCCATGAGAAAGTTTCGTTCTCGCCGCAAGGCCAGAACCAGAGCTTTCTTGACAGCAGGCTATCCCCGCCAGGGCGGCGGTTCTTTCATGGGTCGTAGTACGAAACTTCGACATACTATAAATATAACATACGAAGGGGAATATACTTCTTTTTTATATTTTCTTCCTTGCCATCCCTCCTTGGGCAATCTATACCAAAATATTCCCCCGGATTTTTCCGTCCCATGACATCCATATCTTTTTTTCAAATTCGCCAAGAAACCTCCGGAATTCTTCAAAAAAGGCGGAACATGATCTTTTTTTTAAGACAATGTGGGATATTGTGGGTGCGAGGGCGCGGGATATGTGATACTTTATTTAATCTTATTGTGAGCTAGCTGTGAACTTTGCTGAAGCCAGAAGGCAGAAGAGGACGGCAGAAGGGGACGGATCTGTGTAAAAATTATCCCCGTATGGGAAACGGGTATAGCTCCCTCCTGATGCTTGGCCGATCCCCGGAGACATAGATCCCGGGCGGGGGAGGGAGGGGAGGGGGGAGGGGTCCCCCCCCTGTCTCGCCATTTTCTTTTTCTTGCCTTGCGACTATTCGCTGGCCAGGATCTCGACGTCGACGTCCGACGCGCTGCGCCAGAACGCCAGCACTCCCAACACGTCGCGAGTCATCGCGCTCCCATCGCAAAAGCGCCACAGATCGGTTGAGCTGCCGTCGCTGTCCAGTGCCATGGCGTAGCGGCCGACCCTGGAAGCCAGCTCAGCCAGAGGCAAGCCAGCCCATGTGACGCGGCTGTTATCTTCGCGTCGACGCATGGCCAGGCGGACGGACACGGGCTGCCGGGCAGGGTAGAGCAGAGCCTTAGGCTGGCGAGGCGCGGGCAGAAGTCGCTGAGCGTTGATCTGGGTGTTCATATATATACCTCTTTCTTTTTTTGTGTCTTGTCAAGACAGGCACGAGACCAGGATCGCCACCACGATTGCCACCAGACACAGCGTGTCAAAGACGCCAGCCAGGACCAATGCACGAGGAGTGATCTGGGAACGGAGCGAGGCGAGAAGAGCGTTGCGGTTCATTTGTTTTTTCTCCCCTTGGTTAGAACCGTTGTTTGACTGTCCAGGAAACTTAGATCGGTTCGTGGCCCAGGGTCTAGATCTTTTTTCTTCTCTTGCCCTAACTCCGCGAGATCTCTCAATTCTTTTTCTTTCTTGGCGAGATCAGATCAGGCTATCTCACATGATCTAGACGGGACTAACGGGGAAGGGCAGAAGGAAGGATGAGGTACAGACACAGATCTAGCCGTTTTTGATCTTATAAGATGTGTTGAGTGAGCGACCATCCTGTTCCAAACACTGCCGGTTAACCAAGCGACGGAGAGTCGCACTATATCTACCTTGCGAGAAATTTCTCTCCCCTCCAACTTTCTCAACAACAAGCCTGCGAAGCTTCACACAGTGGACATGGCCGGTCCACCATCCTTCTTCCATCATCCAATTGGCCTTATCTTTCACCAAGCTCAGAATAATCTCTTCGTACCCTTCCCGACAATCGGAACATGCTCCAGCAGGACAGGAAGGAACCGCAGGGACCGCAGGAATCCTGTTGCCAAACAGCTCCTTTGGGGTGGCGTTCAAAAAATCGTTGCCACCGTAGGTATGAAGAACGCCGATCTTTTCGTTCCAGCAGATGTCGTTAATTTCCTTGTCCTTCTTGACGGCTGCCACAAAAGCGGCAGACGAGGTATAAACCATCAATGATGCCTGAATTTCATTTGCCTTCGCCTGAAGTTCTGCTGCCTGTGCTTGAAGAGAAGAAACCTTATCCTGAAGCGCATTGTTGGTTGTCATTGCCTGTGTCTCCTACTGTTGTTTGACTGTTTGTTTTCTTCGTGCAATGAAACCACTCTACACGAATTTAAATTGACAGTCAATAAAAATCCGACAACCAACATGTTTTTATTGTCTCTATATATATGTGTCTATTTGTTTAGCCTCCATGACCATATGTTGCACTACAACGCCATCTCTTCTGTCCTATGGTTTGTCCTAGTCCTTGTTTTTTTCTTTGCCTTGCTCAGAACGTGCAGCATTGAAGAGCATATGCGTTATTAAAAAGCGCAAGACTCAGGTCCATGACCGCTTCGTCTGTTGCAGAAAACCCGCAACCTTTATAACCGATTGCCTCATGGCGTCTGTCGTAGCGCCATGCCAGAACCGTTGCCACTGCTCCTGTGATGTTGATCAAATCCTCACCTTGAATCACATACAGGCGCACGGTTCGATACATTCCAGAACGGGACCGCGACTCGTACCTTGCGAAAATGCGCTGTCCAGGTGACACAAGGCTTTCGAGTCTCTTGCGAGATGCCTGGAGCTGTTCTTGCTTTTCTGTCTTTGTCATGGCGTCCTCTTTTCTTTTTCTTGCCTTGTCTGTTCGATTCTTTGGGCAGTCTATCAAATCTAAATTGAAGTGTCAATCTCTTTTTTTTTGTTTGCCTTGCCGATTTATTCGATGCTATGCAATACGTGACCATATATGTATATTTATGTATATGTATTTTTAATGTATATTTATGTATATGTATTTTTATATATATTTAAATGCCGGGCCATTGGGCGCCCGGTCTTGCAGGTTGTTTTTTTATTTATCTTCCCATTCGAGACTTAAACCATGAACTCTTTAGCTAACACGGCTGCTCGATTCCTGCCCAAGAGAAAGTTTCGTTCTGGTCTTACGACTAGAGCCAGAGCTTTCTTGACAGCAGGCTATCCCCGCCAAGGCGGCGGTTCTTTCATACGTCGTAGTACGAAACTTCGACATGCTATAAATATAGCACACGAAGCGAAATATGTTGACTTTTTTTACAAATTCGTTGTTTCATCTGTCAGCAGTCGTGTTGACCAACGAATTTACAGTTCAAGTCTTAAGTAGCTTAGGAAGATCAGGCGGGGACGGTGACGGGGTGGACGTTGACGCTGGCATCCATGATGCTCTCCAGGATGCTCTGCGCCTTGTCTTTCATATCCTGGCCCCGACCAGAGAAGAAGATATGATCCAGGCGGCGATCATTGGCCTCGGGTCCGTCCTGGCCCTTGAGCGTGCTGTGGTGATCCACGTACTCGACCACGGCCTGGTAGGCTCCCCAGGCGGTGCCGCGATAGGCGTCGAGACCCATGCCGCCAGTCTGGAACAGATCCGTGACAGTCTGCCGCATGTTCAGGGTGCGGGTCGGGACCTTCTCGCTCTCGTCCTTGGTCGTGGGGAAAATCCCCTCGACAAGGGCTTGCATCTGAATCTCAGTGATCGGGCTGCGCATCATGCTCTCGGCCTGGGCCTGGAGCGCCGCGAAGTAGTCCTTGGCCACACCCAGGGTAACCATAGCCTCGCGGATCTTGGCCTCCATGTTGCCGACATGCGGAATCCGGACCTTGTGCTCCCGCTTGGCCCCGTGGACCGCCATCCGGAGCGTATTCATGCACACAACTCGCGTCCCGGTGAGAAGCGCCCACACCGCGCCGGTCCCGTCGTGGGTCGTGGACACCATCATGTGAGGCAGAACCTTGTCGTCGCCGATCTTCAGGGCTTCGGACAACTCGACCAGCATCCAAGTGCGCGCCCCGTTGAAGAGCGAGCCGGCCGTGTCGATGCGGGCCTCGCCCTGCAACATCATCTGATCGATCACACCGAAAGCCTCGGTGTTTTGCAAGATCTGGTAACGCCCCTTGACAACGCCGAGCGGCAGGTTGATGTCGTCGCGAACGATGGCGAAGTTGTTTTCGAGCTTGGTGCCGCTGGCCAGGAAGAGATCCCGCTTGCTCACCGTCCAGCCGAGGTTGGCCAGCCGGATCGCGTCCTGGACCGTCACCAGACCATCGACCCCGGTGCCAAGGCCATGCCATGGCTTTCCGTTGAGGAGATTAAAAAAAAGTGTATCTTCTGCCATAATTCCGTGTGCCATTGCTTTGTACTCCTTTGTTTTCTTTCGGTTTTCTTCATCCCAACAAAACAGATAATACACCAAACCGTTTTGAAAGTCAACAAAGATTTTTAAGTTTTTGGTTAACCGTGGCACTAGTTAGGACAGGAGAGATAAATACAATGAAATTATTAGTTTGTGATAACTGCTCAAAGGAATTCCTTAGAAAGAACTCTCGTGTCTATAATAACAAACACTTTTTCTGTTCGCATGAGTGTAGAAACAACTACTACAAAGACAAAACCCCAAGAACCACCTGCAGTTATTGCACAAAGACTTTTTATCTTATTCCTTCTCAAGCAAAGAGAAGCGAAGAACATTTCTGTTCTAGAAGATGCAAAGCTTTGTTTTTAAATAACAAACAATATCCTGAAGACTTCAAGCTTTGTACTTGTATTGCTTGTCAAAAGAAATTCAAACGAACAAGCAAGAAAAAAAGAAAGTATTGTCCAGACTGTCTTAAAGAGCGTCTTAGTCTTTTGAGGATTCAAAAAGAATCCATCCCAGAACCAAAACAAAAAACTTGTGTTCTTTGTAATAAAACTCTTAATAGCCCAGAATTCTTTTATAAGAACGAAAGGAAGTGTATTTCTTGTTATAGAAAAGAAATATCGGAACGCTGGAAACAAAAGAAACAAATTTTAATTTCTCTTCTTGGCGGAAAATGTCAACATTGCGGGAATAACGATCCACATGTATCAATCTATGATTTTCATCATGTAGACCCCAAAACGAAAACCTTCTCTATCTGTGCTAATCGTAACAAAAGAATGGAAGAACTTATGGAAGAAACAAAAAAATGTATTCTTCTCTGCTCTAATTGCCACAGGAAGTTACATTGGGGCACTGAAGAAGAAAATATATAAGCTTTCTCCTCTGGTGGTTCGTTCGATTCTTTGGACATCTTAACAAGTTTAAATTGAAGCGTCAATCTCTTTTTTTGTTTGCCTGTCTTTTTTTCTGACTACTAATATATGGGTGCTTTTGTTTGACCGTCCAAGATAAGTGACCATATGTTATCATGTATGGTACATTTTGTACCATACATGATAATCCATTAGCCGTTATCCCAAGAGAAGAAAAAGAAACCGCCGCCATTGTCGTCCTTAGGCTGTCAGGCCAGACGACAAGAGGGCGGCGGCACTTGGCGTCCGAGGCCGGCTGGGGAAGCCAGCGTCTTTCGCCCATTCGGCGGGGGCTGTCGCTCAGGGAGATAGCGTCTTAACGCACCCCCGTGGAGCCGCGTTCCCGCCGAGATCCAACCCAAACAATCCCCAGAACCTAACAAGTAAGCCTCATGCCTTACGATCTAATCCCCAAGAAATCTTTAAGCTTTCTACCAAGGTTCCATTCTTTTTACTTATCCTCCTCGTGCCGTAGCTTGCTAATAAGTGTTAAGAGGACTATACCTGAGATCTTGGCAAGAGTCAAGATATATTTTTTTCTGTCTTGGCCGAATTCTGACTATATTATATATGCGCGCTTGGATGTGGGTATATGTATATATATATGTGTGTATAATTATTTTTATATATTGGCAGACAAATGGGAAGAGGACAGCCATATAGGCCGTCCCTTCCGAAATAATGAGTTAATAATAATCCTTACTTGAAATCTTTTTTAGTACATTATCAAATAATTTAATTGTCCATCAAGCTTAGGACCCTCCTTTATGATCCTTTTTATATATCTCGCAAGACAAACAAATAAAAAAGTCGGGGGCAGTAAACTCGTGGTGCATCTGCCTTTTTGAGAGGCCAGCATTTCCCCGAGGACTTACCCCCTATTCCCCGGCTCCGAATCGAACGGAGAACTGAGAATCCCCATGAGAAAACAACAACATAGAAAGGAGGTGCCCGATGTATCAAGGCAGTTGTTTTCTCCAGGCGTAGTTTCCTGTGGTTCTTCTCTATGTGCCTAACACCTCCAGGGGTTAATATATTTCCTTATACCACGATTCTTCCAAACAAGTCAACAAAAATAATCACCTCACCAACTTGAACAAACCTGCACTTTCACTATAATATCCGTTTGAAGTTCCATAAAAGCGAATGGTAACGTACCCCTTGATTGTCGCAAACTTATAAAAACTCCAGGTTTCCGTAAGATCGCCGCCGTTCTGTGACCCGTTTTTATATTCCTCTTCTGCCTGGACAATAGAAGCACCAGCCAAATCCTCCAAATCCCCATGAATTTCTTCAATTACCACAGATTCGCAACAATCTTGCCAATGGGTTAGAATAAACTTTTCATCTTTATTCTCAAAGACAATTGCTTCGTTAGAAAACTCCGGAGCCGGATTCTCCTCTCGTTTATATACCTTGTCAAAAACAAGACCCTTTAAATCCTGGAGAGAACAGCCATTATAAACTGGACGTGTGTACTTGCGCATCTATTCCTCCAAGACAAACAAAATTAAAACGTTTGTGGTCTAGGAAAGGGCTTTCACCTTCTTTATCCCAAGGGATTTTTATCCCAGTCTCCACAATTCCCCGGCCAGGATTCGAACCTGGGACCTGCCCCCCTTAAAGGGGCCGCTCTAGACCGCTGAGCTACCGGGAAGCTTTAAAAGAATGACTAGTTCTCTTAAAGCAGGTTCTGAGGTTTTAGCAAGAAGATAGTCTGTCTTCTTTTTCCGCATTTACCTCAGTTCCATGTCTGCCTTTATACCACGATTCTTCCCAAGAAGTCAACTTATTTTTTGTTGTCTTGCCAATATTCTATACTCCACTATTATACTTCTCTATGGGATCTTCCCAAGTCAACAAAAATGATCTCTGAATAGGGACAGATCGAATAAAACCCCTTTGTTTTTGCAATATAGCAGTTTTACTATATCCCTCCACCAACCTAGTGTACATTAACTTTTATCCTATGTCAAGTATTATTTTTTATCCCTTTCTCACCTTTTTCGAGAAATTACCACTTGACCTTACTATTTATTTGTGATATACTCGCCAACTTTAAAGGATCGGCCCTATATCATAACCAAAAGGAGTTGTCAAGTAAAATAAGGTGAGAATGGTGTGACATTTTGTCACAGGGGGTGCCAAATTTTGGGCAGTATCGTGGTGCTAATTCGTCCCGCTACCTCCGCTCCCTTCTCCCCCCCACGTTTATCCTTTAGGTTTTCTTTTATTCTTCTCTTCTTTTCCTCAGCCTTCTTCCAAATTTAAAAAGATATTATATGTAGTATACGCTGTATACTGTACCCCCTATCCTAATGAGTGCTTATCTGATTATTTTTATCTATTATCTATTCTGTGTTTTATTGTCTTGTCTATACCAGGAAGCCGACATGCTTTTTATATTCTTTATTTGTTGTGTATATTCTATATACAGATTCTGTAAAGGGAACCATACAACCTATAGACGAAAAGGGTTTTAATTTAAGGTTGGAAGAAGAGTTCTCTAGAGAACGACAATTATGTATTGTAATGTTTAAATCTTTGTCTTCTTTATAAAGAGGAGGAATTTTTGATAGTTTTAAGGCTGAGATTAATTTGATTTTATTTTTCTCTTCTTGGGAAAGAACCACGGACAACAGTGAAAATAAGTCATAATAATCTTCGTTGTTTGATTTTATACCCCATTTAAAAGAAGATGTTGAGTTTTGCGACACTGATCCGTACAGCTTATTAGACAGTACAAAATAAATAAAGCCCGCGCTTACTGAATCTGCAGCAGCAGTAGAATTAGTTAATATTGGGATAAATAGATAATCTGTTTCTTCTGACATATTTATCTCCTTTCTATACCAAGAAGCCGACATATTTCGCATACTCTTTGTTTAGAGTATAGAGCACTTCATATGTTTCTTTTACCAATGGGATCTTAATACCTACGGCTTCATTGAAATTTAGAAAAACCTGTTGTTCTATTGATTTTGTTTTAGAATGACTGGAGTTTCTAAATTCTTCTGTTCTTTCTGATATTGGGATATTGCTTTCTTTATAAAGTGGATGTTGTTCTGAGAGCTTTGTTGCTATGATTAGTTCGATTTTATTTTTTATGTCTTGGGGAAGTTGTTTTTGTTGAATGGAAAGAATAATATCCACCACGTCTAAACACAATTCAACTGGGTGATGATTAATTCCTTCGCTTATTTCTTCTTCTTGTTGGGAGGATGTTAAGAGGAGGAATTTTATTAAGTATTGTAAAATGTCAAGAAATATATAACTTCTAGCTTTATCGTTGTTTTCTTCTATTGGAATAAATATGTGGCCGAGGCTTTCTTCGTTTTCTTTTTCTGTCTTGG
>Ga0208957_1001686_pt1 | contig 10795 bp, 21 predicted proteins | sample RifOxyA1_FD_184029 | JGI IMG/M metagenome (GOLD analysis project Ga0208957, IMG submission 184029) | Groundwater microbial communities from Rifle, Colorado - Rifle Oxygen_injection A1 (SPAdes) | ecosystem: Environmental > Aquatic > Deep subsurface > Groundwater | place: Rifle, Colorado, United... | reverse complement strand
TTTCCTGGCGATGATATTCGCTATGTCCTGAACGGGGAACCAGAACGTTGTATCGAGTGTGCAGAGATGCTCATTTTCCGTCACTATCCTAGACGTGACGGCCTAACTACTATACAGATTTATTGCCCTCATTACGGATCAGAGCCAAATAAGCCCCACGAGTCGTATCGGTGGGTAAGTTCCTAGTCCCACCCCCCACTACAACCACGTCCATCTGTGACCAAGCACAATCTTTGAAATGTGACCTTGGCTTACTCCACAAACACCGGCAAGTTCCTGTTGAGAATAAATACCACGAGAATAAATAGCCCGAATGAGAAGAACTGCCTGGTCTGATAACTTGGTAGCCCCTCTATTTTTGCCTCGACTATCCCTTCCTCGTCTCTTCTTTTCTCGATCAGTAGCATTAGCACTGTGGGTTCCCAAGAATAAATGATATGGATTTACACATGCCGGATTATCGCAATGATGACATACTAGCATACCATTGGGTATAGGACCATTTTCCAGTTCCCACGAGTAACGATGTGCCAGCACAAGTTTTTTGTTGTGCCCGAACCTTCCATATCCCCCTCTATCGAGATAGGATATCCAAGGCCAGCACGCGTCTTGTTCACCACGTGTGACATGAGACCAAAAATCACCTCTCAACTCCACCATCCCTGTAACTGCTCTCCCATCCTCGTAAACGCATCCAGTAGCAGGTTAAAAGTATCTTCATCGGCCTGCTTTGCTAAACGCATCAAATCGGCTTGTGCCTCTTCTACCTGCTTTTGGGTAACAGCAGACAGGTAATTCATCCGTAATTCAAAGAATTCCTTATTATTCGTAGGCAGGTACTCGAAAGATACCTCCCCCCATTTTCTCTCATGCTCTGCATAAGCGGCATTTGACAACAAATCCCCCTCTACAATACTCAAATCGCGTGACACTGCCCGAATTTCGTAGGCAACCTCTTCAGAGTTTTCCAAATGGCCATGCTCACGAAACAATCGCTCCATCCCATTCAGCTTGTGAATAAGGATACGGAGCAGGTAATTGTAATCCCAATCTCTGTCATCCCACAGGATCGGGAGCCAGTAGATTAGATTGCGGATAAAGAACTTGATGTTTCGGAAGAAGTCAATCATATCCAGCCTTATTCATAAGAATGTGCTCGGCTAATTCGAGTTCTTTCTCGGTTTCCTCTAGGTTTTCTGTCTTAATACGGTGGCTCAACTGTAGGGCATGTAATTCTGCTTCTAGCTTTGTTGTTCGTTCTCGCAACCACTCATGAACATAGGCGGGCCACGATTGAGGATCATCCTTTGAAAAGTCGTCCCACCGCTCGGCCATCAAATCATAGGATAATACAGCGTAGACCTCATCCCACCATGGCATACTCCGAAGCCAATCTGCCAGAAGGTCTATCTTCCCTTGGTCACTCATGCCGGGGACTCCGGCCCGCGCAATAAGATCGGCCAATTCCTCATTCGCCTGTCGCGCCGCGTCTTCCTCCGATGCCAGCACTTCCTGCCCCTCTGCCGGAGTCTCCGGGCCGCGGAGGGCACCCTGCTCAACCAGTCGCCTCACTACGGACGCGGACGTATTAGCCCGCAACGCCACGTTCTCCGCCTCCAACTCCCGCACCTGCTCCCAAAGGACGGGAACGTAGTGGCTCGTCTCTTTCGGTGTCATTGCTTGCCCTCCCACAGTTCTCTTGACAGTTTCAGCATAGCGATAGTATCCATTGACACATCTTGGGTCGCTTCGCCAAATTCCTCGAATTCTCTTCCCATGTCGGCTATAACCTTCGTCAGTTGGTTCTTGTATTCATCCGGCAATTGCAACAGGATCGGTAGAAGTAGGATGGATAGGGACGCCAAGGAAGCCTGAATGCGGGACAGAACACCGATCTGGCGCTTCATGTGTGTCGTGTGCCCGCCCGACCATTCTTCCAACCAGAGTGTTAACTCAGTATTGTTCATTTACGAGTAATATAGGGAGGCAATTAGCAGTCCGACTGCTATTCCAGATGCAAACACAATAAGGCCGACGAGAACGGGTACTATTTCCACGGGCTAATTAACCCCTTAATTCGGGTCTCCTGCTATATCCGAAAAATCACAGTCAACCTGTTCCCCCTTGTTTGGCAGTGATGGGAGATCAATTTGACCTGGTACGGTACTCTCAATCATTGGAGAGAGAATTACCGCAAGTAGCAGAGCGATCAAAAACAACCCACCCATGTTCTTTTCTCCAGAACCAGCATATCACACAGAATAGGGTATGTCAAGCGTGGCCTCATCGTCTTCTCTACCGTCGTAGGAGTTATGGATGTAGATCAGTATAGCCCCATCGACGATAACCTTCGGGTCACACATGCAGTTAGGACTGGTACAGTCATGGGGGAGCAAGTCATCAATTGGGAAAATATGAATATCATTGGGCATAATTCCATTCTACCACGGATTTCGCCAATTAGATGAACTGTAAGACGATCCAGCCGAGACCAACTACAATCAATGGGTTGAAAATAGCCTTACCAACCAAGTTCAAGAACAAAGACAATACATCTTCGTCCTTCTCTTTCATGCTGGGACTGAAGAACATACCGACCAAGAGAGCAATGCCTATAGATTGAGGGATTGTCAACAACGGCAGACCGAAAAAGTCTGCCACGAACCAGGACCACAAGGTTGATAGCGCCCACCCCTGAGCTATAGCACCAACTATACTAATAAGCAAGATCAGGACGAGATATAAGACTGTCATTGGTCCCTCCGTAATTCCATGAAAAGGTTGTCTCCAGTATATCTCACTTTAACCTACTACGTCAAGATGCAAATGCCACGACAATTCTTATACCCCACAAAACAAATTCGAAGAAAAGGTACGCAGAAAAGATGACACAAGCAAAGCAAAAGGTACCTGGCTGGCATAACTAAGCACACCAGGGGCCGAGTGCGTGCTTTCGATAACTACACTTATCGCAAGTGTCACGCTCACCCTCTCATCTATGCACCACATGGGGCGGATCGGGCTGAGCTACGCTAGTGAACAATCGAACGTGACGGATACATTGACATATCATCCTATCACATGAGCTAGGGTATGACCCTGCCGCCCTCCACTCCGCTGCCCTACCGCTTCGCTCTCGGTGCGCTATGCTTCGGTTGGCCTCATCTACTACTTGACATGACACCCAATCTATGCTACTCTAACACTAGATAGGAGAGCTAACATGCACAAGCAAGAAGGACCTAAAACACTCGGAAGCTACAAATACCTTGGCATCACCATGCCCAAGGTTATAACTGCAAACGATATCTGCCCGGTCTGCTTTGACACAGCAGGCAAACGCAGAATCCGTAACCCTTGCATTTGCGAGATACACCGAGCATACACCTAACCAAGTGGTCAAGCCAGTGGTAACGCTCCGCGACTCTCCTCGTACTGGCATGAGAGACGGAGGACCACAACCTCTAAAATCGGAGAGCTAACATGACAGGCGAGATGCATCACATAGACCCAGTAACGGGTGAGGAACCAGACGGGACAATCTGGGAGTACCATGCGGCCATCGCCAAGGCCGTACACGGAACTATCAAGGCGTTCGATCAATACCAGGGACCCTACGTGGTTGTAGGACCTGACTTGCGAGTCGGTGACGCACCCTACCAAGTGGCACCTACCGGCTTGGGGATCATCCGCCTATGGGTGTGCAATGACGTAGACGACTTGCCCCACGTGGTCCGCGAGGACACAGGCAAGATGAGCGGGCCATGCTTCGATGCACAGGAAGCAGCCAAGGCAGCCGTCGAATTAATGGCTTAACTTCGTACAGAGCGACGGGCTGCGCATGTCGTCCTAACACGCAGACAGGGAGGCCACCCAATGAAAACCGGAAAACTTGATTGCGGATGTTACATCAGTCGCATAGGACACATGCCAGCGAGGATTGAATTCTGCAACCTCCACGCCGCCGCACCAGAACTGCTGGTTGCCACTCGAATACTAGCGTCCCTAGAAGGACGACGCGATTTGCCGGCGGATCTACCACCCAAGATCAATCAGGCTCGCGCCGCCATCGCCAAGGCCACCCAGGGGTGACGCAATCACAAGACACACAACACGACCAGGCTAGAGCCTACCCTACCCAAGAGGAGCAAGCACTACGCTCAGTAGTAGAGAAGTCCGGCCTACCCTTAGTAGGCTACGAATACAAGGTACTAGACAAGGACAGACAAGGACACTACTTTGACATAGCCGTAATGATCCAGGATCAAGTAGCATTCATTGACCTAGCAGACTGGAGGCACAACGAGAGAGACACAGCAAAGGCGACATACTGCAAAGAGAAAGGGATAGCACTACTGCAAATCCCGATGGGAACAGGGAACACCCTAGACTGGGCAGCGAGGATCGAGATATGGCTACTAACGAACAATACCTAGAAGCCCTACGACGACAACCTAGCTGGTCTATCTTCCGTTCTTGGAGGCCCCGTTATACAAACGAGAACGGGGGTGTATCCTGTCACTACAAACCCATGGACACAAAAACTAGGCCACTTATCGTACAAGGAGAAGGCGCTACTTGGCTCGAAAGCAAGGGACAAGACAGCAAAACAGTATGCAAGAAGCACCTAGCTTGCACAATCATGGAAAATGAGCACTACTGGATTAACGTTCAGATGAGCTATCATGCAGGGGTCGAAAAGCGGAACCACCCGAAGCCGAGGATGACTAAATCGGGTGGTTCCTAGGGAGGGAGGGAAAAGCCACTACGATTGTCAGTATAGCATACTATCAATAACCCAGTCAATAGAGGAGTAAAGACAATGCCAAGCTTGATAAGCCGCGAACACGCCGAGGAACTGCAGAGAGCATACCGCAGAGAACAGAGCCTACACAAGCAGGTAGAACGTCTGGAGCGATGCCTATACGAGTGCATCGAAGAAGGGGGCGTAGGTGTTGGATGGGAAATAGAAATGATACATGAGACCGGGCACGCTCGACCAACCAATGACCCATCAGAAGAATAAAAGAACCTGCCCTACTTGGCGACCGAAGCCGTGAAGTAGGGCAGGTGCCTCTCATCATGCCACTGTCCCAAGTCATCACCCCTTGCGAGGCTGACCACCACGCCACTAAGCATAGCTCCCCAAGTCCTGCCGGACAAGGACAGCCAGTTATCGGCAGGGGATTGGTGATCCCCTATGGCGCACTGAGAGGCGGGGCCTGGTCCCCACTACTTGACATATCACTAGACAGCATCATAGGATATTGTCCACACCGCTCGGACATACTACCATAAAGAAAAGCAACCAAGTCTGAACGACGTTGCCTCAAAATCTCGGCTGCGCCCCTTGTCCCTTCATGTACCTTCTGATGGCACCGACTACAGAGGGGCGCTCGATTGTCAAAGTCTTGCCAATCCTTTGGCCTCTTACTACGCGGCTCGATCTCATGTATGTTTACAGCAGGCCGCACCCAACAACCAACACACCGACCCTGGTAGAAAAGAAAAATTGCCTCATCGTCAACTACTTTGTCAAGAATGGTCTTAGCCAATCTTCCCTGCCTGTCACCACACTGCGTAGATACAACTCTCGGGCATACCTTGGTAGGATCGTCTCAGCCACAACATCACTAATCTCTTTGATAAGGGCAAACTGGAAACGCAAGAAAGAATAGCGGTGTCCGTTGTCTCTATCCCTCCGTGCTAGGTGTGATGCCTCATGTGCTACAGTACCAATGCACAGACTACCAAGAGTCAAGTCCATATCTGCTAAGTGTTCTTTCGTCCACCCACACGAGGAGTCAATGTCCCAATGAGGGGCATACGAAACGACTACTTTCTTGACGGCGGAGTGTCTCTTCCACACAGGACGTTTGATAAGCCAGTCAACAAGTGTTTGAGCATCGTTGACAGTGGAAAGAGGCCATAGAGTAGCAAGACCACTAGCCCACTCCGCACAATAGACCTGATGTGCTCTATCATCTACATCCTTCAGTATTGGCACTTGGCAAGTGCCTCTAATGCAGCCTTGAGATCGGCCTTAGTAATATGCAAGGATCGTCGTATCTCAGTAGCTGAGGCAGGCCGGGCAATGTGCTTCTTTCGCATTCGAGTTAACGCCTTAATTCAGCTTACCCGTTCGCTTGAGCGTATATTCAAGAAGTTCTCTTCCCTCGTCAGACCGACGAAGAATGTAGTGTATGCCCTGCCTAGTAGGTGGCTTCCCTGTGCGTGTTACTACCCCCATCCCAGATAACTCCTCCACAACAGAGGCACAAGAGGCCCTACCTGTGTCCTCGATGTGCCTGCGGTAGATAGAAACAACCAACTCTGGGTCTAAGTCACGATGAAACGTATTAGGATCACGCCCTTGACGCATATTCCCTCCACATAAACCCATTCTACCACATAGGTCTGCCTATGTCAACTTAGGTCTTGACAAGAGATAAGATGTGTGCTACTATTTGATGTGTGGCTGAATGGGCGAGAGGCAGAGGTGAGATTAGGCCAAAGCTTTAGGCCTCGCCCCAGCCACAAGAGGAGAAGGGAGAAACGAAATGAGCGACCAGACGATGGTTCCATTGGCAGATGCGCCAGTCGGCCTATTTCGGCATGACGAGACCTTCGCCATCAAGACGGAGTATGTGAGCGACAATGGTTGGATTCACGCCTACATCGTTTCAAGTGGTGAGGCCTTTTGGGGGCCCTCCCCGCAGACAGTGGAGGGCCAGAGGAATCTCATCGTCGAGCCGATAGACCTGGAAGGAATGTTGGCTGCGGCGAAGGCGCGGGAGGAGGCGGCGACCAAGTGGATTTCCCAAAGCGTCCACGAGGAAGGCTGTCGCTCGTTCTATGACGACCAGACAGGCATCTGCGTCAATGAGGAGCCCGACATCAACGACCCTCGGTGCGACTGTGGGCTCCAGGAGCAATTCGACGCCCTGCCCGCCGACTTGAGGGTGCTGGTGTTAGCCGCCTCGGAGCCGCCAGGGGAACCAAGCGAAACTGGAGGGAGTCCCGTTACACCAGGAGCCTGAGACCTTGACTATGCGAACACTATGGGTAGGATAGACAGAAATGTCAAGGCTAAATGTGCTTCTTATATATTAATATACTGCCCTCCGGTACCCTTCGGGCTACAACCAATTAGGATACCAACAAGTTTCCCGAAAGTCAAGTACCAAATGTAACATTTTACATTAGAAAGGGACAAGAAACCCTAGTGCCTGACCTATATCCCTATCAGCAGACCGCCGTAGAGTTTGCTCGATCTACTGGTGGGCGATGTATCTTTGGTGACGATTGTGGTCTCGGCAAGACAGTCGAAGCCTTGGCCTATATCACATCCCTGCCTAGCCCTGATGTCTTGATCGTATGCCCTGCCTCTGTTCTCTACAAGTGGCAGAGAGATGCAAAGACTTGGGCGGGTAGAGAAGCCGAGTTAATCGTTAATTCGACTGCGCCTCTTGGCACAACCCGCTTTGACATTTGCTCCTATGCAATTATGACTAGGCGATGGCAAGAGTTGGTGGGTCGGTATACCACTATCGTCCTTGACGAATTCCAAGCCATCAAGAACTTCAAAGCTCAACGAACACGAGCAGCCAAGAAGTTGACAGCATATGCCCATCATATCCTGATGCTGTCTGGTAATCCCTTCCTGAACTGGCCCATTGAACTGTTCAATGCTCTGCACATCCTTGACCCAAAGGCTTGGCCTAGTGTGCGGGAGTATGGGAACCGCTATTGTGGTGGGTTGAGTGAGCGTGGGCTGTGGCAAGGGGCTACGAACCTAGACGAATTGAGGGAACGGCTAAAGCCTTACATGATCCGTAGGCTCAAGAGTGAGGTGTTGTCTGAACTCCCGCCTCTGACCCGAACGATTTTGCCTGTTGACATCCCAAACAAGACCGAGTACAATCAAGTGCGTGCTCAGGTGAGGGAGGCTATTGCTGCACTCGATCCCAACCACAAGGGCTACTTTGTGAATGCTCTTGACAAACTAAATATGCTCCGCAAAGTAGTAGGAGAAGGCAAGGCGGAGATAGCAATACAGTGGGTGGAAGAGATGATGGAGCAGATAGGGGCGGACGCCAAGATCGTCCTCTATGCCCATCATTATGAAGTAGTCAAGTACCTGGCGGATGCCTTAATCAAATACGGGGTAGTAACATACACAGGGAAGGATGATGCGAAAACTAGAGACTATAAGGTGGGGATGTTTCGTTCTCCTGGTGGACCTCGCATTATGGTTATCACGTCCGCTGGGGGTGAAGGGATCGACCTATATGGAGAGCGTGGCGTTGATGTCTCAAGAATTGTCCTGGTTGAGCGAGAGTGGACGCCAAGTGCAGAAGCCCAGGTAGAGGCTAGACTACACCGAATTGGACAAACAAACGCTGTAGACGCTTACTACTTGGTAGCACGCAAGACGATAGATGAGAAGTTGGCTGCCCTAGTAGAGCAGAAACGAAAGACACTCTCCGCTGTATTCGGAGAGAGCGCAGTCAGGATGGTCATTGCTGACCTGATAAGGGAGATGTGAGATGACGTATACAAAGAACTATTGGATGTCAAATATCCAATCTATTGGGTACTCTCTTGACTGGCCCGAACTAAATGAAGCAGTAGAACAATACATCAAAAGCAAGGGAGATATAACAGAACGGCACAGAGATAGCTTCGAATGGACAATGGATGATGAAGGTAGACCGCACCTAGACATAACACGCAAAATAGAAATCAATCGCGGCCCAATAGAAACAGAGCATCGTGGGATGATAGATATCCCTTGATCCAGGATAAAGGAGATGTGAGATGAGACCAATAGAGCGCATTGACCGCATCTTGGGCTTGATCCGAGAGTTATGGATGGAGAGTCCAGACCTGCGCCTATATCAGTTGCTAGGCAATGCTGCTACCATCAACCACGATCCCTATTACTATGAGGACGCAGACTTGGAGATGGCTTTACGAGAATATCAGGTATGGTTGCATGGGAAGGAAGATTAGTGCCCCTTACTTGCCACCGAAGGGATGGCGATGGTGTTCATACAGGAACCACTTTGCCCAAGAGCATGAGTTCAACAGACGCCGCGACGGGTATTGGGACAGTTTTTGTAAGATGTGTCGTACCGATTATTACGAGAGATGGAGGGAGAAGAAATGAAACAAATTGTGCATAAGATTAGTGGAATAGTCTTAGTCCTGTTATTCTGTGCAGTATGGGTTGTACTGGAGTATCTTTCTATTCGTGATGGCTTGCGTGGTATTGGTACCGCATGGATATTCTTTGCCCTATGGACGGTCATACCTATTTTCTGTGTGTATTTAGGGACCGAGAAATGAGCACAGCAACACAAGAAGGGGTAGGCCCTTCCTACCTGAAGTTTTTGTCAAGAGAATACAGAATACAGCCATTTGAATCTAACAAGCTGACTGATGAACTGTACAATGCGGCACGGAATTGGGAGAAGCAAGTTAACACCTTAACTAACGAGCGTGACCTTGCACGTCGAGCCAATGAGCAGAACATCAAGATCATCAAGAACTTGCGGAAACAACTAAGGAAGGATAAGCAACGATGACACCGACACCGGAAGAAGTGCTGGCGAGGCACACATTCGAGGGTGAACTGTGGGTGCCGGACAACCTCCGGGGCGCGCAGTCGGTATGCCGTGATTTGTATGCCGCCGTAGCCGCCTCGCAGGAGCAGGTACAGCAGCTAGAGAAGCAACTGTCTAAGGAACGCCAGCGAGGACGCATTCGCGCCCGCATCATCGAGGTTTACTATCGGTGCACAAACTACTTTGTTGGGCGCTATTACACCTATGATGGAAAGCGACACGACAAGACGCCTAACGCCCTCCGCGGCCCGGAGTCCCTGGCAAAGAGTTGACACCTATGTTGACAACTCCTACCGAGATTTGACATAATATTGGATGCGAACATCTCTCGCAAACTTCCTCGCTTACCCAATCTACATCACCAAGTTCTTGGTCCGGCATAAGTCCATTGCTAGCCTTCTCAGAGGCGTAGCGATCCTGCTCGTCTTGGGATTTGTCTTCTTCCCCGCCGCTACGTTCCTGGGTCTGCGCTTGGTATTGCAACTTGGATTTGGCATGAGCTTCATGCTCGTGCAGTTTGGTGCCCTCTTTTGGTTTCTGTCAAGGTCAAAGACGATCACCGTCCTACCTGGAGATAGGACAGGTTTGACACTAGTAGACTATAAGGGCCAGCCTGCCCTAGTCTCGCTGATGGGAGAATGGATCAGTATTCTTCAGGGGAACAAGAACTTTTACCAAATGGGGGGCATTTCTCCAAGCGGCTTGGTGCTGATCGGGGAGCCAGGAACTGGGAAGACTTGGCTTGCAAAATGCACCGCGGGGAGCGCGGGTATTGCTCTGCACGGGATCGAGGGGTCGGGGTTCCGGGCCATGTTCATGGGCATGGACGTGCTCAAAACATTGACATTTGTGAACAAGTGCCGATCTTTAGCGGCGGAACACGGCGCGTGCATCGCGTTCATTGACGAGATAGACTCTCTTGGATCACGCGGTGGCATGGGGGGCATGGGGATGATGGGCGGCATGATGGGGGGTATGGGTGGCGGCGGTGCTCTCACTCAACTCTTAGTAGCCATTGACGGCATGGGCGAAGAGCGAGGTATGACAACAGCCAAAAACATTGCGCGGCGCTGGTTCCATCTTCCACCAATCAAGGAGGGTGTGGTGCTCTGGATGGGATCGACAAACCGGCCAGAGATGTTAGATAGGGCGCTGATCCGTCCTGG
>Ga0208957_1001684_pt1 | contig 10798 bp, 15 predicted proteins | sample RifOxyA1_FD_184029 | JGI IMG/M metagenome (GOLD analysis project Ga0208957, IMG submission 184029) | Groundwater microbial communities from Rifle, Colorado - Rifle Oxygen_injection A1 (SPAdes) | ecosystem: Environmental > Aquatic > Deep subsurface > Groundwater | place: Rifle, Colorado, United... | reverse complement strand
ATCAGGCTTTGGCTCAAATAACTGGCAGATTTCCTTAGATTCAGAACGCCAGCAAGCAGCTTTCTCATCACATTTACTGCACCAAAGATATGGTAAATTAGTAGCACATCCTTTCTTGATAATTTCTTGTACCTCTTTAATTCTGTCCATGAATCACCTCCTTCTGGAATCACCTCCTCCTGTCCTCCTGCCTGGTAATTCCTGAGTTCTGAATAGAGCAAAATAGCTCATACCAGTCTGCGGGAAGGTCTATCTCCTCCCCTGCTAAGGACTGCTTTAGTGCAGCCCTAAGAGCAGCAAGGACTTTGGAGAGTTGAGCTTTGCAAAGCCTAACAGCCCAATGAGGTACATAACCACGATAGATTACTCCTGAACCTACGTGAGCATCCCGTTCGTGGGTAATAGCTGCTCGTTCCTCTGCTGTAAGCAGTAAGTTATTCTCCATAAATCACCTCACTTATACTTTAGGACATGTCTGGTTCAATAGCTAAACCCTCAAGCTAAACCCTCAGTTTAATTCTCCTGATGCAACCTTCCCTTATAGGTCTTGGACAAGTCTTTGGGGTATACGAACAAGGTTTTTTTGTTAGAGAGCATATTCTTTTTATCATGTTTTCCCTCTCCTTTCTATTCAGGCTGGAGGAGAGGGCTGGTGTCTTACCACCACCTAGTTCACAGGTTAGCTATTCCTGCAAATCCGTTTCACCCTCACTCCCAACCTGTGCCTAGAGCCTACCGCATTTGTTCGGATTGTGTCTTGCCCCTGTTACTCCTGTTACGCTTTCGGCTCAGGCAATCCAGACCTATCTCTCCTTCGTCTGGGCTCTATCAGGTGTTCCTACAAGGACGCAGCCATTAACCAGGCTATCGAGACCTGAGTTACTGCCAGCCCCAATTTGTACATCACATTACCTCATTATCAGTTGTTAAGGTACTACTTTTTACCGGCCTGTATTTCAGCCAACTTCAGATATGCCTTGCTGAAATCCCCTACATCGAATAGCAATTTGACATCAGGATATTCCATGGTCTGTGTCTTGTTCAGGCCGAATACTTCGTTGACTTTGCTCAAGAACTGCCCGGCATTACCGAGGCCATTTCCCTGCGATTCCTGGGGCTGATTCTCGATGGGACAAGCCTTTAAGGTCTTGATTTTCAAATATACCTCAAAAGGTTTCTCGGTGATATCGTTCTTGCCTTTATACCCGAGCTCGCGGTAGACCTCCTCTGGTTGCATCCCGAAGTCATTCCGGCAGGCTCTCAAGGCGTCATTAAGGGTCTTAAAAGTATCAGGACCCCGGACCGGAACCTCTCTCCGAGTTTTGGTGGCGGCCTGTTTAGCCGGTTCTGCTTTGGCCCGCTGTGCGTCGGCGGTTGCCTGTTTCGCGGATTGTGCTGTGTCGCTCGGCCATAACTCATCAATATCCTTTTCGACCTGTACTTTGAAAGCATCCTCCAAATCAGGCGCCTCAAGCATCAACCCTTTTGCCTGTGTTCTGGCCGCTTCCGCCAGTTGCAGCATGGTTACGTTGGTCCTCAAGTGCATGGTGTAGACCATCTGCTTCTTGCCATCCTCCGGGTTATTGACCTGAGTCGGTTCAAGGGTGAGTTTGAGTGGTATCATCGAAATACGGCCATAGGCGTTTTTAATCATCTTGGCGCACGAGTTGATGTTGAGGATGGAGTTTATGGAGCCGGTGTCAATCTGCCAGACTCCGAGGCCGGGGATTTCAGGCAACATAAATCTGAGGTTCATGGTCTCCTGGCACTTCTTGGCTTTGTATTCCGAGCACTCTTTTCCAGCACAAGTCATGTCAAGCATTGCCATAGTGGCGGTATCTTTATCGGGGAAGGTCTTGGTATTAACGTCAACCATGCGGATAGCGTTATCACCGTCACCTTTGCATACCAGGCCGTGAGTGCGGGTATAGGCTTTGTAATACTGCGTCGCCCATACCTCCTCGTCCTCGACCGGAATCACGACGTGAAGTTCCTTTGGCTTGTCGCCGAATATCTTAACTATAGCGGCATAATCGGGATGGTCCTTTGGTAACACGAAGTATTCTGTTTTTGTGGGGTAGCCCCTCTCGGGGTCTCTAATTCCGAGATGTATTTTACCAAGCCTCGGAAGCCGGACTGTATCGCTTAAATCTTTAATGGGCACCTTTTTCCCTCCTTTCATATTCCTTTCTGTGCGTTGCTTCCCAATGCTCTACCAGCTCTTTCAACTGGTCAAACACCTCCTTGCACCAACAACAATGAAACTTGACCATCCCAGACTCCCTACATGGTTTTCCGATATTGTAATTATAACACTTACGACTGCGTTGTCAAGTATTTTTTTGTAGCGCTACCGAAGTGCGAGCCCGGCGAACAGGGCAGAAAAGCCCGCAGCAGCCGCAGCAGCCGATAGAGCAATAATCAAACCATGCTTCAGATTAAGGCGCGCATCCTCTCCTTTTTCCATCCTTTTGTTTTTCTTCTCCTGACACTTCTCGATGTTATTTAACCGCTCATTATGGGAAGTACAAGGTAGCTGGCGCAGCACCTCTCTGACGCCCTTTACCTCGCCGGACAAGCTGGCAATGGTTCTATCGCCCTCACTTAGCCGGGCCATAATTTGCCCAAAAAGGAACTCGGGGCTACTCTTATCCATCATTTCAACCACCTCCTCACAGCGCGGTCATTACCAGAACCCACTGTATTTCGCTGTCGCGGGCCGGGGACGGGTCGCGCGTAGCGTTATTGTCCCCTTTGAACCACCATTTGCGGCCTGAGTTATCTACCTCTATCTTGTCCAGCCGGTGTACGGCATAAATATCCGGTGTCTGGTAAACAATGATATTTGCCCTCGGCTTCTCACCTGCAGGCGGATTCTGCCACTCGTTAGCCAGCCAAGCTACCATAATACCCTGGTCAAGGGGAGTCTCCCCCTGCAGATACAGGTTGTCGTGCTCCTTATCGAACACAGGGTCCCTGCTTTTGGTCCCAGGAATCCCAGACGGCCAGACCACCGGGTCATGGTTAAACGGAATCCGAACAAATTCCTTCTTCAGCCGGAGCCGGCCACTGGCATCGATATAGAAAGCGCTCGGAGTCCATAAATACGCCATTCCTTGAATCAGAACGTCGCTTGGACTGGGCCGGTCGACAGTTCCTGCCAGCATTTTTCCAATAGACTTGAAGCACATTACGATACCTCCTCCAAAGTCACCAGGCAATTTATGGCTAACCCTAACATGGAGTATTCTATCTTGTTGACGTAGAAATCCTCGTTGAGACCCATGGGCGAGTAGTTCAAAGTTATCCGGTCTGAAATCTTCAGCGATAGAATCTTCGTCAGCGTCTGCTTTGTTGCCCTTCCCAATTCTATCTGAACCATAGCGCGAGGATTGGCTTCTTTCGTTTTTATATCATCTGCCAGTGTCTGCGCCTCATCCCTCCTGACCAGCAACTCTGCATCTACTTTATGTGTGTGGGTGTGATATGTGCTCTGTGAGGTCGTATCCTCGGCCAGCACCGATGTTCTGGGCTGTAACCGGTAGCCGTCACCCCGGACTCTCAAACGGGTAACAAAGATTGCGGCAGCGTCGCTATTCGTAAGAGTGATTTTGGCGCCTTTCCCATACGAGCCGTAAAAAGGATATGCCAGCGCCACAGCCAGGAACGCTGTCTTGTCAGTACCACTTCCATTTGCGGCTGCATTCGCCTTATAATCAGTAGTGCCTGCTGGAGAAATCAGGGTGTCAACCGTGTCGAATTCTTGAGACTCCATATAGAGCACGATGGACTCGCCAGCGGCTAACTCCACGGTGCTGGTAGCTGTCCCCAAATCAACCACGTCCGCCTCGGCGCATCGCCATACCTCTACAGGATTCAGGGGGTCGGGCTCGCTTCTCTGAACAGCAACAGCAATAAGATTCTTGACATCATCCTCCCCGCTTACCCATTTAAGGTTATTGAATCCCAAGCCATTCGTGGCATAATCTCCATAGAATACGCACTTGGCGGCGTCATGCGGTGCCGCGGCTCTATGACCTTTGGCTTCAAACCGCCATAACCCATCCTGGTCCTGGTAAAACAGGCCATTTTCATCCCTCTCGATGTTCCGGCATACGTCAAGCGCCGAGATTCCCCACCATGATTTGTACGGATTAACGTCTACGTTTTCGCCCCAATCAAAAAGCTCTCCCAACTGCGGGATGCTCGGAATGTTCGCCGTAATTTGCTCTAGGTACGCTTTCATGCCGGCGGGATAGCCGGCATAGGCATAAGCTCTGCGATGCAACTCTGCCTGAGCCAGCTCCTTCATGTCGTCACTAGCCTCTATGGTAGCAGTCTGCCTCTCCTTGGATGGGGCAGGCTGAATCTTGTCGATAGTACCATAGAATAAAGAATAGACACCGCCGAAATCATCGTAACGCGCGTCAGCGTGTATGCTCGAGCCGCCAATCCCATGCTTCGTTTCAGTCTGATTAAAGCTATCGTTCAGCAGTGCGCCACTTGTGCGCCTTATCGCCGGGAGCACCTGCACCAAATCGACAAGCACCCAGATAAACGGGCCATGCAGAATGGCCTTGACAATCTTGGTAGTACCAACAGTCCAAGCAAGGGCTTCCCCATCTATCAGGCTATCTACACCGGCCACGACTTTGCGGAGCTCAAGGTCGGTGGCTGTGGTTCTGACATAGATATAATTGCTGGTGTCGGAGTACCGAAGCACCAGGATGCAGTCGTCGTCAGCCCCTTTTGTGAACTTGACAGCGACATGAGCATCAGCCTCTCCAAAATCAAGGACAGCTATACCGCCGACGCCGCCGGTTTCTTTTACTTTGTTCGTATCAATCTCAAAAGCGCCTGACTTCTGAGACCACGAGAACGAGTTATCATAAGGCACTGCGTGCGACTCAATTTCTATACCATCAAGTTCGATAAAGTCATCGAATGGGAACGACATGCCGGCCATTATCCGGTGCCCTGCCCTCAGAGTATTGCCACCGGTATTCAGCACGCTGCTGGTATTCGGCGGACTATATTTATGGGTGGCGTTATTGACTACCAGTTGCAAAGAGGCAGATACGGTCTCCTCCAGCTCCCTATTGACGCCATACGAGATTTGAGGGATATCAATTACATCGGCAGAGATGTTATCATAGGTCCCCGCGAAACTGCCGTCATCATCCCAATCAACCCATGCCCAAAAGTTGCCATAGAGACCGGGAGCCAGCACTCGCCGCGCTGAGGTATCAGTTGTCTGGATATCAAAGGTCGCTACAAAACCATCATCGTCGACACCTTGATAGACGATAATATAAATATCACCGCTTCTACGGATTATTTCACAGAAACCGCCGTCGACGGCATCAATGGCAAGGCCATCAACACTAACTCCATTAAAGGTATTAGGATTCCCAGAGATAACCCCTGCATCGGATACGGTCATCCTTGCGAGGGCCTGCCTCGCTCCTGTGATGGTGGGGTAATATACTATGCCAACTGTATTGCTGGCGAGCAGCAGCATTCTAGGATAATATCCGAAATAACTGTCGAAATAAGCCGCATCAACTACGGCGTTAGATATATACCCAGTAGAATCAATCTCGACCGTAGCGAGCACTCCGGTGTTGCTATTAAACTGCCCCGATACAAAATCACTCGTAAAGGCAATCGCGTAGATGTCCCCAGAGACTTTGACAATATCAGGCGCACTTGTTGTTATTACAGCCCCAAATGTCAAGGAATCTACGGCAGCGGCTGTGATAATGCCATTATTAGCAATATCTAAGGTTTTCAGAGATATACTACTGCTTCGATACACGATAGCATAAATAGTCCCCGATATGTGAATAAGCCTGGGATATTGAAGACCAGCAGTCTCGAATTCAAAGGAGTCTATTGCAGCAGCGCCTATAGAGCCATCGCCAGCAATAGTGAACGTCCGAACATACCCATCCTGTCCAGAGGCTGGATGCACTACAGCATAAACAGTACCGGACACATGGATGAAATCACAACCTCCCAAGTCTCCAGTGCCGAAATCTAAAGTATCTGTAGCCGCCGCTGCTATATTCCCATCAGCAGCAATAGACCAGGTCTTGCATTGTAAATCAGCACCAGTGCCGAGATACACGATAGCATAAATAGTCCCCGAGATATGCAGGATTTTAGGCGCTGAGCAGTTGTCTGTATCAAACTCCACACTATCTATGACAGCAGCAGTGATATTGCCTTGATAATCGATAGTAACAGTGGCCAAGAAGCCGTCGTTGTCAGCCCCTCCATACACTATTGCGTAAATATCACCGCCCACATGAACAATATCGGGTATATCCCTTATATTGGTTCCTTCAAATTCAAAGGAGTCGATATTTTTCGCCACTATCTTCCCTTCAGCCTATTCTGCCGCTGGGCTTCCATAATCTTCTCAGCAAATCGCTTCATGGCCGCATCATCTTGCAAGAGCAATGGGCCTCCTTCAATCTTCACGTTAATCTGCGCCGCCTCGACAATCTGTTTTCCATACACGCTCAGGCCGGGTGGCTCAGGCTTTGGCGTGGTCAGGGCTTTGGTGCCAAAATAAGCACCAGCGCCAACCGCAGCCGCAATGCCGAGGCTGGCCCAACCTACCGGACCACTGAGGGCAGCCACCACAGCCTGCATTGCCGCCAGACTTTGTAACCAAGTTATTAAATCCTTAATCTTCGGAATGACTAGCATTATCGAAGAGACGGTCATTATGGCATAACCGCTCATCCGGAGAAAACCGGAGGCGGCTTTAGCCATCGGGTCATCAAGTTGTCCCAGCAAAGATGCCGTCTGAGACAGTACGCCACCCACAGCCAGTATAGCAACTCTGAAGTTAATGGCTTCGACCCGTGTCTGCCCCATGGTCTTGCCAAAGTTCTGCATCTTGGCTGATGCTTCGTCACGCATACTTACTACAACCGCGACCCCAGCTTCATTCATAACTTGACCATCCTATACTTCGGAGAATCTTCTTTTTGAAGGAAACCTTGCTTAAGTCGCCTGAATTGCGCGGTCGCCCTATTTCTCCTTCTGAAAGTCAAGGCGTGATTCCCTTTTCTTCTATCAGCAATCGTTACATCGTGAACCATCCCGCAATCGCAACAGGCAAAGCGAAGGATGAACCCCTTCTTTAGTTCTATGCCTTCGCAATTTTTTAGCTTTCTGTAAGCAACTTTCATGGCTTGTATTCACCCCCATTCAAAAAAACAGACCTGACATTCGCGTATATCACATACTTCTGAATCAGGTCCATAGGCACTTCATCCAGAACATTCGGCGGCCACCCCGTCTCATGCAGTAGTTGAACGTACAACAGTTCAGATGGCATATCATATTCGCCCGGCGCCACCAGGGCCTTAAACAGACATTCAGCTAACTCCTTTCTGTCCTTACTGCTAAAGGGGTTGAGCCAAAAAGCTCGTCACACCTCCCAGCCACAATCCGATAATCCGCCTGCGGTATCTCATTCTCAAATGTCTGCCTGTTTACCGGCCCGTAGCTCCAGGCCACAGTAGCCGAGAATACCAGCTCCCTGGTCACCTCAAACAAGTCGATGCCACCCAGGTCAGTGTCAAACTGTAGCTCCTTGCTCTTACCCTGAGCTACATCAGCCAGATTACTGGGCTTGATATACTCCTTACAGACCCGCTCGGCAGCTCTGGCCATGCCGATGGTCAGGACTGACCTTATTTCCCACCACGCCCCCCCATCAAGCGTAATCCGTTCAGTCTGCATCTTAGCCTCCTTTGCATATAAACCTCCGCTTTGCAGCACTATAAATTAGGTGTAAGTCCCCATGGTCACCGCGCCTTCGACCTGTAACTCAGCCCGGGCTCTAACATAATCTCCGACCCGGGTCTGGACCGTAAAATTCCTGTACCAGCAAGTCCCGGAGTATTTCTGCTTACCGGAGGTCTTGCCCTCAGGACCATAGTCAAACGCCGTGGCTGAAGTCAAAGCTCTGACCAGCCGGAATACTGTATCCGGTCCTACGCTGGCATCATCGCTCCACATCATCTCAAGAGTGACAACCACATTCTCCAAACCGGGCTGAAATGCCCTGCCAGTTGCGCCCAAAGCGGTAACATCCACCAGTTCCTTCGGCCCGGGCAGGCCATCGATGGAGAGAATATAAACAGAAATGTCCCGCAGAGACGAGCCGTCATTTATCTGGAATACACTGTTTTTGGAATCGAAAAGCGCCATCTAACCACCTCCTAAGTATCTGTCACGTCAACAATGAATTCAGCACCAATATATGTAGTGCCGCGGTACGAAATGAAGCCAACATTTTCCACCCGCCGGACTCTCGCAAAATCGCCAATAGCGGTTCCCTCTATGGCCGCCAAGATACTTGTGCTGCCTGTCAAAGCCAGGTAGCCGTCCAGGGTAGCATGAGCGGTTTTGCTATCGCGCTCCCCAACCGCCAGGAGTATCCTGAAGCGCCAGGCGATGCTTGCTTTACTGACAACAACCTCATAATCGCCGGAGTCAGTAGACACTATTGCACAGGGCAACTTGGCTATGACATCCGGGATTTCTTTATACACAGTCAGACCGGCTATTGTCGCCAGCGCCGTCTCAAGGGCTGTTCGGACAAGTGAAAGAGTCATGGCTTCAACCTCACCATCATACTGGCCATTTCTTCGTGCATCACATTAACGACACGCAGGTAATTGGCATCGATTACCCTGACATGGTACGCGTTGGGCTTTGTGCCCACCTTACTAATTTTTCTGGCCACCAGGAACGCTACCCTGGCCGCCTCTTTCTCCAGGCTAATTCCCAACTTCCTTATCACCCAGGGAATCAATGCCCGGTAGGGCGGAAAGTGCGGCCTGGTGCCCTGCCTTACGGCCACGCCGTACATAAACCCCTTTTCACTGGCAGCGGATTGTCGTATTTCCAATTTCATATCCTCGGCTTTGCCGAGAACCTGAAACACTGTATAATTCCGCAGGTGTCCAGTAGCGCCGATTGGGGTTTCAGCCTTCAGCGCCGGGACCAGCAAGCTGCCAATTCTCCGGAAGGCTGTCAGTGCCGCGCCCAGCATAAACTCCCGGCCGCGGGCAAACTTGGCCTCTAGTTCTTTCCAGTTGACCACCTCGACCTCAATAAAACCTTCTGCCTTTGGCATCCTTACTCTCCGTAGCTTATATCCTCGTTAGGGAATACACCGTGAACAGTACCAGGAACTTCCCACATCCGCTTCTTGAAAAACGGAACCTTTTCGTTTCCGTCCTTATCCTCATAGCTGGTACTGACCAGCATACCAGATGATTCATAACTCTTACTGAGTCCCATCCGGCTCAAGAACACCCCTATAATCAGTTTCTTGCCGTTCTCATATACCTTGCGCCAGTAGGCTTCCGGATTGTAACCTGTCTCTTCGTTTTGAGCAACCGGGAAGCTCTGGAGAATATCCGCACAGGCTCCGGCTACATTCAGCCTCTCAAGCCAGCCTACCGCCCGCGGAGCATTGGTCGTAACATTCGCCTTGGTGTCAGCCGGGTAGCCGTTCTCCAGCAGCACAGCGTGTATCTCATTGGCTACAGCGTCAAGGACCGCCTCTACCTCCGCCTCGGTCGGGACTGTACTGGCACTGAAAACTGCCCGGCTGGGGACCACCCATCCTATCTTGTCATGGACGAGCGCGACAGTTCCGTAGGTATAAGTGCTAACGGCCATCTAAATCTCCTCTGGATTACAAGGTGGGTGATTACCGCCCTCCCCGTGATAGCACACATGATACTTTGCGCTGAAAGCTGCCTCTCCTGTGTTGACGGCGTAATCCTTTAGCTGCCTGATTTTGGTTCTAATACTTGGTATCTTATCCTGCAAGGCTTGTGACAAAGGCATTGGAATAGCCAAGTCCAGAGCAAACGAGATATGGTCGGACTCACTGCCCCAAACTACAGTGTTAGTAGGCTCCTCGTTCTTTTTACCCTCATTTATTTTTCTGGCTAGGGATTGAAGGTTGGTTACGGCATCCTTGATAGCTGGGAGTGCTTTTACCAAAGCAGAAGGAAGCGGTTTATTGATTTGACCAGATGCTGTAAATCTTAAACTTGTCATACGCTAAACCCCTAAAAGATGTCTGGTTTGCTGATATAAAGCGGTATGCTGAGCCAAAGTCATAGCCGATGTAGTAACCAAGACAGGCCCAATCTGTCCTGCCCAATGGAAGTCTGCTGCGCCTCTATCATATAGAGCACCAACAGTAGCGGTGGAAACCCCTGCAATGGTAAACCAGATTGTTTTGTCAACAGAAGCAGCAAAGGTTTGCGCAGGCTGTGTGCCATTAAAGAATAAGGTTGCCTGCGTGCCATTGTGTGAGATAGTGCCAAAAGACCATACGTCACTGTTATATAAGGTAGCGTCTGACGCAAGCGCCCACTTTGTGCTGGCATTCACTGACGCAAACCCACCAAATTTCCCTGTAGCAACCTGCTTGAACACAAGGCGGGTATTAAGTGTGGCATGACCAATACCAAACTGAACAATGTTATCAGTTGCGTTGTTATTTGCCTTGAACCAGCAGGAGATTGAGCCAGTGGTAGATGCGGATATGGAATTGATGAGACTATTTACCGCAACATAATCATCGCCATCAAAGCTCAGTCCCCACTGTCCGCTTGGAAGCCTTACCCAGGTTGCACCTGTGATTGTGCCGTGATTTGTGGTAAGCCTATAAATATCCGTAGCGGTTGCATGAGTAGCAGGAGTCGTGCCATTATAGCCTCTGCTAACAGTTAAGGTAACACCCGTAGCC
>Ga0208957_1001681_pt1 | contig 10815 bp, 4 predicted proteins | sample RifOxyA1_FD_184029 | JGI IMG/M metagenome (GOLD analysis project Ga0208957, IMG submission 184029) | Groundwater microbial communities from Rifle, Colorado - Rifle Oxygen_injection A1 (SPAdes) | ecosystem: Environmental > Aquatic > Deep subsurface > Groundwater | place: Rifle, Colorado, United... | reverse complement strand
GGCGGGGGTGAGGATCACCGGCATTCTCGACCTGGACGACATCCACGACCGGGAGAGCATGACGAGCGAGGCAAAGTGCCGGGATACGGTAGGGTTCTTCAAGGACACGGCGTTGCCGAGGGTGACGGACGACGCGCACCTGTGCATCGAGCAAACGCGGTGGTCGCCGCAAGACGTGATTGCTTATGTAAAGAGTTTGCCGCACTTCAAGGTATTCGAGCATCCGGCCTTGAACGAGGCGGGGGAGAGTTACTGGCCGGAGCAGTGGCCGTTGGAGAGGTTGGAGAGGCGGCGGGTGGAGGCGACGGAGGTCGTCTTCCAGTTGGTGTACCTGGGGATAGAGACGGCGCTTCAGGGGCAGGTGTTGAAGACGAAGTGGCTTCTGCCGTTTCCGCAGACGCTGATTAAGAGGGAGTGGGAGCGGTACTTCGGGATCGACGTGGCGAGGCTGATACAGCATATTACCGGGGGCAGCACGAAAGACCCGGACTATTTCGCGCTGGCGGTGCTGGTGGACGCGCAGCCGGTGTTGGTATTAGAGGATGGGGTGTATGATAGGGTGGTAATGGGGGACGCGGAGGACGCCTTTTTCGAGATGGCGGGCATCTACAACCCGAAGCTAACGGGGATCGAGGTCACTGGGCAGGGTGGGGTAGAGTATTACTCGGCGCTGCTGAGGCGGATGCGGGCGCGCGGGCTGCACTACGCGCTGCGGCCAATCAGGACGACACGGAACAAGAGCCTGAGGCTAAACGAGATGGCGCCGGACTTCCAGTATGGGAACGTGAAAGTGAGCGACGCGGTCACGCCGTTCCTGACGGCGTTTCGGAATGCTTGGGCGAGCTTTCCGAGGGGGCACGACGATCCGCTGGATGCGGCGTATAATGCTTGGGTGTGCGCGGCGCACCTGTTGCCGCAGCAGACGAAGGAAGCCGAGGCGGAAGCCAGGGACGCGCCGAGGCGGCCCGGGCCGATGCGGGCGATAGAGAGAGCCTACGTGGGGATGGGAAAGAGATGATCGAGAGGGTCAATGTCTGACGCCTACCCGGTAGACGGGCCGCAGTTAGCGGAGCGGCACAACTTTGCGGCAAAGCTATACACCGCCGCAAACGCGGCGGCGAACGAGGTGGAAGCGCTGCTGACGACCGGCGTCCCCCTGCCGACCGAAGACCCGGAAGGAGCGGTGCAGGTCACGCAGCCGGTCAGAGCCGGGGCGACGGTCGAGCGGTTCCGGCAGATGATGCAGGTAGACGCCTCGACCAAGTGGCGGGTCGTTCCGCTGAAGGGGGGGCAGGAGGAGCAAGCCGCCTGTACCCACCTGGAGCGGTGGTGGGGCGGGTTCGAGCGGCAGCACCAGTGGCACACGAAGAGGAACTACAAGCGGGACGCGATCTGGTGGTTCCTGGCCTTCGGGCGGGTCTACCCGGAGGCGCGCTTCCGGCAGGACTGGCAGAACATTCCGGGCCGGGTTCCGATTGACATTCTGGTGGACGACCCGCGCACGATTTACCCGGTGAAGGGGCGGGACGGGTTCCTGTGGTACACCAAGCAATACCCGATCTACCGGCGAGAAGCGGAGACCCAACTCGACCGGCTGAGGGAGATGGGGCTGGCGGTGGGCGAGACCGGTTGGCTGTCGCAGGTCAAGCCGGACGCTCGGGTGTGGGCGGTTGAGTATTGGGACGAGACGTGGTACTGCCTGGGGATGTCGCCGCAGCCGGCGGCCGCCACGCCGGAGATGATCAAGCCCTATTACGTCCTGGCGAACGAGCACAAATTGGGCTTCGTGCCACTGGCCGAGGGGTTGTGCCTGGACACCCCATTGGCGAGCGCGGAGTGGGCCTCGCAGTCGGTCATCGGGCCGGTGGTGTCGCATCTGAAACAGATATACATTCTGGCCTCGAAGATGGCGACGGGCGTGAACCTGTTCTACTATCCTCTGATGTACTACGTCTCGGCGACCGGGCAAGTCGTCATCTACGATCCCAACAACCCGAAGCAATTGCAGCCTCTGCCTCCGGGCGCGGAGGTGAAGATTATCCCGGTGCAGGTGAATGCCCAGGTATTGCAGCAATTGATGTCGTTCCTGATGAGCGACGTGAACTTGCGGACGCTGCCGGAGACGGCTTGGGGCAGCGAGCCGCAGAGCTTGCAGTCGGGCTTTGCCGTGGCGCAGGTGCTGGCGCAGGTGGCGAGCGCGGTGCAGGACAAGGCGCCGGCTTTCGCTCAGGCGCTGGCGTGGAACGCGGGCCACGTTCTGCGGATCGCTGAGCAGTTGGCCGGCGGAGGCGGAATCAACTTGCAGGTTCCGGCAGACTTCGATGAGTAAACACACCGCCTTTCTGGATTTGAGGGACGGAGACGTGGCGGGCCGGCACTGGGTGGAGGTGACGATCCAGCCGCGCAGCCAGCAGGACGACTTGCAGCGGATGCAGTTGGCCCAAGCCTTTCGAGCGCCGGGGCCGGACGGCAAGCCGCTGATGAGCGACCGCGACATCGCCAGATTTGTTCTGAAAGACCCACACCCGGAAGAAACCGTGGCGCGGGCCGAGATGGAATGGCTAGAGAAGAACGACGAGGACATCAGCCGGATCAGGCTGTCGGCCCTGCGCGAGCGGTGGAAGAAGGAGAACGCCGACCAGGTGCGGGACTTCGAGAAGGCGCAGCAGCCGGACAAGAAATTCCGGGAGATGATGAGGAGTATTTCGCCTGAGGATTTCAAGCTGTTGGTGAAGGCAGCGGCCGAGAGCGAGCACGCCAAGATGCTTGGAATGGACCCGGCGCAGATGATGGGGCAGGCTGAGGAGCGGGCGGCGCAGGAGGCGCAGGCAGCGGCCGCGCCGCCGCCGATGCCGACGGCGCTGCCGTACCAGGAGGACGGGCCGTCGCCGGAGGGGCTGCCTTCGCAGCTAGGGATGACGGAAGCGCCGCAACCGATGGCGATGACGCCCGAAGTTTTGGCGATGCAGGCCAGGAGAGGTAGGCCACAGCCATGAACGAAGAACCAAAGGGAGTAGACTCGCTAACAGATTGGACGCTCAAGATTCACCAGTCGCTAGTGACTTGCCCCTATTGCGGTCAGACGCAAGAAAACCATTTGGTCACGCTGAATACGCCGGAGCGACGCCTCGAAACGTGCATGAATGTTCTGGCAGACTTCGTGGCCCACAACCTTCCGAGCAAGTGGGTAAAGGAGTAACCGATGGCAAAATCAACTTCGCTGATTGGGGACGTTCAAGTATCGGGAAACAAGTGGCGTAACCCTTCTACCGGTGGGTGGGAGTCTAGAGTTCAGGCGGGTCCACGTGGGCCACGAACAGGGAGGTCGAATCCCGGCGACCCAGGCCTGATGACGCCTGGAATGTGGAGCAATGGTCGCTTTACCCCGACAGGATACGTTCCTCCTCCCGGAGTCCTTTACTCTCAGCCGGAATCACCGCCCCCACCCAACCCCGGCGACTTCGACCCGGAGACGGGCCTGCGCTGGATGCCAGGTCACGGTTGGCAGCCTGTCAATATGTTCTCCGACCTGAACCGGGACTACGGCCTCGATCGGGTAAGTGAAAAGTGGCGCAACCCAATGACCGGCGGCTGGGAAGGCGGGGGTGGCGGTGGCAGGGGAGGGCGCAGCGGCGGTGGAGCCGTTCTTCCACCGGGAACGGTGATCGACACACCCACTGGGCCAATCACCATCGCTCCCCGCCCGCCGGGAAACTACGACTTCCTGACCCTTCCGGAGAGTGCGGTGGGGTTTGTTCCACAGACCCTCCGCCCGCAGTTCGGAGGCGCGGCCGAGAACTGGATGCGTGGCCTCGGCTATACGCCGCAGGGCGTGTTGGGCCGCTACGGCGAGACGACCTACGCGCCGCCGGCGGAAAGGCCAGATCCGTGGTACTTCGCGCCCAGCCTGTTCGAGGCGGTGAGCGACCCGGCGCTCAAGCCGTGGCTGCAATTCCTGTTCGGCGAGTTGGGCTACACCGGGCGCATTCCGCAACCTGTTTAGGGTATGCCTCCTCCTGGAGGATCGCCGCGCCCGAAGTCTTCTGGAAGCTGGACGCCTAAGAGGCCTCCCGGTCCTCCGTCTCGCCCACCGTCGCGCCCACCGTCTGGGCCTGGGCCGGGAGGCGGGAGGGCGGGCAGTCCGCAGGGGCCGCGCTATTTCACGCCTGGTCGAGAGGCTGGCCCTGGGCCGGGCGGACGCGGGTACGGCGGCAGCCGCCGACCGGACGCGGGCGGGTTGGGCCTCGCCCCGCCGGGAACTCCGGTCGGGCGCGCCCCGAGCGGGGCAGGCTACCAGACGCCGGAGCGCGAGGCAGCGCGCGCTCCCGACCGTGGGCCGGTTCGCCCGCCCGGATCGAACGCCCCAGAGTACGTCATCCGCCGGAGCTTGACCGGAGCGCCTGTCCAAGAAGATGCGGTCGAGAGAATCCCACCACCGGATTGGGCGCAACTGCTCGCGCCAAGCGCAATGCCACCAGGAATGGGGCTTGGAGTTCCACGACCTGAGGAGGCGACGTTGCGCCTTAACCAGCGAGCCGCCGAGATGGTGAGCAACCTCGGCGCAAGATTCACCCAAGCGCAGGAGGTCGCCAGCCGGCCAAATGTCACTGAGTTCCCGCCACCCAGGGTAGACCAGTACAGCCGCGTCCGAGACGTTAATCTCGAGCCGGGAGAGGGCGAAGGAAACGTGGACTGGCAGTACACCAACTTGGACACGATGCAGCGCGAGACCACTCCGGCCCGCCGCGTCACCCCTCCCGAGCCCTTGCAAGTGGCCGGTCGCTGGATAGGCCAAGGGCTTGGAATGGCGCTAGAAGCGTGGGGACTTCCGGCGAAGGGCTTCGAGCGGGTACAGGGGGCCATCGCCGCCAATACCACCCCGATCACTATGCCGGTCGTCCTACCTGGCGGCAAGACATTTACACCTCCTGAGCCTCTAAAAACCGGGGTTCCGCCCTACTTGGCGCAACAGATTGCGCTCGGCGGAGACAACCCAACCCTGCGCCAGGCCGTCGTTCAAACCTACGGCGATACTCCCGAGAGTCAGGCGGCTATACGACAGGTAGAACGCATCATGTACTCCGGGCCGGAAGCGCAATTGATGGCCGTGGCCCGAATGCTGGACTTCGGTCAGACGCCAGAAGCGGCCATGTACGGCAACGGAAATATCGTGGCCGAGAAGCTGATGGATGCGGGTTGGGCGAATGACCGCTTAGGGGCGGTGGAGAAAACCCCCGAGGTCAAATACTGGTTTGACCGGCGGGTGCAGGAATTGATAGACAAGGGCGCCTCGGTCGAGTTGGCGCGTAACCTGGCATTCGACCAGATCGACCGGCAGGGGTTGCCCGGCGAGCAGCATTTGCCGGCTGAGCTTCTGGGGCAGATCGTCATGGACCCGCTCAATTTGGTGGGCGGGACAGGTTTGACCGATGACCTGTTGAGAGCCGCCCGAGTGAAGTGGGCCATGAATATCTTCGCGCCCGTGGCCGACGAGGTAGGCGATGTGTTGGCGGCCAGCCGCCGAGAGTTGCATCCTTCCCTAGAGATTTTTGGCAAGAAGATCTCCTTGGAGAATGCGCCGTTCGTCCGCACGCCTACCGCAGTCGCGGAGGAATTCGCCGACTTGGGGCGGGACGCGACCGGAGTTCTTTTGACTCAAGCGGGCAAGGTCGAGGGAGAGAAACTGGAAAATGTCCTGGAAGCCTACGTTCGCCAGGCTGACCCACGGCCGGTGCGAGCGGACTTCCCCAGCGAAGAGGGATTTCTATTGGCTGAGGCGGCCTGGGAAGCGCGGAAGCCCGTGATCGCCGCTGCCCTGGCGCCGTTCCCGACCGCGACTTCTCGTGGAGGAAAGATCGGGGCAGCCCTAACGCGCGAGCTGATGCTGGACAGCACCGGCCGCGTCTCTCGGAGGGCCCTGGCAGACTTGGTGAAAGAAGGCGATGCGGCGGATATCGCCGTCAAGTTGTTCGATAGAGTGAACGAGGCGGTGACGAACTTGCTCATGCCGGAGCGCATGGGCGCGAAGACGATTGAGGAGTTCGTGGAACGGACGGGGCGGCCCGCGAAAGAGTTCCCGGTCTTTGAGCGGTTCCTGCGCGGGGCGCAGGAGCGCGTCCGCTTGGGGCGGGGAGCGGAACAGGCTGGGATAGACTACGCCGTGTCGCCTGCCACCCGCGCCTTGGCCGGATGGGCCGGGTTCCAGGATACGGTCAACCAAGGCTTGTGGAGGTTGTTCGCCGAGTTCACGCCGGCCTATACCGTTAGAAACTTCCTAAACAACCTGATTACCATTCTGACCGACCGTACCCTGAGTTGGGTCGGAGGCCAGAAGATCGATGCCTTCTTCGACCTCATTGGGAAGCCGATTGCTGCCGAGAGAGGGATTGGCCTGGCCGGGGCTCTGCCGGGCCGTGCGACCAGCCGGGGCTTTGCCGGGACGTGGAAGCCGTTCGGTATCCCGGTTGGGGCGCAGGCGGTCGAACAGGCGTTTTCGAGAAATGTAACCTACACGGTCGCCAAGGACTACCTGGACCGCATCCTGGAAGTGGGCAAGGGAATTCCTTATCTGCCGGGGGACGTGGAGGCGGTGTTGGGCGAGGACGTGGCCCGCGGACTGCTGGCGGAATTTCGGCGCACCTACGGGGATGTTGAGGCTACGTTGAAGTGGATAAAGAAACAGCGCGGCCAGGCCGAGATTTGGCGCATCCCGTCGGAGGGAGAGTTGGAGGCGCTGCGCGCTGCCCGAGCAGCGCCCAAAGACCTGGATGAGTCGGTTCTGGAGATACTGCGCACCTCCAAGACGCCGGACGAACTGCGCCAAAGGTTGGCGGCTCTGCGGCAAAAGCTGGGAAAGGCCGCCGAACAAACCGCGCGGAGCGTTCCGCCGGTGTTGCCGCCCGGAAGCCCGGAATACAGCTTCATGCTGGCCGAGATGTCCAATCCTCTGCCGGGCGACGCGCCAAAGACCTTCAACGAGTTCCTGGCAAGAAGGCGGATGGAAGTGGCGGAGGCGGAAGGCATCGCCTTTGAGTCGATCCAGCGCCTAGAAAGCAAGGCGGATTACGCGAATGGGCGGCAGAACTTTGCCGATGCCAAACGTTTACTCGACGTGACGTATGAAGACGTGGCAAAGGGCTTGGACGAATTGCGCGACTCGACCTGGGCACAGTACCGGGAAATCCAAGCCAAGAAGGGAATGTCACGGGAAGCCAAGAACGCGCACGCTGATGAAATATGGCGCTACTACTTTTCCGAGAGAACCCGGCGCTGGACGGAGGCCCACGAATTCGCAGTTCAGACCTGGCGCGAGTTAGCAGCGCAGCCGGTGCTCACGCTCCCGACCGGGACAGTCGCCTCGGTGGCCGAGGCGGAACAACGGGCGCAGGCCGGAGCGGCGCGAACACAAGAAATCGGAGCGGCTGAGGAGGCCTTGACAAACGCCCAGGCCGAGCGGCAGGCGTCCATTGAGGCGCGTACCCGGGGACTATCTGAAATCAAGCGCCAATATTTTACCTACTCCGCCGGCGAGTACCGGCCCAAGACCCTGTGGCTCAACCGATACACCGGTGATTGGCTGCCTTACGGGCAGAGACGACCTGCCGGCGGGACTTGGGTCAAGACACCGGCCTCGGAAGTTCTGGGTTGGTCGGATCGGGTAGTCCAGCAGGCGCGCGAGAGCGGGATCGAGGTGGAGGATATAGAAGGGCTGATACGGGTCATCGACCAGGAAACGGGCCTCAACAACTCTATACGAAAATTGGAGGATGAAGCGGTACGGCTCAAGGCCAGGCTGAAGGAACTCAAGGCGGCGGCTCGCGACGAAGCCAGCCGCATCGGCCCTGTCCACCAGGAGCGGGACGCCGTGGAAGCCCGGATCAAGGCGAATAACTTGCGCCTGTCCGCAGCCATTCAGGCGCGCGGGCCAACGGCTGTTCCGGTTCTGCCCACTCTGGTAGAACAGCCCGCGCTGATGGGGGCAGGTAAAACTCTGGGAACAGGCTTCGCCCCGCCGGTCCCTAAACTTCCTGGAGACCTGGGAGCCATCCTCGGGCGCATTGAAAATTACGCCACGCAGAATTGGGGGCGGACTCAGCCTCTGAACATGACGCCGGAAGCGTGGAAGTCCCTACAGTCTTGGGCCGAACTGGCCCGGTCGCAGGCCAACCTTCATAAGGGACTGGCCGGCCAGGTGGGGACGGCTGGGCGTGACTTCGCCTTGCTGAACTATGGCAAGAAGTTCAACATCGACTCGTGGCTAGGGGTGGTGGCTCCTTACCAGTTCTGGTACGGGCGCACCTACGCCAACTGGCTGAAGCGGGCCGTCCTCAATCCGGGGGCGCTCGCCAACTACGGACGCTACCGACAGGCGCTCGCCACGCTGCACGCTGGCCTGCCTGAATATCAGCGGCAGCAGTTGACGACCGAAGACGTTGGCATTCCGATGGATAACCCCCTGATGTTCAACCTGGAGGCCACTCTGTCTCCGTTGTACAGCATCCTGGGCGAGCAATTCAGCGATCCCAATCGGAGGCGAGCCAAGATGTTCGGCGTGGACGGTGTGGGCGCGTTGGCCGAGGACGTGGGCCAATTCGGGCCGTCTCTTTGGGCGCCGATCATATGGGCTATGGCGCTCTCGAACATTCGGGACGACCCGGAAGCGTCAGCGGCTTGGATGGGGTACCTGGGACAACCCGCGCGCGCTGCCCGCGGACTCACGGCCGTTTTAGGCGCGGCCGCGCCCGGTCTTAACATCCCGCCAGGCGGGTACAATCTCGACCCGCAGATGATCGTGAGAAACCTGACCACCAACAACAAATCCGGGCTGACCCAATTCGAGGCTAACCGGGTAGCGAACGAGATATTCAAATTGTGGGAGAACCCGCCGGACGGGGTGGCGCTGAAAGATTGGCAGGCGCAGATCGGAGACCAGTTCACTGCGCAGCGCGGCCCGTTGTGGGACAAGGCGGTTCGGGAGATGTTTGTCAACACCGCCCCGGCCGTGATGGCTTCGTTCATACTGGGTTTGGGCTTCAAGGGGCGCGGCAAAGAAGAACTGGAGTTTCTCAAAATCCTGGAGGAGCAGCGCTTCGTCCGGGCTCACTACGGCGATTGGGACGCGGAACGCATCGCGTTGGAGCACAACCAGATACGAGAACGCCATCCGATGGTGGACGTCCTGATGCTGGCGCGGGCGCAAGGCCCGGATCGGGACAACCGCCTGGTGTGGGACGCCAGCAGCCGAACGGGCGTGGACAACTACCCAATATGGGAGGTGGTCGGTGTGTCGCAATCGGCTCTGGACGCCTTCTACCAGAATAAGACGGTCGAGGGGATGCCGCAGGCGCTGCGCGACGAATTGGTGGCAGGCGCGCTCGGGTTGAATGCTCGCTTGCGACCGCGAACGGCGGAGGAGCAACGGGCCTCTATCCAGGCGCGCGCGGCAAAGGCTGACCTGAACGCGCAACTGGCGCGCGAGTTCGGCCCGGACACATTCGCGCTGGAGAGAGAATTCTACGAAGCGGCTGAAATTTCCGATGAAGCGGCCCAGGCTGTTCTGGATAAACTACCCGTCGGAGATCGTGCGCGTCTCGAAGGCATGTGGAACGCGCGCCGCGCGACGGAAGTGAACGATCCAAACCTGGCCGCATATGCCGACGTGGAGATGTATCAAGCCTACGCCAAAGACCAGTTCTACACCGAGGCGGATCGGAAGTGGAAAGGTATCCAGGCGGTCAATGACGCCTTGAAGAAGGTCAAAGAGGAGCGTGGGCAGGCGGCGGCCAGTGCTTTTGTCAAGGAACACCCAGAACTCAAGGAGTTCTTGGACGCGCAGAGCAAGTTCTATGAGATTGATCTGCCGGTGCAGACGAAAGAGTGGCTGAAGAACCTGCCGGAGGTTCCCGGTCTTGAGATCAGGCAGGACCAGAAGGCCATCGGGGAGATTCAGGAGTCGGTGGACGAGTACGTGCAAGACCAGGCGGGGCGCTACGCCCTTCCCCCGACCGAAACGGTCGAAGAGGGGGGCGGCCAGGCTATCGCCGACCAGTTTCTAGCTCAGTTCGACGCCAAGCAGGCTCTCAAGGACGCCAATACCAGCTACTTCGACTTGGATACCCCGATTGGATCGGCCCGAGACGTGTACGAGACCACCCTAAACAGTTACTTCCTGGGGAATCAGCAATTCCGAGACGACCCGCGCCTGGCGCAAGAGGCCTTCGAGAAGGTGAACGGACAGTGGCCGGCAGGAATGGCTGGGGCCAATCTGGCCGGCTACCTGGGCGAAAACCGAGACTTGAGGCAGGCGATTCTCTTTGACACGACCAATCGCTGGACGAGCGTCGTAGGCTACCTGCTGACCTTGAGTCCGGAACAGGTCGAGCAGATGGCCGATGGCGTGCCCGGCCTGCGTCCAGCCTGGCAGCAAGCGCAGCAGTGGACGGAAGGGCCAAGCGAAGCGGCCCGGGCCGACATCGGCGGGGCAAACGTCACATTCAACATCGACGGGACGGTCAGCGTCACCCGCCAGTCGGCCAAGGCCTACTTCGCGGGCGTGGGCGCGGGGGCGGCCACCGGTGGAGGCGGTGCAGGTGGTGGGGGCCGTAGACCTTCAGTGCCTGCGGTTGGCGGCGACGTATCTATGGTCGACGTCCGCCGGGGCGAGGCCCCGCCCGGATTCGACTGGAACAAGTATTACGGGGGCGAGGGCCGCGACATCCCCGGATACCCCCGGCGCGGCATCCCTTACCAGGGCCAGTATGGTCGGCAGTTCGGGCGCGGGCATCTTCCCTACGGAGGGGGATACGGCGGCGGAGG
>Ga0208957_1001674_pt1 | contig 10870 bp, 22 predicted proteins | sample RifOxyA1_FD_184029 | JGI IMG/M metagenome (GOLD analysis project Ga0208957, IMG submission 184029) | Groundwater microbial communities from Rifle, Colorado - Rifle Oxygen_injection A1 (SPAdes) | ecosystem: Environmental > Aquatic > Deep subsurface > Groundwater | place: Rifle, Colorado, United... | reverse complement strand
ATCAGGATTAAAATTGAACAGATAAAAAAATCTCAAAGGCTTGACATAGTATTTGTGGATTATTTACAAGGGCTTCAGGGCGGCAATAAACTATTTGAGAAAATGGTGGATATAGCCGATAACCTGCGGGAGATGTGCAAGGATTATAATTTAAGCATTATCTCGGCCAGCCAGATTGATAACCAGACACAGAGGGAAGATCAGCACGGCAAACTTATTGCCTTTAAGGGGGGCGGCGAATTGGCGGCGGCCTGCGATGTGGCCCTTATGCTAACCCCGGACAGCAAAAGGAACATTGACAACGAAAAACATTATCTTAACCTTGCAATTATGAAAAACAGGTTTGGAGGCAAATATCAAATGAATTATAAATTTACTGATACCTATTCAGGGATATACGAAATATGAATCCTTACGCCGCATACGAAGAGTTTAAAAAGCAGATTGCAGGACTGAACCTTACGCCGGAGCAGTACGCCGAGGCTTGTCGGACATTCTGCGACCTTGCGAAAATATAGGAGGGATAGAATGAAGTACGAAATTTTACAGAAAGTAAACGGGCCACGGGTTGTTATCGAAAAAGGAACGGTGAAAGAAGAAATTGATTGGTTGGTTTATTTTTTTATCACCAGGGCGGATTTATCAAATCCCGCCTGGTTCCGCGAGGTGTCAGGGCTTAAGGTCGGGGATATCATGTTAAGTCCTCAAGGGGCATGCCGGATAACAGAAATAGACAATAATAAGCGGTTTCCTATCCGGGTTGTTTCTGCAGATGGCAGAATAGATGGATATATGCTTGACTCCCCTGTACTCACCCCCGCCCCGCCGATACCTGACAAGCTGGAGCTGTGCGGCGTGAAGTACAAGGTCAAGATGAAAAACGGCGTGCCGGAGTATGTATCGGAATATGAAGCGATACCAGCAGAAGCTCGTTATTTCTGTATTGCTTGCGAAGAAGTACATCCAAAATTCGGAACCCATATCGGTGATTTTAATGGCGCCTACATCCTGTCACCCGTTGAGGAGCGGTTCACGCTGGAAAGGGGGAATGTAATGGAAGGCTGGCAGGTTGACAATGTAAACGAAATCGAAGCCGCCATCCGCGACATCTACGACAGAATAAAGGGGGTGGGGAGATGAACGGTTTAAGAATGACATTCAGGGATGATGTATACGGCAATCCCGTGGTGGAAGGCATCCGTGATGAAACGGGATATATACTGTTTTTCCGAACCATCGCTCGCTATTCGGGACAAGAACCCCGCTATGAAAAAGAGGTTACCGAAATAAATGCCATCGCGGAGAAAATACTTCAGGCATTAAAGGCGGTGCAAAAATGAAAATGCCGATAGTAAAACAGATTTATAAGAGGCTTAAAAAGGGAATTATGGAATTAGAGATACCCATTCTCAAAGGGGTGGTAAAAAGCAAAGGCATCCATCCCTCCGAAATAGAATATCTATCGAGGCAGGTTGTCAAAATACCCGCCCTTTCCCTGCTTGAAGGGGCCTCGCCGTGGTGGGCGTGTGGACATATCAAGGAAGATATACTTTTGCGCAAAATAAAAAAGGAAGAGATGAAAGCGAGATGTAAAAAATGTAGGCAGATACAAGGCGAGGTATCTTCCACCTGCCCCGGCCCAGTTAAATATTTGATTGCGGAGGTGAAGTAGGGATGTTGTCATACATAAATTATAACTGCTTGGAAGGCGATAAACTTGACGCAGATTTTAAAAAATGGTGTATGGAAAATGGAGCAACGGAAAGCAGTAAAATAAGGGCCGTGATGGTATCATGTATCACCGGACACGACGCATATCTTGTGGAAATAATAAATTCCGAACCGGAGGTGCCCCGTGATTGAAAAGTTGAAGAGTGCCCTTAAAATACTAAATGAGAAAGATACTGATTATGCTAATGCCGAGTGGATGACAAAATATGACGAAGCATTTTCTACTTTAATCACCCTCGCAGAGGCTGCGGTGGAGAGTAGGGGGAAGCTAAGCAAATTAAAAGGGCTTAAAGACGAATATGTTGACGGATATAACGATGCAACAGAGGATGCGCTCCCCGCCTTCGCCCTGTTGCAGTCCGAGTATAAGGAACTGGAAAAAGAAAGAGATGAAATATCCGAGGAAAACGGAGCCTTGAAATATTCAGAAGCAAAACTTATCGCCGAACTCGCCGAGGCGAAAAGGGAAATCAATCATTTACACGAATGCCTTAACAGCCTAAATGCCTCACTGGATAAACAGAAATTAGAGGACATGGGAGTTGCGAACGCCCGCCTTGCCGCCTTTGAAAAACGGGTGAAGGGGATAACGGAAAGTGATATCGAGCACATACTCACCTTTCACTGGCCAGAGAAATGTGCCGCCGCCGTTCTCGCTCTCGTAAGGGAGTGTAAAACGGTAGCCGAGGTTCTCGCCAAGCTGGAGGCCCCCGGCCCCGAAAAGGAGGAGAGGTAAATGAATTTATGTTCAAGCGGTCACGAAGAAGTCTGTTATGAAGATAGCGTATGTCCCGTTTGTGATGCTCTTGCAGAGTTAAAAGATGCAAAAGCAACCATCGAAGAATTAAAGGAAGAAATAGAAAGTTTAAAGGAGGCCACCCATGATTAAACTGCTCTACGCCGTTGTGACGATAGACCTGGTACTACTCGGTTGGATACTGATAAAGATGTTTATCTTCGGAATTACGGTTCAGTTAAATGTTAACACAAATGTTTTTAAAGATTGAGGTGTTAAATGCGCAAACTAATTATTGCCCTTTCCCTGTGCGTGATGTTGGGGGCGTGTGCTCACAAACAGACCGCCTCTGAATGGTGGGAGAATGATGTCGAAAGAAATGGAGAACCTATAACCTACATCGAGATTATTATGCTTATCGAGAAAGAGTACGAAATCGAAATACCGGACGAGGAAGCGGAAAAGTTTACTAAAATAAAAGACCTTGTTGATTATGTTTGGCAGCATAACCTTGAAAAACAGAAGAAAGCATTGCCTTTTTTATATCAGGAAAACAAAGAGGTGACGAAATGAAAACGCTTATTCTCTTTCTTTCCCTGCTTCTCATCCCTGCGGCGGGGTGGGCGGGTGACTTCCCGTTTATGGGCGGTGATGTGATGTATAATCCCGTCACGCCGCATGTAATTATTTCGAGTTGCACCCTTGTTCTTACCCCGTCATACAATGCGGAAATCTCAAGAGATACCGAAACCCTTGCCGTATGGGATAACGGGAAATTGGCGATACAGCGCGGCGCCTGCGAAAAGTTAGGGCTGGCCCATGCGTGGAAGATGACACATGATATGAATTGTAAATGTCCGTATGTTCATTTGATATGCGAAAACTGCGGTAAAGAAAAACAAATATTAAAAACCGAGTACAAGTAGGAGGTGAACCATGCTAAAGCGGAGGCGAAAATACCGCTGCTCCCTCTGCGGTTTTCTGTATCTGCGGGTATCAAATAAGCGGTGGATAAGAAGCATCTGCGGAAACAGCGATGACGCAGATGCGAGATTGGTATTAGTAAGATTGAGAGTTCCAAATAAAAGGAGGTGACGAACAAATGGACAGCCTTAAATTGTATCTTCAGAAAAAAGTTGAAGATGCGAAAGACGCCAACGAGGCGCAGGTCTGGGCAAATACTTTGCGAACCGTTTGCTTGGCCTCGAAAGACAAATAAGACAAGTAAAACAACCAAGCCGGGGCGAGGACGCCGAACCCCCGGCTTTTAAGGAGGTACGATGAAGATTGAAGTGAAGCTCGATAACCCGAAATATTGCGACGGGTGCCCGATGCTATTAGAGGCCGACTGCGCCTGTAAATATTATCCATATACTGACATACTACCTGAAAATCATAAAAAGTATGGAAACAACATCCGTCCCGAAATATGTATCACCGAGAACGGCGAATGAACCATTCCGTTGACAACGAAAAGGGGGAGAGATGACCCGAAGCACGGCGAATAAAAGGAGGATGAAACGGAAATGAAACAGTTAAAAATCGGCACACCGGTTAGGGTGAATGAATATTCTCCCAAAGTGTTGTTCCGTGGAAAGGTCGGGGTTGTAATAGCTCGTGCGTATGCGATAATGAAAATGGCGGCAGGCCCGATAAAGTTTATATTTTACATCGTTCAGTTTCCCGACGACTGGGGGTATTTCAACATTAAGGAAATTGAGAGGGTGAGGAAATGAAGGCTAAAATAAGCGAATACATCAAATTAACCCGAAAGGCTTCACGCTCCAGGTACGAGGATGATTTCGCTTTTTACCTTAAGGCATACGGCGTGCCGTTCGAGCGCGAATATAAATTTCATCCTACGCGGAAGTGGCGGTTTGATTTCGCTTTCCCTCCGTTTATGATCGCCGCTGAAATAGAAGGGGGGATATTCTCCGGCGGCAGGCACACGCGGGGAACGGGGTATCAAGCGGACTGCGAAAAATATAATGAGGCGGCGGCGTTGGGATGGCGCGTATTCAGGTTCACACCTGAAATGTTAAAGAACGGCACGGCATACGGGTATATAATTAAACATATTAAGGAGGCGAACCATGCTTAAACTAATCCGGTTCCTGATCCGGCACTTTGCGACGGGCTTCCATTTACACGCCGACCCCCGCAGAAAAAACATTGACAACTCCGCCGAAAATGCTAAAATTAATCCGAGGTGAAATATGGATGAAATAAAAGTTACATGTTACGCGCTGGACAAAGAGGGAAACAAAATCCCGTATAATACAATCCCACTGGATAAACTTGTAATTATCCAGGGTGCGCTGAAAGACCTTACGAAAAAGAACTACGAAAAACTTAAAAATTCTATAATCACAAATGGGATAATGGTTCCCTCATTCGTCTGGCGGGACGGTGAAAGATACTGTATACTGGACGGAACACAACGGGAACACGGATACAAACAAATGCGCCAAGAGGGATATGTTATCCCTGACATCCCCGTTGTGTTTATCGAGGCGGCAAACGAACAAGACGCAAAAAAGAAAATATTGGCGATAAGCAGTCAATACGGCAAAATAACAGAACAGGGGCTTTATGAATTTAGCTCGCTTGCCGACATCCCCGCCGAGTTCATCGAGGAGAATTTTTCATTTGACGCGCTGGAGCATATTGATTTCGCGGAGGGGTACGGAGCGGAGAAAGAATGGGAGGGAATGCCAGAATTTATACAGGAGCCATTGGCATTAAAAACGATACACATACATTTTAAAAAACAAGAAGACATAGATGAATTTTCGAATATTATTAAACAAAAGATAACCGAATCTACTATTACATTATGGCATCCAGCGAAAGAAAAAGAAAATCATAAAGAAACTGGATATATAACCGATGAATCCTGATTATCCAGTTTACATAATTTCGAAGGGCAGATGGGAAAGCAGACTAACATCCAAAACATTAGAAAAGATGAAAGTTCCATATAATATAGTTATTGAGCCACAGGAATATGATAATTATGCTTCAGTTATTAACCCTAATAAAATATTAGTTTTGCCGTTCAGTAATTTAGGACAAGGTTCTGTCCCTGCCCGCAATTGGATATGGGAACACTCTATTTCAATTGGTGAAGATCGGCATTGGATATTAGATGATAATATCAGATATTTTTATAGGATGAATAGACGGATAAGACAGAGGGTATTAGACGGGACTATTTTTAAAATAGCAGAAGATTTTATAAATAGATATACAAATATCGCCATTGCGGGTTTTAATTATAATATGTTTGCCGTTACATCATTGACAAGTAAAGGGAACCCCCCATATCTATTAAATACGCGCATATATTCCTGTATATTAATTAAAAACGATTTACCATATAGATGGCGTGGTCGATATAATGAGGACACCGACCTATCATTACGGATATTAAAAGACGGATACTGCACTATTTTATTCAATGCGTTTTTATGCGGGAAACAAGCAACAATGACGATGAAGGGCGGGAATACAGAAAGTTTATATAATTTGAAAAACGAAGATGGAAGGTTATTAATGGCTCAATCATTAAGAAAACAGCACCCCGATGTTGTGAAAATAACGCGCAAGTGGGGCCGGTGGCAGCATCAGGTTGATTATCGTAAATTTAAGAAAAACAGATTAATTAAAAAAGAAGGCATTGTTGTCCCCGAAGGAATAAACAATTACGGAATGATATTGAAAAAAACATTAAGGAGGTTATCGAATGAACCCCTGCCAATGCGGAAGCCGTAAATTAACGGATATTACCGGGGGACTCGGCGCGGAGCGGAATTATTACTGCCCCGATTGCAAGCGGCATTACTATCACGGCAGGTGGTGGACGAAAGCGGAATGGGCCGGGTATGTGGAAATATGATTAGCGTTGACGAGGCCATTGAAACATTGAACCGGGCAAGCCTGCCGGAGATTCAGCAAGCCTGCCGGGATAAGCGAATCTGGTACGAGGTTCGCGGCGAGGGCGATACGGAAAAAATATTGATCAGTTTTAAGAAGAAATTAACAAAATAACAGGAGGTATCTATTATGTTTTTATTTGAACTTGGAAAAGAAGCGAAGGACAAAATCACTGGCATTAAGGGGGTGCTTGTAGGCAGGTGCGAACATGTATTTGGATGTAACACCTATGGCATCGCTCCTAAAATGGGAAAGGACGGAAAACGGCCCGATACCGATTGGTTTGATGAAGGGCGCATCGAGATAGTGGGGAAGGGCATAAAACCAGAAAGTGTGAGGGTGGCAAAGAACGGGGCTGATTATAATTTTGACACGCGCAAAATCAACGGTTAAAATAATATTTGACTTTTGACCCGGCAGGGGTTATAATTCTTTTGTAACCGGGCAGCGGCCCATAATTTAATATTTACTCGCGACTATTGAGCGGAGGTTCCATTTGGAGCTTCCGCTTTTATTTTGAGGGGGATAATGAGCGATACGCTGGAAACAGGGAAAAATCAGGATCCGAAGCCCGGATATGGCAGGCCGCCAGTATCAACGCGCTTTAGGCCCGGCCAGTCAGGGAATCCCAGCGGCAGGCCCATCTCAATTATCAATTTTATTAACCGCGAATTAAAAAAGAAAGTTAAAATAGACGGCACCGGCGAAACGATTAAGAAAGCCGAGGCCGTTGCTAAGCGTTTGGTTCAAATGGCTTATAACGGGGATGTGACCGCGATTAAAGAATTAATCGACCGCACGGAAGGCAAGGCGGCACAGCGCATTGAGCTTGACGCTAATATTCAATCCACCGAAACGAAAATCAATATTGATATTCGGGCGCAAATCCAGCTTGACCCCGAAGCCAAGGCCGCGCTCGAATCGTTTAATAACCGCATAATCGGGCATCTGAAATAATGCAAGCATCAACGGCCACTAACTACGCGGCATACCTACAACAGTACCCACTTGAAGGGATTAAGATACAAATCGGCTACGACCCGATATTTTATATTAACAATTTCTGGAAGATTAAGGATGAAAAATTAGGCATAATCCCGTTTGCGCTTTGGAAAATGCAAAGGTTGTTTTTGACGACCGTCCACGAAAATGACGCCACCATTATATACAAGGCTCGGCAGGAGGGCATTACATGGTGTGCCGTGGCTTACGCCTCTTGGTTAATGAGGCAGGGGAACAAAACGGTGCTTGCAATAAGCCAAAATCAGGAATACAGCGTAGACATACTATCTCGGCTACGCATCGGAGAAGATGAATTGCCGGACTGGTTAAGACCGAAAGTAAGCGATCCCGATAATACCCGGCACCGCAAATATGCCAACGGAAGCGAGTTTATATCCCTTCCGGCGGGAAAGGACGCTGGTAGGGGAAGGACATCCGCCTTGACAATACTTGACGAATTCGCATCGGCCCAGTATGACGAAGAAATATTTTCCGCTATTATGCCGCAGGCGCGCAAAATAATAATTATATCGACAGCCAAGGGGCAGGGTAATAAATTTCATAAACTATGGACGGGAACTAATAATTTTAAAAAGCTGTTTTTTTCCTGGAAGGACAGACCGGACAGGGATCAGGCGTGGATTGAACGGGAGCGGCAGAATTACAGCCCGGCAATATTCGCGCAGGAGTTCCCCTCTAATCCAGATGAAGGATTCATTCAGACGGGCCGCCCGGTATTCGCCGCCGAGGATGTCCGTAAACAAGCCGGGAATATTTGCGAACCCATACATGCAATGAATGAGATTAAGATATACAGGCAACCGAAAGCCGGGGAAGCAATTCTGTTAGGCGGCGACACGGCAAGCGGAAGCGGGGCCGATTACTCCGTTAAACAGGCGTACGCATACACCACCGACAGCATTGAGCAGGTCGCAGAATTGAGAGGTCAATTCCCCCCGGATATATTCGCTTTAAAGATTAAAGAGTTATACGAGTATTTAAAGACTTGCGGATGCACGGTTAATAACCCATCAATTGAGTATGAAAAGTACGGAGCGACCGCGATATTTGAGCTTGAGAAGATACACGGAATAAAGGTGTGGAAAACCGACAAGGGCAAATACTGGGAAACCGACAGTATAACAAAGCCCAGGATGATTAACGATATGGAAGAGCTAATCCGTAAAGGGAAGCTAATTATACACTCCGAAACGCTGTATAACGAGCTGTTTGTATATAACTACGATGACAAGGGTAGCACTAACGCCGCCACCTCTTATAACGATGATTGTATAATCTCCACCGGAATAGCATTACAGTCCCGGTTTGGTATCCGTCCACGCTTCACGGCAAGCGAATTAGAGGCGTTCTACGGCACGAACCGGGACCGGGCCGAGGATGATGCCCCGATTAACGACATGGCCGAGATCGAGGGGGTATTTGTTTAATGAGCATACGGGATTTATTCAGGGCCAGCGCTCCCGGCATAAACAAATTAACAACGGAAGCGAAGCAGGTCAAACTTGCCGAGGGAGACATAAAACCGATAACCGAAATGCCGATGTATGGCGAGATGGCCTATGCGATGCGAAAATACGACAGTGATGATTTAAACTTTGATACCGTTGCGAGTAAACAGGGCATTGAAACCTATTTCGATATGGAGTTTGACCCGCAGGTTAGGCTCTGCCGCAAGACCAGGGACAATATTCTGCTTAGCGGCGGCTGGAAGATTAAAGAGCAGCCGGATGTTTTCGATGACAACGGCGAGCCGATAAAAGGGCAGATAAGCGATGAACAAAAGCGTGCTATTGAATTTTTATACTGGAACCTTGAATACGGGCTTGACGAAAAGTTTACCGACACTCTCCGCAAAATGCTTGACGCTCCGTATATCGGGTTTAGTTTAATCGAAAAAATTATGGATGTATGCAAGAAGCAGGAGTATGGCGGACTTTGGTATTACAAGGGATTTAAAGATATAGACCAGCGTATGATCGGGTTCAGGCGGGATGATTATGGCAGATTAACAACGATATACCAGAACCAAAACAGCCAGACATTAAGCGGGTACAAATTAGAGCCGATAAGCAAATTTGTATTATGGACATACCCGTATGTAATGCGGCAGAATTACTATGGCACCGGGGATTATGCGGCGGCATACCCGTACTGGATTGTAAAGAAAAAGATGCAAACTTGGAGAGCGTCCTACGGCGAGAAGATGGCGATACAGCGCATAATAGCGTTGGTACAGAAAGAGGGAACCGCCGAAACAGACAAGGTTTTAAATAATATTAGAAAGGCTCTTGCTGGAGCGATAACAACGCTTGCCAAAGATAATATCGCCAGCAAGGAAGATATATTCTCCGTACCTATTCCTACGGATAGCGGGTTTTGGGATGCGTGGGAAATTGCGATTGATAAACAGATTGCCAAGGCGATGGGCTTCCTCTCCCATATTTTGGATGCGGACAATGGCACATTTAATTTAGCGGATAAGCGGTCGGATCAGTTAATGGTTACGATGACCGGGGATAAAACCAGCCTTGAAGGTAAAGTTAACACGCATATAATCGCCCCGATATTAGGATATAACTTTTTAAATCTTCGCCGCCTACCGCTATTTGAATTAAATTTAGTGACGGATGAAAAGCCGAAAGACAAATCGGACAGGTTCAAAATTGATGTTGAAAGCGGAATATTAGACCCACGGAAGAATTATACCGATATGGAGTTTTGCCGTGAGCAGTTAGGATACCCGGCGATAGGCGATAAAATTAACGAAGCCACTATTGCCGAGGATGGAACGGAGGCACCTGGCGACATCACGGCTACGCCGATAGCCAGTGGAGAGAAGGGCGGCGCACAGGTGATAAGCACTACGACGGAGAATGTGCTTAATGGCGCACAAATTACGGCGGCAGTTGATATAATTCAAAGCGTGGCAAATGGAACTATACCGAGGGCAACGGGCGTACAAATGTTAATAAACTTTTTTAACATTAAACCAGAAGTCGCGGAGAAATTAATGGGTGCGGCGGGAACCACGACCCCGACAACGGCGAACCCGGTTCAGGGTGGCGAGGGGAACCCCGATGTTACACCCGCCGAGGACGCAAACAAGCCCACGGAGAGCACGAAACCCAAAAAGCCATGGGATGATATGCCCGAAGCCGAGAACGCCGATTATATGGCATTTAATGGGGCCGAGTATATTAATAAACTGCTTAAATTGCAGGAGAAGCATCCACGCGTTAATTTTATACGACTTGCCGAGCAGATGGATGATTACGAGGGCGAATATGTCCGGGATGGCTCCGAGGTCGTACTCGGTATCCGGGATAGTATGCTCCGGCAGTACGACAGTTTAGTCGGCAAGTACGGATTAACATACGACATGTTTAATACCGCAGGGGAAATCAAGATTAAATTAAACATGTTTAATTATCAGAACTGGATGAA
>Ga0208957_1001670_pt1 | contig 10885 bp, 20 predicted proteins | sample RifOxyA1_FD_184029 | JGI IMG/M metagenome (GOLD analysis project Ga0208957, IMG submission 184029) | Groundwater microbial communities from Rifle, Colorado - Rifle Oxygen_injection A1 (SPAdes) | ecosystem: Environmental > Aquatic > Deep subsurface > Groundwater | place: Rifle, Colorado, United... | reverse complement strand
CGTCATCAAAGAAGTTATTATCGTACCAATGCCGCTCAAAGTTCATGCGGGCATCTTTGGCACGATTTCTCATGTCATCAACTGCTTCTCCAATGCCTTTAATGTCTAATTTAGAAGTGAATGCAGCTTGTGCTCTCTTAAGCGGGTTCATTATCCCCCACTACGGTCTTAATAAATTCTTCATCAGTTAAATTCTCAGTCGCTACTAAATCAGGTTCTTGGGGCTCGGTCTTACCTGCTGGTTTATCGTTTAATTCAAGATCACGGAATTGTTCCGGTGTTTTACTAACTAGGGCGTTAAGTAATTTAGCACGTTCGTATTGAGCTTCCCGAACTGAGAAATAGTGAAAGATTAAAGTGGCAATGTTTGTTACTGCGAGAATTGCTAGTGCTAGTATTTCCATAATTTACCTCACAAGAAACCTTGCTTTGTAATATTTTTCGAAGGGGTTCGGTATTCGATAGTTTCCTGTAAAGTAGAAGGCTTCTTGAGGATAGGTAAACCACGGATATTTCCGGTGGATAAACTTAACCCGAATTGGTACCCCGTTATACTCCCAGCTGAAACCTCTAGGGTCGTCAAAGCGTATATCATAGGGAAGCATATGTTCAGAGTCCCTAATTGACTCTAAAACTCCAATAGTACTTTCGTTCATGTAGCGTTCTTCAATACCAATATCAATACCGTCCCCACTCAATGGGGCCTCGTCTTTCATAGCCTTAGCTGTTTCTCCTAAGACGAGCATCTCTAAGCTCAATAAAGCTCGATCTAAGACATCTTCAGCGTGCATAAGAGCATCCCTTAATTGGGCTTCAGTAAATTTCGTCGAATTCTCGCCATTCGTTTTCTTCTGCATATCTTGTCTCCTTCATTTTTCTAAAAACTTGCAGGGGTGTTAAAGGTTTTTCCTGCTGTTCTTTAATAATTGGTTGCAAGGCCCACACCGCCAGTCCTTGAGAGATAACAATATCATCATGGTAGTTCTCTCCGCTAGGTGCTCCGTAGTGGACTTTCCCCGTCTCTCCTAACGTATAGGTAAACTGCTCAAACTCTTTTGTCGTTTCCTCGATTGGTAGCATTCTGAACTTCTTCTGCTCAATCCAGATACTCATCTTCTCAATTAGTTCTTTTTTTGAAGTCTCAGAGAGCTTAAAAGGCTCAACTGGTACTTGAGAACGGATTAAGTCGTCTGCAATCGGATCCCCAAGTCCGGTAGCGTCCAAGACTACCAAAGCGTTGTTGTAGTGGCTAGAAAGAGCAGCGATCTTCTTCTTCTGGAACGTCCAGTCTAGGTCTTGGAAACGGTCTTGGTAAACTTGGCTGTTACTGCGGGTGTCATATACCGTCAGGACAGTAAAATCCCTTAATTTAGCAAGATCGGCTCCAATCACGTATCTAACTCCTGACTCCGGTGCAGCCGGCTTTGAGCTCATTATTTCTTTAAAACCTCTAAAGACACTTCCCTCACCTTCCAAGAAGGCACACTCCCATTCTTGGTTGTAGAAGCTCTCGCTCATGCCCTTTCTGGACTCATTCAGTTGGTAAGGGTCAATAATTCCTGAACTGGAAGCTTTTAAGAGCCAGCTTTTCCACTCAGGGTGTCCTTGTTGTCCTCTCTCAAAGAAATCATAGCCGTGATTTTTTCCTTTAGGAGTTCCCACAAACCACGCCCAGCCTCCATTAGCCCGCAGGACAGGCTCCATAACTTTCCAAGCTTCAAGCTTCTGCAGGGGAAATTCGTCAAAGATAATACCCATCGGGTTTGGTCCACGCAAGGCATCCGGATCATCTGCTCCTTTAAGCTGTATATAGCTACCATTTTTAAGGTACACTACCAGTTCTTGTTCATTCCTCTTAATTATCCACTGCTCAGGTATAATCCTAAAGAGCATGGCAGGATCTCTCCAAACTGCATCTTTGGCTTCCGCATAGGTCGGAAAGAGATGCCAGTAACCCCCTATGGTAAGCTGAGACTGTTTAGTCAGTTCAATCAGGCTGGTAGTCGTCTTTCTGGCCCGTCTGTGCCAAATCAGTACTTTAAACCTCTGAGGGCTCCTAATCGCCTCAATCTGATGCGGCATAAGAGCGTTCCAGTCAGGATAGATTATTTCACTCATTTCTTACACCCAAATTTACAAAGTCCAACTAGCATATTATGTTTAACGCATCTGTTAATAATAGTTTCAACCTCCTTCTTGTTACTTTTTAGTAACGGTATAGCTGTGTTACTCATAGGTAACACTGCCTTTTCTTTTTTATATATCTCAGGGTGGCTCCGTACGTAGGCCATCTTATGCTTAGGCGTACAAAAACGAATTCCCTTTATTTTGCTTGAACAGTATTCACAAATTATCATTGTTACTTGCTAGTTACAGTTACTTGTCAGTAACATAGCGATTGTATGTTGTGGGTATATATGGGTCGACTATATAGACACGCCCCCTTCTCTGGCCATTCGATTTTTTAATGTACTTAGCTTCAGTTAGCCTCACTACGTCGCACAATGTATATTGTACGACATGTCATGCCTAGCTGGGCTCAATCCTCTTAACTACTACTGTCTTAGTAACTACGTTATTAGGGTTAATGAACCCTCCACTAGCATCTATCTTGAAGCTAATAGGTAGTCCGTTAGCTCCTGTTAGCTCTGTAGTGGTCTTAGTACTCCATCTATCAGGGTATCTGCGCTCTAACAAGGCTACAAAGCCATTTACATTCTTGGTTTGGTTAGATAAAGTTCTAACACTCTTTGCTAGAATACGTTCAAGATCATTTTCAGCCATATTTATCATTTCCAAGAAGTCCAAGTGTTTCTCTCTCCAATTATAGAAGGTTTGATCTGATATACCAGCTAATTGAGCAGCTTGCAAGGGTCTTAACCCATCCTTAATATACCTTTGTATCTTCTTGCCTATTTTTCTATAATCTTTTGCTGGACTAGCCATAATATTTCCTTTTACTAAAAAACCACATCTTTCTTGAGACGTGGTCTTCTTATCACTACGTTAATGGTAAGTCTTAATTACTTACTAACCTTATATTAGCTTGTACCCGATGAAATTGTCAAATCACGCTTCTTATCAGCTCTTTGAGAAGTCTTTAGCTGCTGTACATCGTGTACTAACCTAATCAAGATTTCCCTGAGTTCGTCTACCTTACTGTGGAGTTCTTTATCTTTAAACAATTCTCATCACCACCTTAATATGGTCTTGATTTCTTTTTCATATTATCTTCTTAAATTGATAAAATCCGGACTTTTACACTCTAGCACCTCTTTCAAACACTCTTGTGCTTCTTCACTTGAGTTTGGGTAGTGTTGATGAACATTTTCTAGTGTATCAAGTATCTTAGGGACATCAGTTGCATCATGGCTGAAACCGTCATGCGTATAATCCTTGTCTCTGCCACTGCCAATCAGGTTTACATTTAAATTCTCATGATTTATATATGTTCTTAATGTCTCAAAGCCTCTGTAGAGTAGGAAGGTAGTAATTGAATAACAGAAGGGGATTTTACCTTCTATGCTCAATCCGCAGGCTATATCCAGCATGGCTTGTTCGGCTGCACCTATGTTGATAGCTCGGTGGGGATAATCTTTCATTACTTGGTCCCAGACTCCGTAGCCAAGATCGCCAGTTAAGAAAAATATATCTTCATTGGCTTTCATTTCTTTGTATAGAGCTTGAGCGAATTCTTTTCTAATTTGTAATTACCAGCCTTCCTAAGTCATATCTTTTATGACAGAGCGGACATAGCCTAATCCAGTCATTTGTAGGATACAAAGTTCTATCTATTTTTAAGCCTTTATTCCAAACTTTTCTCATACTCCTTGTTTAGTTGGCTTGGCATCTTTCATAAACTGCTCTAAGCCTTTGTCTGTTAGTGGGTGTTCAAACATCTGTTGGTAGACTTTAAAGGGGACTGTAGCAATGTCTACGCCAGAGAGAGCTGCTTGAGTTACATCTCTAGGGCTACGAATACTGGCAGCTATTATCTGTGGCGGTTTATCATAATTTTTGTATACCTGTACAATCTCACGGATTAACTCAAAACCATCTTGTCCCAGATCATTTAATCTTCCAATAAAAGGGGAGACGTAGCTGGCTCCTAGATTTGCCACAAGGATAGCTTGATTGGTACTAAATACTAAGGTGATGTTTAGACTTACATTCACTCCCAAGTCTCCTTTTATCCTTTGAGCAGCTTTTAAGCCTGTCGGGGTGCAAGGTAGTTTAATAACTACATTTCCGGCTAAAGAATTTAACTCTTTAGCCTCTTTTACCATTTCCTCGAAAGAATTACTGGTTACTTCCAAAGAAGTAGGTACGTTGATATAGTCATAAATTTCTTGATACACCTCTACTTGGGATTTACCACTCATTAAAGAAGGATTAGTAGTTATCCCTTGAATAAAGGGTGCTTGTTTTATTTCTTCTATATCTGCACTATCTAAAAATATTTTCATTTAACCTCCACTAGATTATTATCTTACTTTAGTGTACCCCTTTTGATGTTCGGTATATAAATTAACGTAGCCATCCTTTTCGTAATCTTGCCAAAAGACATGGATTTCCTCAAGTGGAACATCACACACAAAACAAAATCTATTTCGGTAAAGCGTTCCTATGTCCCTAAAGAGGTAGTAGATCTCGTGTAAAGTAGTGTCTTTCTTTAAGGCTTCTCTTAACTTTACCTCTAACTTAGCAAACCCTTCGTCTAAAATCATTTTAACATCTTTAATGCCTCCTGATAATTAACTTCAGTTAATTGTTTATAGTGGAAATCTTGTAGTTTCCAATTTAAGAACCTAAATGGTTCGAGTGCGTAGCCTGTACGTCTAATAATAATTTTCTCCAGTCCAGTAGAAGATAGATAAAGATCATGTATTTCTTTGTATGCCCCTACTTTATTGAAATTAACATAAATGATTAGATTATCGAGTTTCTGCTCATCTTTTATTCTTAAGGCTTCGTGTACCGATCCTTCTGAACACTCGCCATCACTTATTAAGCAGTAAACATTTTTCTCTTTATCCGCAAGAGCCATACCGACACTAATGCCGAGACCGTGACCAAGAGATCCAGCAGATACCACCAGCCCGCAATCAGCACAACGATCAGGGTGAACGCCGTGATGTTCAAAAATCTCCTCAGCGTTTCGACCACCGTTAGCTTCGATAACAGCGTATAGTGCCAAACCTGCGTGCCCTGAGCTGAGTAAAAAGAGTTCGTCTGCCTTTTTGGTATCATAAATCTCCTTAATAATATCCACCGCTGTTAAACAAGAGCCTATATGTGAGAGCTTTTTCTTGTAACTTATCTCAATTATTCTTCGTTTGAGCGACTTGTTGCTTATTTCCATAAGTATCGGTTTTCATGTGACAGGGGCGACATAAAGTTCGTCCATTTGTCAGCTCGTATCTAAGCTCTGGGTATTCCTTCCAACGTTTAATATGGTCAACTTCCAAGTTTTTCTTAATTCCACAATGTTGGCAAGTATAACCATCACGCTCAAATACTTCCTTACGCCATTTTCTGTGTGCATAAGTTTCTCGCAGTTTCTTTCTAATTGGCGTAATACCACCCTTCCAATTCCAATGTTGCTCCGCAGCCTTATACCCTTCAAGTCCTTTATTCCAAGTCGGCCGTCCAATATTCCACTTGTGCCCTATCATGTCTGGTCTTTTCTTACCTAACCAAAATGTGTGCCCCTTTTTGAACTCAGTTCCAGGGTTTAGTCTCTTACCCTTCATCCACTGAGTTAAACAACTCTTACTACAAAATCTACTTCTTTTCTGTTCATACGGCCATATTTTATATTCCCTACAACATTGTGCGCATACTTTTATTAGCATAACTCGATAATACCATAGACCGTATGGACTGTGCAAGTGAAACTAAAGGAACCCAACCTAATTCTAATAAATCAGTGTTATCAATCTTCCAATCTTTACTGTCATAAGGCCTTAAATTGTCAACAATCTTTACGTTGGCTTTAGACCCAGTCTCTTGCTCAATTAAATACTTTACTTCTTCGTTTGAATAGGATCTGTTTTTACTCACTTGAAAAGTCTTACCTTTACATTTTTCCCAATTCTCAGCTACGAAAGTATAAGCACTAACAACATCAGTCACATCAATAAAATCATGGGTAGGGGAAGGGACAAACTCCATTTCAGTTCCGTTCAAACAACTATCAATTAACTTTGGAATTAAATGTTGATCTTGTTCACCAACTCCTGTAACTGATGCTGGGCGCATGACCGTAGCTCCATACTCACTAGCTATCTCTTCTGCTCCCGCTTTGCTAAGAGCGTAGTCAGTAGTGTGCTGCATGGTTACACTACTTGTTGAAGTTATGACCGCCTGTTTATACTTCTTCTTTTGGTTCAGGATTTTGCCTAAGCGTTCAACATTGACCCGATACATCTCCATCTTGTCATCCTGTCCCCAGATATTTCCGTATGAGGCTACGTCGTACAATATATCTACCTTTTCAGGTATCTCCCCTTCCCTATTACCCCGTAAGACTTGGTGTCCCAATGATAGTAGTCTGTTGTATAAGTGCTGTCCCAAGAACCCGTTGCTCCCGAAAACTATTACTTTCTTTAACATAAGTTGGTTCTCCACAATTAGAGCAAAAGACTTGAAAGTCTCCTTTTATAATAGTAAATAGGTTCGAATGAAATCGCATAATCCACAAAGCACCTTCTTTTAACTCACCAAGAATTACTCGTTTACCTCCTATTTCACAATTCCCGCAAGCTAGTAATAGTTTACCCATTAAACATCTCCTGTGCTTGTGTTAGTTTTTCAGGAGTACCGCAATCTTGCCACTTCAAGTTCTCTTGCCTAAAAGGGTTGACTGGCATTTTAGGATTGGTAAAATACTCTGCACAATATAACCAAGTACCAGCGCACCGCCACTCGTCCAGTAGGGCAAGGATTGTCCCTTTTTGTTTTTTGTGTGTTTCAATCATAAGTTTGAAGTCTGCATTACTGATTGTATCGCCGTTGATAACAAAAAAGTCCTCAGTTAACCAATTTTCAAGAGCTTTAATTGTCCCTTCGTGGCCTAAAAGGGTAGGGGTGTAGAAGTATAAAACTCTATTCTTTAGATATTCTCTTATCATTTCAGGTAGGTAGTGTATATTCACGATTATTTCCTTTATCCCTGCTTCCTCTAGTCTTGAGACGATATGTTCAAGGATTGGTTTACCAGCTACTTCTAAAAGAGGTTTAGGAGTGTCTTTTGTTAGATCACCAAGTCTTGAGCCAAGTCCACCGGCGAGTATTACAGCTTTCAAATAAGCCTCCCTTTGTTAAACTCGCAATCTTTCGGGTTCGTGGTGAACATAGATTTCCTGAGGCATTTCCTCAGTCAGAGTTTTCTTAACTACCCAGTTAATAGGAATTAAATGTTCGCTTTTATCATTACATTGGTAGCAGTTCATAATATCCTCGTTTATAAACATTATTGCCCTTTCATAAAATTCGTGTTAAAAGTCCGTCAAAGCTAATCTCGAAATCTACCCAATCACAACCTAACTCCTCAATAAACTTCTCTTTCTTATTAGGATTTACAATACACAATGCGTATCCTCCTCCACCGGCACCACACAAACGGAAGCCATAAGCTCCTAACTTCATTGCCTTAGAGTAGATTGCGTCTATTTTAGCATTACTGACTCCTTTGTTGCTCTTTTTCTTGAGTTCCCAACTCTCGTCAAGTAGAGCTCCGATTGTTTCTATATCTCCACTCTGTAAAGGTGGTAAGGCAGCTTCAGCTATACTTTTTATCTGGTCTAGTTTTTCTATCTGCTCCTTAGTTAGTTTCTTAAAGCCTTCTTGTATCTTCGGGTTCTCTCGAGTGAAACCTGTGTGGATTAAAACCAGTGCAGGAAGTAATTGGTCAATCATTTTTCTATCTAAGGGCAGGACTTCCACTTTATTCTTTGAAAAAGCTAGGGCGTTAAAACCTCCATAGGCTGAGGCGTAGGTATCTTGACGACCTGAATACAAACCTAATTCCTTGTTTTCTATCTCCCAAGCAGTCTCGGCTATTTCTGCTTTGGTTAGCTTCAGCCCTTTAGCTTTACTGATTGCTCCTATAGTGGCTACCACACTCGCTGCACTCGTTCCCAACCCACTTAAAAGTAGTGCGTCAGATTTAGAAATGAAACGTACATCATGGAAACTACCCATCTTAAAGTGAGTGAAGATAGTGTGCATGAATTCTAATTCCCCGTGGTAAGGTACTTCATTCCTAACAATAGTGAATAAATCCTCTCCTGTGTACAAAATTGTGTGTGCTCGTAAATTGGTAGCAAGAGAGATACACATACCCCCATAAAGGTCGGAGTAGCTTGGAATGTCTGTTCCTCCTCCAAACAAAGACAAACGGCAAGGTGCACTACTCTCAATTATCATACGTAATATGCCTCCACAATCTCACACACGTCATGGATTGTCTTTAATTGGTTATTCTGAATGTCTCCCACACCATTTCCTTCTCTAGGCCATTCTAACACTTTCAAACCTAACTCATTGGCTCTTTCTATTGCTTTAATACAGTTTGGTGATTTACCGGATGTAGAGAAAACAACTAAAAGATCGCCATTATCTCCTAGTGCTTCAATCTGGCGGGAGAAAACATCTTCAAAGGACAGATCGTTAGCAATAGCAGTTAGAATAGCTGGGTTGGTTAAAGGGATAGCGGGAAGGGCAATGACGTAGTTTTTGTATTTATTTACAAACTCTGCACATAGATGGGCACACATCTCAGCCGATCCACCATTACCTATACAGAGTAGCTTATTACCACTCTCGAATACTGAAATGATTGTCTCGGCAATTTCTTTAGCAGTCATAAATTTGGGCGGGAGAGAATAAACGGGACAGCGACTTGGTCTGTTGCCTATTCTCTCCCTAACTTCCTCAATCCCTTTTCTTGTGGGGGATTGATAAAGCTCTAACGGAACTTGCGGACTGGAATGCCCATGATCTCCGAGAGTTGCTCGACTCTGGTGAGGATTTGGGCAGGACAGCTTCCTTGCTCTCTGACTTGAGAGAGCTGGTCTGATGAAGCACGTCCTGTTAACCAGTCCAACGCTTCTTTCGGGTTGATGAAGTCAGGTACTACTACCGCCTCATCAATTCTTGGTCGTGTCAATGTTTGAACCACGACTCACCTCTCTCTTTTATTTAGGAACTAGGGGTGCTAGTCCTCCTTTCTTAGCTTATTAACCGTATTATTTCACTTATAATTATGAGAAACAAGAGGCCGACTAACACTCTCTCAAACATTAGCTTCCTCCTACAGCTCTGCGAACCATACGGTTCCTGTGGAGCTGTACGCTTTAGGACAAAGCTGTAAGAAAAAACTAATTAAAAATCAAACTTTACTGTATTTCTCAATGATGGCCTGATAGTAAACAACATTCGTCTTAACCAACTTCCTACTTTCCTTTTCAAGTTCTTCAAGAACGGTAGGCCCATAAGTTTTTATTAGATAAAGTGCGTATTTCGGTAGTTCCCCGTGCCTAAAAACGTTGCAGATTAAACACTGTGGGTGGACATTTCTTTCATCATAACGAGTAGCTTGTTTTGCTCTTACGATGTAATGTCCTGCCTGAATATTTGCTATCGTTTGAGTCGTGCCACAAGTAACACAAATCACAGTACCATCGATCTCGTATTTCTTCTTTATGTACTTAGCAAAAGCTTGGTCTGCCTTTCGCATCAACCCTAATTTGCTAAACTTCTTCATTCTTACCCATACTTAGTTAAGTACCCAAGCCTAAAATGCGACAGTAATAATTATACTAAAAGTTATTGTAAAAGCTATTACAAAAGCTATTGCAAAAGCTAAGAAGCGAATGTATTGATCAGGGTCAGGTCTAAACATATCTATTGCAAGTCCACGGTTGCCAGCCACGCTTAATAAACATTTCGTAGGCTCTGTCTGTGTTCACTTTATAATCGTTCCAAGCCCAGTTCTGGATTGAGTTAATTTGAAAAATGCCATTAGAGGGCATCCCCGTTATCTTTGCATCATTCCAATTAACTGCATTAGGATTTAGTCCAGACTCACAAATAGCTATCGCTAAAGCTCTCTCCCCATTTACACCGAACTTAGCAACAATGTAGTCAGCTATTTCTCCTCTGGCCACCACTCTTTGGATTGGTATGGATCGAGTGGGTTGCTGGCTAACTGCCGTAGCTGCCGCCGCAATCCTAATCTCATCTGCCTTCTTGGCTTTACTGACCTTAAGAGTTTCAACCTCTCGTTTAAGTTCCTTGATTTCGTCTTTGAGACTGGGTTCATTTGGCTGTCCGTCTAAAACTACCGCTAAAAAGAAAAGAACCGCCAGAATGACAAACCAAGTCCAGAGCCATTTCAGGGTTCTTCTAAGTTCTCTTTTAAGTTTTGTCTTATTAAATTGTAAGGCAGCATTCAGGTCTTCCTCTCATCCCGAGAGGCTAGGATATAATACCTACAAGAAAACTTTAGTCTTTGCTTTCGGCTTTGTCAACTTCAACCACTCTTAACTTTGGCCTTCTACCTAGTTTCCAATAGCCTTTACCTTTAGAGAAGTTAGTCACTACCCAAAACATCTGGTGTTGCCAACACCGGCCCTCTACTTGGTTCTTTTTAGTTAGTTTACGGTTGCAAACAGTGCAGTTGTAGATTGGGATGTAGATCATTTTTTATTTAGCTTGGCTAAAAGTTCTTTCTCAAACGCTTTGGCGTAAGTATCTCCCTCTTTACCCCACCGGGTTAAAGAGTTTTGAGCAAGTTTAGGTGCAGCTTTAATTATTTCCTCAATCAAGGCTTCTTTCTCTGCTTGTATAGTGGAGCGTAAAAGTTTAAGTATTTGTATTG
>Ga0208957_1001668_pt1 | contig 10890 bp, 17 predicted proteins | sample RifOxyA1_FD_184029 | JGI IMG/M metagenome (GOLD analysis project Ga0208957, IMG submission 184029) | Groundwater microbial communities from Rifle, Colorado - Rifle Oxygen_injection A1 (SPAdes) | ecosystem: Environmental > Aquatic > Deep subsurface > Groundwater | place: Rifle, Colorado, United... | reverse complement strand
AAACAGTCGTGGAAGCGGTATCGTTTTTAATCGTGTCGCCAGACTCTAGGACGATATTGCCGTTAGATAATACGGAAAATATCTCACTACCAGCGCTATATAAAGACAGCACATCACCCGAACCTCCCTGAATTACCGAAAGGGTTGAGGTGGTGTTGGAAGTAGCCGTTATGTCGGTATGGCCGATAACGGAGGAGGCGACGGTTACTGCTAGGGTGTCAATGTAAAGTTTATTGTATGTTCCACCTAAAATTTTATTAGTGGACGTTCCCAATTCATAACCAGAATTTATAAAACTAACAACACCATTGTCATTCATTTTTAAAAGCGTTGGTCCGGATGGTACACCGGATGATCCGCCGCCGGAAGGCACGCCTGATGCCCCTAAATCCTGATTAGCGGAGCAACCGCTTAAAGTAATTCCAATAATTAAAACACTCGCGATTATTAAAAACCCGTTAAAGATTTTCCTCATATTTTTTTAAAAAATAAATTAATAATTCAAAGCAATTTCCACATTTACTTTAACATTCGCGCCACCATCCCTGATTAACTTTAATAGAGAAGGATTAGCGTTTAATTGGACCGTTTGACCTTGTAAAAGTTGCTGACCGACGGTGGTTGTTGGGGTAATGGTTGAAGAATATCTAATATCGCCGTCTTCAGCTTGAAGTATAATATAATTTACATTGTCAAAAAGACCATCCGATAGAGCAGTGTCAGCGGTTTTAATTAAACTTTTAAGACTTGTTGCCGTATCAGTTACTGTTATTTGGGAGCCGGCGGCGCTAAATGTTTGAGGGATAAAAGCCATACATTTAATTGTTAATTATTATTAAATTACTCTTCTAGCAGGCCGACCATTCGGCCTGCGTTAAGAATACTTTAACTTTAATAAACTAATCTGTTCCGCAACTATTTGCCAACACTTCAGTCGCGTAAGAGTCCCAATTCGCCACTCCATCATTAACCGCGACACAAGTGTAACCGGCGCTGTCAAGGTCTTTAAGGCAAAGACAACCTCCTTTGGTATTACTGTCTATAATCACGGTACTTGTAGCCGTAGAATAAATATCCAGTAACGAGGCGGGGGTGCTTGTATTGATACCCGTATTACCGCCTGATGGGTCTATATTCAAATCCCCACCTGAAGAAACGGTAAACTGAGCATAGTTAGTTTCATCATAACTTAACCTTAATTGTTCAGTAATGCCGTAACCCTGAATAATGGCGGCCGGCGTAGTCGTACCTACAGCCAACCATCCGGTCAATGAATTAAGACCGTCATTGGCTATATATCCGGTATAAGCCGTAGTTCTCACGGGAGGCGTACCGGCAACCAACGTTGAAGTAGCGTTTAACCTGGTATCAATCGGGGCTGTGGTCGTGGCCGTGTAGTAATACTCATATTGGCCTGTCGTAGTGGACGTATAGACTTTATACGAGTCCGCTCCGGTAATTACATCCCAAGTTACCTGACAAGCTGTCGTAGTAGTTGGGTCAACATCACAACTGACTTCATCACTAACAATCGTTTCGCCCGAACCCCTGACTGCCGTTACTTCAAAATAAAAAGTATCGGCGTATTCAAGCGTACCGGAAGCTCTGGCGGTAGCCACACCGTTTAACGGCCTGCCTAACTCTATTGCCATTTTAGATGAACTGGCTAAGGTCAACTCCGCATTCGGATTAGCGACATTGATACCGACTTTATTCTCTGAAGCCTGTACCACCAAAACGTCCGTATTAATAGTGGTCGTGCCGGTTACAGTTAAAGTGTTAGAAATAACACCGGTAGTAACCGTTAATCCGCCGGTAGAACTTATAATATCAGTTCCATTAACGGAAATTCCATTATTAAAGTCCTCTTTATTAACGTGAGTTAAACCGCCTAAAACTTGATCTAAAGAAGTAAACGACTTGATATAATCAAGAAGTTTGCCGGCAAAATCCTGATTTTCCGGAGTGATTGATTTAAGAAATTCCGTTGCATTGCCTAAATCGTTTGCTGACTGAGTATCCGCTTTTACGGATTGGCTATAACCAATTAACCCTACGGCTAACATAAATCCAAAGGATACCGTCAGCCCAATGTATATAACTTTTTTAAACATAGGGTTTTTAAGTTAATTAGTTAGTCCAACTCCCGGCGGCAACTCTGATGTCTATCAGTCTGGTTGCTGATTCAGCCCAAGTTTTTTTGCCATAATAGCAAAGCCCTAGAAGATATTTACCGAACATCAACTGGGCGTCTTGGAATTTAATCTTAGGCGGAATCTGAACGACCATTTGTACAGCGCCTTTTTCACCGGCAAAATAATGGACATATTGCAATGACCATATATCTGCTGTGGCGGTTAAAGTTTCAGCGGTGGCAAGTTCGCCATAAGCTACGATGGTGATAGAAGTAGTGGCGTCAGTAGCAACAACACCGGCTTTGACTAACTTAAATCTATTAACAGCCGATAACTGAATATAAGTAGTTCCGGCAGTCCCTGAATCATTAATCGCAGCCACTAAATTATCCACCGAAACAGCGGCACTGCCGCCTATATCAACCGAACCAGCTCCTGAAGGAGTGGCATTAAAAGTAAATACCGCGCCGCCAAGAGTAACTGTGTCGCCTTCAGTAGGATTGGTAGCCATGGCTAGAGTGGCGGTAAAATAGCAGTTATTGGTTTCATACAATTCAAAACCGTTTCTTTTACCAATCAAACCGTTTTCACCGACTTCATCACCAACGTTAGTGTCTTTACCCTGCAAATACATTCGTAAATATTCATAACCCCTGGGTCCCATCGCAAAAAATAAATTTTTGTCAGGGACGTCAAGTAAAGACAATTTTCTTTTTGCGGCTAAAAATGTTTTATACACATTATCCGAGGTAAGGGTGATATAAGATCCCGCGCTTCCACCCACATCACCGGCGTCTATATACTGTCCTGCATTGGACACTTCAGCGAAAAACGCTTGATCCACCCTATTGGATAAAGTTCGGCCAGCTTTCTGCGCCCAAATCTTAGCCCAATCATATTTATTTTGCACTTCGTCCAAGTCATCATAATAATGACATAAAGCCCTTGATGTATCCACGCTTAGATACTCATTGGTCGGAGCTTGCCCCACAGGGGTTAAAGCCGTGCCACGAGTATAAGCAACATCAACAATCGGCGCGGCATACGGTCGGTTTAACGTATCGCCATACTGAGCAAGTCCGTCCAAGCTGGTATTAGCCAGCGCCAATCCTACATTTTCACGGAAATAAACATCCTGGATTTCAGGCGCCCAAATTTCCGGTGAAAATGGTGATAAACTATTATCTGTCGTTGCCATAATCTTTTAATTATTTTAGAACAACCTATCCACCAATCAAAGAATTTTTATATTTAAGGCAAGCGTCTGAGTACGCTGTGCGTCCATCCTTTGTTTTAAGGTCAAAATTGGCCTTATCCGGCTCTTTAACCTTAGTTATGGCAGATCTGGCTATCCTTCCTCCCATAAGAGATGCCGACTCATTCATGGCCTCCCTATCTTCATCTGAAATTAGAGATTGGATGAAAGAACTATTAAGCCCCTCTTCAAGAGAAACTTTTTTAAATTTACAATAATCCCTGAGTTCTTTTTTAACCTCATCAGAAATTTTCAAACTGTCCAAACCTCTTTCAAAAAGCCTATTATCCAGTTTTTCATCAAGTCTTTTATCAATGTCATCTGAAGTCAAGTCTTTCTTAAGCGGTTGTCCAGTTTCAGGATCAAGGCCGACATCTTTCATCCGTTGGATATATTGGGTTTTAGTTTCGCCTTCCTGCTTAAACTTATCCCGATAATCCTGTTTTTGCCTTAATACTGTTGAAAATTTTTTCTCATATTCAACCTCTTTTTTTACGAGTTTATCAATCCTGTCGGTATCAATTTCCTCATCCAATTCAAATTCCGTAATTACACTTTGACGAATCTCGTCTTCGGTGCGAGGCTTAAACTCGTCAAGATTTGCGTCTGCGCCGTCTTGAGCGGCTTTAGTAATGTCATCTGACATATTTGTTTGGCCGAATCTTCGGCTTTAATAATAATAAGGGCGGATGATAGTCCGCCCTTTTTTAGCTAATAACAGAATCTTATGAAAACTGTTAATAGCACACGTGTAACTATCAACTTCATAAGATTTTTTTTAATTGTAAAACTACTCTCTTTGCTTCGGTGGTTGGAATTTATAAGCGTTTCTTTCAATAAAAGCCTGTTTTTCTTGTTCTTCCCACGCCTTAACTTCAGAATTTCCTAAAATCCTTTCTTGTTCCGCAGGGGTTAATTCCCTATCCCTTGGTTCGTTATTTAATGACATATTTAGGTGTTAAAATTCCTAAAACGGTGCGAGTTTGATTTTTCTCGGCGCCGACGAATTGCTTGGCTAATTTTATGTAATTATCCCCATGTTTCTGTTCAGAGTAAGTCCTGACATAAACCCCTGAATAATCATAAATATCAATACTATGCTTTTCACTGATATGTTTTACCTCCAGGGCAGGCTCTGAAATTGGAGTTGCCTCAGATTCAACTGCCACAGGTTCAGTTTGAATCAATTCTTTCGATTTTCTCATAAATTTTAATCGTTAATTGTTTTTTTTAACCCGACCTTTAAAATTTCCTGACTAATAAAGAGTCTTTTTCCAAATTATCTTCAATCTCTTTAGCAGTCTTAATCGGCTGTTGCCAACTTTTCAGATTATTAATTATCTCTTCTAATTTTTTATAAGCTTTAAGCTGAGCTTTGATTTCTACCACTGTTTCGCTACCGATAACATCCGCGATCCCCCTAATGCTATCCAATTCTCCTAATTTATCTTCCAGATATTTAATAACCTCTTCACCTTTTTTATCATTAAGAAATTGTCTGATTATGACTATATTGTAGCTCATTTTTTCTAATGTTTTATGTTAGTTATGACTTTACCATCTCTCACTGCTTCTACGTCACTTATTATCTTAGCATTTGGATATTTTTTATTCAGCTTTTCTAACTTTTTTTGCTCCAACTTTTTTATTTCTTTTTTACTCATAAAACTTTTTTATATCAAATTGTTTGCGGTTGCGATTGAGCGATTATCGGCATTCCTTCAGATTGGGTATTGACAGGTTGCATTTGCCCTGGCGTAGATTTAGGCAAAGTGGAAACATCAATCCCATTCATAGCATATAGTTTCTCAATTAAAGCGGTTCGTCTGATCGGGTCGGTTTCTAACCGGACAAAACTCGTATATTTAATATTCTGCGCTTGAATATTAACATTTTCACCCGTAATAACCACATCAACTGTGGCCTTAAAATCTTCCCAAAATTCTTTTTCATTCTTGATATAAAAATCTTCTTTTTTATTCAATTGTTCCCTAACACCTTGTTTTAACATTAAGGCGATTTCCGACGAATGCGGACCGATAGCTAAAAGATTATTTAAATACCAACTATCCACCAGCATATCTTTATATCTTTTCACGTATGAGGGATCTTTAGTCAGTTTTAAAATATCTTTTACTTTAATTTCCTTAATTAAATTCGGCACTACCCATTCATTAAAAACATTCTTCAAAGCGATGCCTAGTTTTTCTCTGATATAATCATACAGCTTATTGACATTTTGGTTAAGCATGGCGCTAAGAGCGAACGGAGTCCCCGAAGGCATAGTTTCACCGGCGGCCACTTCGTATGAATTTGCCAATCTATCGGCTAATTGGATAAGTCTGTTATATTCCACTACCCATTCATTGATCTGCGGAAAATGCGTCATCACTTGTTGCAAATCAGATGACTTCACCACATCGCCCCGTTCCATATCGGTTAAAATATTCTTTGCTATCAGCGTATCGGAACTTCTAAATATCTGCTTAGCTCCAAATTCCAATGCTTGTCTGATTTCATTGACATTGTAATTAATCGCTATCTGAGTGTCCATTAACAATTCATACAATCCTGTCCTGAACCATCGGCCTTGATACCGGCCTCTATGCGCTTCAATATAGGGCGTTTTTTTTAATTTTCCAGAATAAAGAAGATAAAACTCTTCATTCTGCTTGTTGTCTTCATTGCCGGATTTTAAAATTTTACCGTCGCCTATGCCGGCTAATATAAGTTTAGCCAAAATAAACTTTTCTTTATCATTATCTTTAATTTTTTCGCCCCTTAATTCCTTAAAATCATATAGACTGATATTTCCATTTCTTTCGTAAATTTTATAATAGATATTTTCTGTATCTTCTCTTACTCCTTTCTCAGTCGTGGCCCTGCCTTTAATCTGGCATTCTTTTATCACTTTATCCAAAACATCGTTATCCCAAATGCCTCTATGCGCTTCCAATTCCGACACATTCATTTCTTGGCATTCAATGACATTGGTTTGATCCAAAGTGCGGGCGGAAAGATTGGTGATATAAAAATTAAGCGGGTCCCATAGAATATAACCATTTTTTACTTTCTTAAAAACGACATTGCCAAACGCTGAAAATTGCTCCACAGCTTCATTCAATATTTCGGCCTGGCTGGTAGTTTTTAGATATTGTTTAAGTTCCGAATTGGCCAAAAATACGCCGGTAGAATCTTTAGGATTATCGGAATACAGTATTATGTCTTTAGTGTCAAAATCTATGTTTTTAATCTCGCTGTCAAGTCTTGGACCGATAATATCAGTCCAAAACTTGTAATTTTTCTGCGAATCAATGTTCCCTGAATAATATTTATTGGACTGGAACATCATAATATCCTGCACCAACTCATACTGAGAAAAACTGTAAGACGGCAAAATTTGTTGCTTATTTTCAGTATAAGTTAATATCTCGGATTGGATTTGTTTTATAAACATTTATTTGAAATTTTGAAAACCGTAGTTTTCTTTTATCTTTTCAAGCTCTTCCTGCTCTTTAAATTGCGGATTACTGCTTTCTTCAAACATCTCAAGTAAAGTTAGGGAAGGAGCGTTTAATTTTTCTTTTATATCTTCACTTGGTATGCTGCCAACCGTAATCCTGCCTGATTTTTTGATTTCTGATAATTTCATTGTAATTAATATCTTCGCCGGTCATTTGCTTTTCAATCAACGCCATATAACGATGAACATCGGCGGCGTGGTTAGTCCAGTCTTTGACCGGTTCTCGCTTATAAATTAACCTATCTTCATCCCATTCCGCCCTATAATTCCGCATTGCTTCCAGCCACTTTTCACACCTTATTTTATTTACGAATAATCTTGAAAATACAATCTGGCCTTTTTCAATACCGTCATTAATGCCTAGTTTAGGTATTTTTATAAAATCAATCCCCAATTCTTTAGCCGAGTCTAATCTCGTTTTTCCCGAGCTTTCTTCCGTTTGGTTTATATCGTGAGGAGCAAAATGCTTGCCGTAAGCGTAAGGCTTATCAGTCATCGCTTTTTTAAGCTGAGGCAAACCGTCATGTTCCTGCCCTTCCCAAAAATCAATCATCCCGATAGTCCTGCCATATTTTTGATAAAATCCTAGCGCTAATTGTTTTCCGACTCCTAAATCGCAAACCGTATGAACCAACATCGAGGAATCGTACTCCAAATCACATATTCTACCCTCTGTATTGGCCTGTGCCAGCATCTGGGAGTAATACACGCCCTTAATCTCAATATCTTGCCAACTTCCTTCGCGCCAAGCTTGCCTTAATCCATCGGGCAAACCATCTAAAAACTTTATGTAGTCAGGATCGTTTTTCGTTATGTACGGATTATCATCCACTTTCGCTGGAATAAATACTCTGGTCCTGCCGGTTACATTATCGGTTATTTTAATTATTTCGCCCGTGAATCCGCTTAAGCCGAATCGCTTTTTTACCCAACTGTGCCCACGGCCTCCTGGATTCGTCGTAGCGAATATCTGCGGCCGAAGTTCCGGAATAGTGGAACGACAACTGGAAATCAGTTTAAGATACAATTCTTCCGTGGGTATCTGTATTAATTCTTCAATCAGCATTCGCTGATATTCGTGGCCTTGATATTGCTCATAAGCGTTATCATCGGCTAAATGTCCAAGAACAAACACCGCTCCTTTAGGAAATCGTATCTCGCTCCCGACAAAGTTCGCACCAGTTGGCTTATACATCTCTCGCGCTCTTGCCAGCCAATCGTTTAAATCTTTCGCATTACGGCGGATTACCAAACATCTCAAATGAGGATGTCCAATATCGTATAATAACCAAGCCATCCCCGCGTCAGTCTTCCCTCCACCTCTAGCGCCGCCATAAAGTATTTCAAATTCAGTTCTAACCAGCGCCTCTTGTTGTTTTAATGTCGGTTGCCAATGGTATTTCATTGTTATTTCTAACAGGAAGAGTTACTACGCCGATCTTCTGACCTAATGAAGATATGTCAAAATCCTGTTTATCTTTCATATCGGTAATATTCTTAGCGGTAAAGATAGCGAAAGTCGGATTAACCTTTCCTGAAAGCCCTAAACTGATTAAAAATTCTTTTTGTATCTCTTTACATTTTTTATATGATACAAAAAAGTCTTTATCTTGTTCGCAATAATTAATTAAAGTTTCCTCTGATACTCCAACCACTTCTCTTGAAAATTTACTAAAAAATGGCAAATTTCCTTTGTTGACTTGCCCTACAAACCATTTAAGCATTTCTAATCCGAAAGCTGGCAAATCTTCCAATTCAATAAATCTCGGTCTGCCGCCTTTATTACCCACGGCATATTGATTTCCTTTTGGTGCTGGCATATTTTCATTTCTTTTATAGCCGCTTATGGCATTTTATTATTTCTCTAATAATTCATAAATAAGGCCAACAACCAGAGTAGGATACATCTTACCGACGAGCTCCTTAATCTTGGTTATTTCTTCAGCGGTTAAATTAATCTCGCCGGACTTCGGAATTTTAGCATCTCCCTTTAACTTTAACGCTAGATTATACCTAATTATTTTTTCCGCTCCATCTATTAATTCATTGGTATATGTAGCGAGCAAAGCATCCAGGCACAAGCTGGCCACAGTTCTAACCTTGCCGTTTTGATCCTTTAATTCTTCCTCCGAAAAACCTTTCAAGGAAACATTTAGATTTAATTTCATAAGATTGTTTTTAATGCTCCCTGCTCGGGAGCTTACCTTTTTAAAGCTAGTGACTATTTAAAAGTTTATTTATCTTTCAAGAAGAGAACGTCAAAAACAAAAAAAGAATAACTTTAATTATCCCATTATTAATAATTTTGACATGCTGATCGTAAATTGTTCGCTATTTGTTGACATTTAGCTATTACACCACCAAAGTCTAACACTTATATATTAACATATTTAAAAGTTTATGGCAAATTTGAATTATCCACAGCTCATTTTTAAAACAACGCTAATAAAAACCTCCACAAATAAAGGGAGGAGGCGAACCTGTAACCGGTTACAGATTCACTTGTCCTGTCCAATGGTTTCGCCTGCTATTTTTCCGTCTGTATATTCCCGGGAAGACAAAACAATCAAGCCGGGCGAAATAGATTTTATTTAATTAGTTTATTAAGGTCTGCCTAGTTTTAGTATCATAATAATCCCAGCAAAATTTTATTTGTTATGTCTTCTATTTTATACATTAAATCATTATCTTAATTCCACAATCTTTACATTCTAAAAATCCCATTAAACGACCACTATTATTCCTTTTAACAATCTCACCTTCCATTTTTTTTTCACACTTTGGACAATAAGTTGGTTCATCCAAACTCTTCCTGTCTTTTTCTTTTTCAATTATCTTATCTAAAATATCCATGTGTAATATAATTTTGACATAACTATTCTTTCCTTGCACCAGCGCATTTCGTCAGCGCTGGGGTTGGTTGCCTGGTGTTGTTGTTTGTTCATAGGTTTAGTTAAGGTTAAAAAGGAATTTCTGTTTCTTGTGTTAAAACTTGTTCGTGTTGCAGTTTATAATTCTCTGGTTCACAATTAGCGCACCATTCATATTGCCCCATATACTCATTAAGATAACCGCAATCTCCGCATACTTCACATTTCTTTTCTTTCTCCGCTTTTTCTGCTGTTTCATTTTGTGGGTGCATAGATTTATTTTCGTTTAGGGTCAGCATATATTATTTGATATTTTTTTATGGGGAGTTAATTAATAGTCGCTGATCTAATTACAAGATGTTTCCAATTTTTACTTTTCAACCAATCTTTGGCGTATTTCTTTTTTGTAAAAGCCCTAACAGATTTAATGCAAATACCATTTTTATCAACATTCTCAATATCAACCCAGCTTTCTAATTTATACCATTGAGGCGACCCATTGTGCATTATTAGATATATTTTCATAAATTTATATCTCCCTTCACCTTATCCCTTAGGGGGAGTTAATGTTTAGAACAATAAAAAGCGATTGCTTTAGGATATTTTTTTGACACTCCTGTTTGATGACATCCTTTTTTCCAAGTCATAGAAACTATATGATTTGATTTTTTATATCTTAAAGCGCAGATAAATTTACATTTTTCACATTCTACTGCCATAATTTCTCTATCATCGATAATATCTTTACAATCATAACATCGTTTAATTTTGTAGGTATTTATATGTTTACAGTTTTTAGCATTTTTCATATATCTCCTTATTGTCCTCTTGTGAGAGGGGTTATCTAAATTTTAATTCCGAGGGGATTGGTTAATTATTTAATTAAATCGTCAATATTTACTCCATTTTTCCTTTCTTCTTCGGTTAATTCACAAATATCAATATCACCAATACAACTAGTTGCCGGACCATATACTCCCGTGATATCGCCATACAGGTCGCCGGATATTACGCCATACACGCCGCTGATGTCTCCATACACGCCGCCGGATATTACGCCACGCAGGTCGCTGATATCGCCATACAGGTCGCCGGATATTACGCCAC
>Ga0208957_1001666_pt1 | contig 10903 bp, 14 predicted proteins | sample RifOxyA1_FD_184029 | JGI IMG/M metagenome (GOLD analysis project Ga0208957, IMG submission 184029) | Groundwater microbial communities from Rifle, Colorado - Rifle Oxygen_injection A1 (SPAdes) | ecosystem: Environmental > Aquatic > Deep subsurface > Groundwater | place: Rifle, Colorado, United... | reverse complement strand
CTATCACGTTAAGGTTTATCTGGATTGGGTCAAAATGCTGGCTCGCTGCGCCAGCAGTGGTAATATCCATAGCAGCAGCACGAGTACCAATAGCAAAGGCATAGTTTGTTCTAGTAGAATCGGGGACAAAAGTAGCAGTTGAGCTAAAGCCCGTAGTATTAGATGATGTCAGAAGCCCACCTGCTATTGTTACTACATTAGTTCCGCCAGTAAAGGTTATGTCACCAGCACCGTAGTTGATGACGGAAGTTGCACTCAAGAGAATATCGTCAAAGACATTTATGTCATCCCCCACCCATACATCGGCAGCCGTAGCAATACCACCAGTTACGATTAACGCACCTGTGGTAGTGCTTGAGGTTGCGGTGGCGTCAGTGATAGTTACCGCACCATCAGTCGCTGTAGCCACCCCCACTAGCGTCATTGTAGCTGCGCCTAAGTCAAGAATGAATGACTTAGACCCAGTGCCATACCATTGAAAGTCAACATCCTGGGAAGTCCCGCCGACCTTGACCGCAGCCGTCCCGACTGTGAATACATCGCCCGTAGCAGTTCTACCTACAGCCTTCTCATAAAAGACCAACGAACCGCTAGCAAATACTGAATTGATTAAAAAAGTTCCTACACCTTTAGTTGACATTTTAAGCCCTCCTTAAGGGTCTGGGTTATTCCCGGATTATTTATTGATTGGTTTTACCCACCCGCATTGACACCTGATTTCAGTCATCCTACGCCCGCAACCTTTGCAGATATTGCTATCAACTTTAACCATTGTGTCAACAGGCGGTGAAACAAGTGCCTTCTCGATGGGGGGAGACGAGGCGGGGATTTCCCGCCTCGCATATTTTCTTTTATGACGCTTCTCTGCCATGATTCTCCTTTAGGTTAATGCACTAGCGTTTGTCTCTTGGGGATACTTCGGCCAGCACATCGCCCAGATAGTAACGTATGCGTCAGCAGTCCCGGGGTCGGTGAAGGTAAGCCCCAAGTAAGGCTTGTCTGCCGTAGTAAGTTCCTGAGATTCGACAGACACGATATAGGTTTTGTTGTCGTTGGTATTCAGGATGTCAAAACCAGTCGCAGCCACGATGGCGGTCACATCTCCCATTGTATCAGTCCCGCCCGCAGCACTAAGTCTGTAATGGGCATTAACAGTAGCGGTTGAGGTGGCTGTGGTAGCGGTGGACTGGACTACAGTCACGGTAAAATCAGCCGTAGCGAGAGCCTCGCATTTGATGTAAAACTCCACCTTCTCGTAGAGCTTCATACTGATGCAGGGGGTCGAAAAGGTTGCCGTTTTCTGGGCATAGTCCACGAGAGGGACATAATGTATCATTTGGTCAAGATTCTTATTAGCCATTTAATTCCTCCGTTATTAAACTTTTGTTACTTAATGAGTTTCGCTATTAAAGGTTTTGCTTGTTTTGTTTCTTAAAGGGGAGGGAGAATTTAGCCTTTCTTCAACCCTCCCATCAAGATTACGTGCGGGTTGAGGACAGAACTACGAATGGACTCTGCGTATTGCCGGTGCCCTTGTAGGGGGTTAGAACCGTCTTCCAAAGGGGCTGTCCGTCACAGCGGTAGGTGAACCGGAACGCCGTCTCGTCTGTGGTGAATTTGACGTGTATAGACGAGGCTGACTGGATTGAACCCTTGTCAATCATCAGATATTGGCTCAGGTCGGCAAGGATTATATCTCCGGCAGTTCCAAGAGTGGCAGCCTGTTCGCAAGGGATAACTGGCTTACCGAACAGTGTGCCGTAAGGAGCACTCGATAGACCTCCAGCAGGCATATAGACGGGAATTCCCCCCGTACCTACCGCCAGAGCCATCGTATAGAGTTGGGGTTCAATATCCTGATTTATAAGCCAGACATATTTCCCAGTGTTCGGGCCGAAGCGTCTTGACCACATCTTAATGACATTCTCAGCCACGATGGTGGATGCACCCTGACCTGTTTCTGCCGTAACAGTTACCAGACACGGAGAGTTGAGTATGCCGAGGGGTTTGCCTGCGCCATCACCATTGATGACAGCATCCGCAATCTTGAAGTCAAACTCTGCGGCAAAGGCTCTGCCAATCCAGGCTTCGAGAGCCGATGCATCCTGTAAAAGTTCATCGGTTGCGTAAGTCAGGCCCACAAGTTTCTTGAGTTCCAAACTAACTTGTTCAAAGGTTGCCTGAGAGGGGGTTTTAGTTCCCGCCTCAGCAGCCCAGTATGCCTGAATACCACCAGACCGAGAGCCATCCGCCCTACTGGAATCCGCCACCGCAGGAATTTTGATAGCGTTGGAATTGGCGGAAATAGGCATACGGAAAACACGGCTCACAATGTCCGAGGTGGTGAACACCTTTTCTAGCAACGTAGTGGCGAGGTCGGGCTGCAATAGGAATCCGCCGTCAGCAGGAACACCCTCACTTGCGCCGGTGGCTTTCAGTCTGGGGTCAACCACGTGTTCAGTCTCAGCAGCCATAACCGCTTTCAACTGTTCTCCAAGAGACTTAAACCCCTTAGTCTGTGGTTCCGGAGTCCCCGGAGTAAATCTCTTTATGATTTCCTTTGACAATTTCTCTTCTACTTGTGCCTGGACTCTGGCATCTACAATTTCCTGTATATCCTTGTCCAGTTCTAATTTCTGAGCATCTGTTAACATTATTTACCTCCAATTCGTTTTATTGATTCCAAAATGTCATTACTCGTAAGAGCTTGTTTGACATCCCCCACTATTGACAGAGGAACGTCTTTGACTATATCTATAACTGCTATGTCGTCAGCAGGGAGACGCTTTGCAAGGTCTTGCAATCTTTCTTTTACCCCATCGCTTATTCCTTCTTTGTCAATTAGAGTTATTAAGTAGTCTATTTCGTCTATGATTTCCCGTTGTGAGACTTCGTGGGGTTCAAAGGTTTTCCCCATGTGTTCCTTCATCCACTCCTGACATTCAGCCATTGAATCCCATTTGTCTTTGTCAAACATATAGACGATTATTTTCTTATCGTCTATGCAGTAAAGCCCCTTGATACCTTTATCTTTTGAGACATCCATAGTCCTGATTTTGTGGTCTTCGTGTTTACCATCTTCACCGGGAACAGGGATGCGATAGTATTCGTCTGTCTCTTCGGGTTTGGTAATAGCCTCAAATTGTTTAGTTGTAATAACACCCTCTTTAACAGCGTTCATTAGGGCGTTAGGATTTGATGGGACAGGTACGATAGAAATCTCTAGTAATTCTTGTTTGGTGTATGTCCGGCGAGGAGCTTTGTCTCCGCCTTCCCCATCTTCCCACTTGCGAGGAATGAAACCCACGGACTCTGTTTTGAGATAACCTGTATTGACAAGCCTCTCCACAATATCGGCAAACTCATACGTTCCTTCGGGGGGAAACTCGACAGTGTTTTTTAGCTTGCCATCTTTAACCCCGATGTGTGTAGCTTTGCCGATAGGCAAGGTTCGGTAATCGTGGGCATACATGATGACAGGATTCTTTTTGTAGTTCTTCAAGTCCCAGCCCGAAACATCAATAACCTCCCCGTCCCTGTCCATATCGGCAGTCGAGGCAGTGAATTCGTATTGACGCTCGCCTACTTTTTTAACTTCAACATTCTCAAGGATTTTATAAACAGTGTCCATAATACCCCCCAAAGATTATTCTATTGTAAAGTTGCCCTTTAGAGCTTCTATAATTTCGGGTTTCTTTAATTCCACAGCAGGGAAAAGCCAGGGATATGGAGGCATCTTTGAAGTCCCGAACTCTAGATATTTTCCATAAACTACGTTAGTCCCGATAGATACACTATCCTGATTGGTCTCGTGGATTATAGAGGCTCTTAATCTTCCTGTCTGGACTTTGGGGTGTCCTGTAGTCTGCGAGACATTGATTTTAGCCTGTCTCTCAACAATAGCCCCCACTTTTTCAAGAGACCTTTGGAGTCCATCTAATATCTCTTTTTCTCGTTCCTTGCGGTATGACTTGATTGTTACTTCTGTCATTCAATCACCGGCAACCACACACAGCGACACGCAGGATGCCGGGGAATCATCCCGCTTGCTTCCTTAGTGATAAATATCTTCCCATCCATCGGGTCACATTCCTCACACACACTCCCGTCTTGAGATGTTAGCCATTCTGATTTCGTTATCCCCTCAATGTCAAAACGATGCAAAGCCCCCTCATTGGATGCGGCTATCACTTCTGAGCGTGAGACTAATTCAGCCCTTGCTTTAGCGTTCCCCTCAAAGTATCCCTCTATTCTCTTGGTAAATTCTTTAATAGATTCACCCGCTTCAAAACTTAACGCCAATTCACGCCTTAAAGCCTCTAGTGTAGTCTTATTGATAGACTTGGCTAGAGCAAGAGAACGAAGTTTAATCCAGTCTAAGGCGGAGGTATCTAGTTGTTTGTTTTCTATCATTAAAATATATTTTCCTTACTTTACATAAAAGACTTGACAAACTAAGTGAACTAGTTTACAATATAACTATGGATAAATTATGTATGGCCTTACAATATTCAGTCAAAAAACCACCAAAATGCAAGTGTGGTGTTCAAAAACTCTGGAATACTAAATTAAAAAAATGGTATTGCCCTATTTGTGCGTTCCTTAAGTAATTTGACAAGATATTTAATCTCCCGTATGATTATGGTATAGAGGCAAAATATGAAAATACCTTTTAATGGTTGGTTCGGCACAAATCAGAAGGGCGAGATTATCGCTCTCTGCTTCAAAAATGTTTTATCAGAGAAGCAATTTAACCATCTTCGAGAATGGTGGTCTAAACTGCATCCTCAAATGAATCGTGATAAACCAGTTCAATAGCAGGCTCAAACTTCTTAGCGGTGTTCTCGTCTATTAAATCATTAGGAAGTGAGCCTGTTCTTGTGTATTGCTCTACTATGAGTTTCTTTTGCTCATCAAAGACACTTACAAACACCCTCTTAAACATTGTCTCTTGGCGTTCTGTCTTTTGGGCATAGACTTCCCAGTGTGTTTTCTTCTGGTCAGGGGTTAAGCCTTTGCCTACAAGTTGACCATCTTCATCTTCGGGGTTTTCTTCTGGTGATTCAGGTGGTTTACCGCCAACAGGTGTAGGTATAAGATTAAGAGGCACTAACAGAACATCGCCGTTTGGTAAGGGGTCATATCCCTGCATACTGCGGGCTTCGTTTATTGTTAAATAACCCGCCCTCATTCCTGATTCGGCGGAAGTTACCTTTTGCTCAACTGTTTCCTTGACTACTTCTTCAAAGCATAGTTTGAGGTTCTTGGAGTTACGGAATAGCGGAACCAGTTGCTCCTGGAGTTTAGCCGCCTTCCAGTCTAATCTAGGTTTAACCAGCCATCGAGCAAAGGTGTAATCTCCTGCTTCGGCATTGGCTTTGTTGACATTCTCTGATATGCCCATTACAGATTGTGGCATACCAAATACACCAAGAATAACATCTCTATTTCTTAATTTCAGATTAGAGAAGTCCATATCCTTGACTGTATTTTGAATCTGTAAATACTTCCCGCCACCCTCAAGTAACGCTACCTGGTGAGCCTTGGAAACACCCTTATATTTCTCTGACCATTGTTTCTTCAGCTTGTCGAATTGCTCATCGGAGAGATTGTAGTCAAACTGAATTACGCCATCGGGACGGGCTGAGTTATAAAAGAATTGCCTATTCCATAAGCCCGAATACATCTCGGCGTCTAGGTCTACCCCGATAGACTGCGCAGGGCCGAGTCCTCGATATTGATTTAACGGAGAGGGATACTTGAAATGTATGACTTCGTTTACATCAAACGGAACTGCGTTAGCACCAGAACCATAAACATAGCCCTTAATAAACTTAGTCTTATCAGGCACTACCGACATTAGGTGCGGATAGGGTATCCAGATTTCGGCAGGCTCGCCTAGCGCATTATAGTTTAATACCCAGAATGACTCCCCTACAAGCTCTTGGTAAATCGTATCTAACGCAATAAACTCGTTAGAGGTCTGGAAAGGATTGACCAGGTGGAGGAGTTTCAAGATAGGATGGTCAAATATCTGTTTGGGTTTATCTCGGTTAGAAACATCGTGTAATGTCCACTGGACTTCACTACAACCTAGAGCTATACGGAAGACGACGGCGTGGAGCCACCCCACTTGTTCGTAAGCCCGAAGGAATCCTTCAGGGTTACGGTCTGGAGGTATGTTACCGCCCGCACCCAAATAACGATTTACACTATAATCAAATCTAGGCTGTTTTATGAGGGATTTAATTCTAGAGGCTATTGACATCAAGTCTCCATTATGCTATACTGAAAATGTTAGGAGTGGCGAAATAGGATACGCAATAGAGCGACAGAGCCTAGCATACTAGCTAATAAGTCTCTAGTTCACTATCGCCAAATACAAGGCATATAAGGTGCAAGTCCTTATCTCCTAACAAATAAAAGTGGAGGTGAGATTATGAAGGTTACTACGAAAAGGACACGAACACATACATTTGGCGAACTTAAAAAAGGTGATGTGTTTTTGTTACCATTAACAGAGTGCAAAAATGATGATAAGATTTGTATTAAGATTGGCGAGGTAAATAAGGAGTGTGGATGTTGTTTAGATATTCAAACAGGGGACTTACACAATATATCGCCTGATTGTTGTGTCGAAAAGATTGACGCTGAGTTGACAATATATAAAAGCCCGAAGGCATAAAGTCTGCTCGGCGTTTAGCGTTCCCTGTAAGCGGAAACAGCCGAGCGTTAGGTAAAGGTCATTACACCTCCCACTATTAACTAGTATAAACGAACAAAGTCAATACCCCTTGCCACAGTCAGAGTATCTTCTACTTTACAGGACGAGCAAAGTTTACCCCTTCTTCGTTTCTTATAGTCGCTATCTAATACGGCACCACAGGAACGGCATATTATGAGCCTGAAGATTCGGGCATACAACGCCCAGTAGGGGTTAATCATATCTCTAACTTCATCACAATTTGAGAACATCGTTTGGCTGCTATTTCACAGTAGCGTTCCTCTATTTCTATTCCTATACATTTACGGTTTAGCTTCTTGGCACAATAAGTCCATTATAACCACCTCAAGTTCGGATTATTTATTTTCCCCTCATAGAAAGCAAGGGCGAGACTATCGGCCTTATCGGGTGACTTTAAGTGATATTGCCTTTTCATATCTTCCTTGCTTATTATCTGTAACTTCTTGTCTGAGGCTATCTTGAATCTTATACTAGATAACTGGGCTATCAAGTCCTGGTCGTCCGGTATTGAGATAGTCCCTGCTTCGAATCTCTTACGAAGGTTATCATACATCTCAGCTCTTATGTTGACGTAGTGGTCTTTGTCCTGCGGTTCACCACCGGCGATGATACCATTAACGTAAACCTTCTGCTCTCTAAGTCTGTCATACACGCCCGCACCCACACCCACGGAGTCTAAATTGACATTCTTTGGGTCTAAATTAAAGCGTTCTATCTTCTGGAGGATGATACCTGAGGTCTCCATTAAATCAGTCTTACCCCAAGAATCTGCATAAGTCACCTTGTCACCCTGTCTTAAAGTAAAGACTGATTGGTCTTCACCAGTTCTTGCGATGTCCACGCCTGCCCACATAATTTCGCTCACGTGCTTTTACCTCTTCAATCCCATGGCAAATTCTACATAAAGTGATAAGATTATCAATATCATCCTTACCCCCCATTTTAACAGGGATTTTATGGTGAATTATCAAATCACCAGTTTTGCCACATAATTGGCATTGGTTATTATCTCGTTTTAATACTTCATCACGTAATATAAGCCAAAATTTAGCATGATATTTATACTTATGAATCTTCTGCAATCCGAATCTAACACCGGCACTGTTAAATAAATTACGCCATATATTATCAGGGCGTTTGCTTCCCTTAGAATATTTACCATTGTCATTACCGATAACCCCACATTTTGCCAATCTAGGGTCATCAACTTTAGTCAACCCTTTATTCCATGTTTTACGCCCATTACGGAATGTGGCTTTGAGTGTTACTGATTGAGATTGTCTTAATTCCTCTGCCCAGTGATTATTAAAGTTCGGATTAGTTTCACCCCTGAGAATAGTATTGTAACATTCATGGCTACAATAGACATCCCCAGTCTTACCCACTTCACACGGCTTGCGTATAACCTCTTTACCGCAAACCTTACAAGTATATCTTGCCATACTTATATTATACCATAACGGATAGAACAATATCAAGTAAGCTCTCTATTGACGGCAGCCCGTATGTATTTGTACTGGAATAAAAAGTTACCCCCCTCCAAAGCATCCCAGTTCCCCTCAAGCATACTGGCGACCCATTCTGCTGGAAAAATCTTCCGTAATCCGCTTTCATAATCGGGGGGTAAAAACGGGTTGTCCTTCGGTAGGCTCTGAATAAATACATGGTCGGGGAGCTTCTGCTCGACAAACTTCTGCTTCACCCAGCCAGGGGCGGGATTGCAAGTGAGTAAACCTTTGTATTGAATCTTTGGGACTTGAAGTCTTAAACGTCCAGCTAACATGTTGAAGTGGGTCTCGGTTGTCTCTTCTGCCTGGTCAATTGCGAAAAATCCTAAACTCATCGAGGACAATCTCTGTAAACCAGATACCGAATCGCCTAGCCCGCCGTAGAAAAGTAAACTCCCGTTCTTAAACTTGAAATAGTTCTTTTCAAGTTCAATCAATACAGAACGCCGGAAAGCTGGTAACTCATTTCTGCAAATATACCCCACATTGCCAGGGTAGTCTAAACATAGCTGGATAGATTCATTCACCAGCCAGATTGTCTTTCCACCCCCGAAAGCGCCGCCGTATAAAACGAACCTTTCAGGGGCAGTGTGGGCTAATACCTGTCTGGGGTGTGGTTTGTATTGAGATGATAAATCTATCTTTGCCATATTACAGTAGCACCTCTTGCCTTAATCTCTTAAGGATAATCTCATAATACTTAGGCTCTTTCTCTATCAGGATGTAGTTACGGCTTAAGTTCTCGCAAGCTACTCCCGTAGTGCCTGAACCAGCACAGTTATCTAATACTAAATCACCTTCATTGGTGTAGGTCTTGATTAGATATTCAAATAAGGCTATAGGTTTTTGAGTGGGGTGTAACTTATTCTTATCATAAGGAATATCCAATACCGTTAAAGGGTAACGCCTCCCATCATTTTCGGTTATAACTCTCACCTGCTCGCCATAATCTAAACTACCTTCACCCGATAGACATTTATAAGGCTTCCCCTTTGTGAATTGAGGATTATATGTTGGTTGACTCTTATAGAATACTACTATAGACTCGTGATTTCTTAATGGCTGTTTCTTGGCGTTTAAAAATCCAGTGCCTTGTTGTTTCCGCCATATCCATTCGTATTTAAAATCCTTTAGATTACTTACTACTAATCTTGAGGTAAATGGTTGAGTGGCTGTTAAAACAACAATACCCCCAATCTTGAGTATCCTATCCCAATTCACCCATAAATTATCTAGTGGGATAATGGAATCCCATTCATTACGTGCAGTAACCCCATAGGGTAAATCACAAAGTATCATATCTATACTCTTATCTGGTATAGACGGCATTATCTCAAGACAATCCCCTAAATAGACCTTGTTTATATCCATATCTACATTCTATACTAATCCTATCCCCATTGTTCTGCCATTGCTTGAGCGATACCCTGAAATGTTTTACTTTTAGTCTTTGCATCCCCCCAAGCGTCTGCATACCACTTAGGCATAACTCTACCACTAGCAAAGGTAATCATTTCACCCTTACCTACTATATCAGTTTGAGGTGGGCTAGTTTCACCAAAGGCAATCTGAACCTCTTTACCGTAACGTAACTTAGGCAAATTTTTTAACCATAAACACGTTGTCTTTTGGAACTCATCACCAAAATAGTAAGGCTGGATAATCTGGTCAGGCTTACGGTAATACCTACTCATAATAGATACAGGGTTTTCTATTGCTACTTTAAGAATATCTATCTGTGTGAATTTAAGGAAAAATTCAATAGCTTGTTTTTGTCTCCCGTCTGCTATCTTCTTTGCGAAATACCTTGCACCTGAAACAGCTAAATGGGTGCAAGGTGGGTGAGCAATCATCAAATCCCACCCGTCATTCAAATGTCTGAGAACATCATCTTTGATATGCCATTCAAGGTGTCCACCTGAACAATCCTGTGTATCACAAGAATACGCCTCATGCCCACGCTCACGGAACGCTTTGCAAACAGTTTGGCTCTCTTCACAAGCTACTAATACTCTCATACCCTTATTCTATACTAATTCTACCTACCTGTCAACTTCCTTTTGGTTTTTCTATTTGTCAAACCTTCATAACCGACTGCCGAAGTCTTTTACTGGAAGTAAATCTTCTCCTGAAGGGGTAAATCCTTGAAGTCTATCATTTCAACACTATTCTACACTAAACTTGATTAATTGTCAAGGAAACCAGTGAGAGTTTTGCACTTAGCCGGCTCTTTTATTCTTGTCTAGCGTTATTGGGGAGCACTCTACGCCTATCTACAGTTATTGAGGTAATTTTAAGCCCCCTCCCCCCTTCTCTACCTATTCCACGCCTATATTTTACATAACAACTATAGTGCGAAGCTGATTTAATGTTGACTGTTTTAGTATACATTAGGGGGGGGGTGGGAGTATCATTAGCCTCGTAGAGTTTTTGTTCTAAGTCAGCGATAGCGTTTCGGTAGTTCCGGAATTGCTGGCGAATCTTATCTTTATCCATCTTTAAGCTCCGGCGCCGTTGGGTAATACTCCCTGACAATATCAGCGCATTTCTTCAAGGTCTTTTTTCGGGTATGGGCGGCGGCATAGGCGGCATAGGCGGCATAGGCGGCGGCATTGTAGGCGGCATAGGCGGCGGCATAGGCGGCATGGGC
>Ga0208957_1001665_pt1 | contig 10908 bp, 18 predicted proteins | sample RifOxyA1_FD_184029 | JGI IMG/M metagenome (GOLD analysis project Ga0208957, IMG submission 184029) | Groundwater microbial communities from Rifle, Colorado - Rifle Oxygen_injection A1 (SPAdes) | ecosystem: Environmental > Aquatic > Deep subsurface > Groundwater | place: Rifle, Colorado, United... | reverse complement strand
TCCATGTAGTGAGTGTCATCACTGGAAGTGTGGTGATTGTGCTACCATATACCCCAATAGCGACGAGTACAGTTTTGAGTACCTAATCTGTTTTGGATGTGTGCCAGATGACGATGAAAACCCCAGCTATGACGAAATGGAAAAAAACTGCGTCTATCATCAACCATTTCACTACCATCCCAAGTATCTCTATGATATTGTAGGGAACCCTCCGGGACACGAGGTGTGGCGGGTGCTCAATAACAGGGCGCAGGACGAGTTGGAACGCACGGTAGAAATCCACTATATGAGTCACGGTAACCAACCTATATTATGGCATGACTATGGTCCATTCGACCATTATCATGGGGGCTGTTGGGGAACTGCCAACTACACTCTTGGGGACAGGACGTTTCGGCAGCTTACAAGGGACTTGGAGAGGTCGCTAGAGGTAATCAACCTGTCGAGTCTCGCCCATATTGACCCATATTATTTGCTATCGTCTCTGACCCTGGTTGAGGGTGAGTATTCCGCTTTATGTGACGACCCTACGAGTGGCTGGACCGTTCCACAACCAGTCCCCACCAACCTGGTAAGACAGGAACTCCTCCCGAGATTGGGTAGGCAGGCCAGCTTAGGCTTAGCAGTCCCCCAACAAATCATCATAGCCGGTATTGGGGGCGTTGGTTGGCAAGTAGCCCGAATGGCCGCTCTAGTGGGGGTACAAAGGTTGGTAGTGGTGGAGAAGGATGTTGTAGAGGAGGTGAACGGGAATAGATTGGATATATATCCGGGGTGGGTTGGTCAGTCCAAGACCTCCGCAATAAGGGGGAGACTTTACGCCTTGGGCGTGCAGATTGAAAGTTTCGACCCACCAAACTCAATAGCGGATACCGGGTGGCGAGACATCCTCAATAATTCCAGTGTGATTATAGATTGCACGGACAACCTTAGGGCTCAACACTTTTACTACCGCTGCGCACAAGCCTCTTGCCTCAGGTACATTCGGGCGGGCTATGATGGTGGTATGCATATCACAGTGACTAGTAAGAGAGCGCCAGATTGGGATTTTGCCCCTGAAACCGGGTACACTGTCCCGGCATGGATAGCGGGGGCCGAGCTTGCGGCCACATTTGCCTTGATAAAGCTGGTCAAGCAGCCCGAGCTGGAAGTGTGTGGGAATATCTTGAATCTACTAAGGGAGGTAGAGTAGCCATGAATAACAGCGGATGGAATCTCGATATCCCAAAACCCTACCCAAGCTGCCCGTACACAGCCGCTAAAATTATTGTCCTGCCAGTAGCTTATAGGCAAGTAGCCGCTATGATGGACGAGTTCGATGGTGAGTGGCTAGCCTACTTGGATGGTTACGTTACCGCACAAGGTAATCCGGTGGTTACTAACTTGCGCATACCCAAGCAGATAGCCACGATGGCCTCGGTTGATGTGGTGGACGAGTGGACTTTCCCCGAAAACCACATCGGGGTAATGCATAGCCACCATACCTTGGGTATCGGGTTCAGTGGTACCGATGATGAGAATATCAACCGGAATCACCCCTTGTCAATTTTGGTGAGGTGGCAAGGCAATAATATCACGATGGTTTGTGAATACCGACAGCGGGTAGCGTGTGGAGTCGAAATCGGTAGGCAACCCCCGGTAGTTGTTCAGGAAATTACCGAAGATGGGTTGTTGGAGGACTTTATCACAGAGGCCAAAAAACAAGTGATGAGTCCACCACCCGTACCCACAAAGACCTCCACACTACCCGATAAGTGGGGGAACAAACGTGTATCACTATCCAGGCAACTCCGCCAGTTTGCTCTGAACGATGAGGAAGATGAGGAGAGGGTGGAAAGTTTACTGCGTGGGTGGGCTGAGGGTATTTATGAGGAGGGCGACTAATGCCACAACATACCGAGGGTCCTGTATGGTGTGAGTACTACGAGATACGTTGTGAGGTGTGCCACGAGGAGCAGGATAACACCGGGGATGGCCCGATGGTGTGTGGAAACTGTGAAATAATAGTGGGTGAGTGCTGTGCAGACACTCACGCCTTGGAGTGCTGGAGATGACAATAGACCCGGCTATGGTCGTCATTATATCGGTTCTCGTTGTCCTGGTCATCATGACGTGGGTAGATAGATAGTCATGTCTATATTGGGGAGAGCCATGATACGTCGGTCATGGTCAGGGTCAGGGTCAATATCAGGGTCAGGGTCAAGGTCAAGGTCATGGTCATGGTCAAGGTCAGGGTCAAGGTCAGGACTAAGGTCAGGGTCAGGACTAAGGTCATGGTTCTGGTCATGGTCAGGGTAGGGTGGGTAACATGCTTGTAACGAGACAAACTATGATACGTCGGCCAAGGTCAAGGCCAAGGTTATGGTCATGGTCAGGGTCAGGGTCAAGGTCAAGGCCAAGGTTATGGTCATGGTCAGGGTCAGGGTCAGGACTAAGGTCAAGGTCATGGTCAGGGTCGGGGTCAAGGTCATGGTCAAGGTCAGGGTCAAGGTCATGGTCATGGTCAGGGTCAATATAGATGCCTCACCGCACTGTTGGTAGTAGAATACTTATAAGGAGCAGTTCCATGAAAGTCTTGGCAGAAGTAACCGAGTCTGGGCTGGAATCTCTATTGGGACAGAGAGTTACACTGTTCTGTGTCAACTATATTTATACAGGTATGCTGTATGGGGTCAATACCTCGTTTGTGCAGTTGAGGGAGGCTTGTATCGTCTACGAAACCGGCCCGCTACTCGACGGTAATTGGAAAGATGCACAAAAGCTGCCGAATGACTGGTTTGTGCAGCTTAGTGCGGTAGAGTCGTTCGGCATACTGAAGTAGGGCTGGTAACATGCCTTTAACGAAGCGAACTATGATACGTCGGTCAAGGTCATGGTCGGGGTCACGGTCAAGGTCATGGTCAGGGTCAGGGTCAATATCAAGGTCATGGTTAATGTCGGGGTTAAGGCCGGGGTCAAGGTCATGGTCGGGGTCAGGACTAAGGTCATGGTTACGGTCATGGGCAGGGTGGGGTGGGTAACATGTCTATATTGGGGCGAGATATGATACGTCGGTCAAGGTCGGGGTCATGGGGGCGACTAATTGGTCGTCGGTCTGGCTATATTGTATGATATAGGGAGGTAACCAGATGTCCGTGGGAGCGGCTGATATGGAGAAGTCACGGAGTCGGGGGAGGCGCAGGAAGCGGAGGAGTGCTGAGAAGAATCGGGGCAGGAGTGGCGGGTATGGGATATTGGGAATACCCGAGCGCATGAGGCCGCCAGGCTGGAAAGCTAAGTTGTATGCAAAGGAGTGAGCAAAGAGGGGGTGAGCCCATGAATATACAGTATCCAGGACGACCCGATTACGCCGGACCCGACAGTGGGTGGACTGGTTACGTGCACCACAACCGGAGGTATGAGTGGTGCTACAGCTTCCACGAGCGTCTGGAGTACATTGACACAAAAAAGCCCGAGAATGAGCGGGATACGCGACGACACTGCTTGGTGCGGCTCGACTTGACCGAGATTTTGCCAGTCAATGTGCTGGCCAAGGCAGAACGGTTGCAGGCGGAGGGGTACGAGTATCGGCGGGCTCTGTCGAACGGGGCTGGGATGTCGTCTTGTGGAATAAGATACTGGGCTCTAGCATATAGCACCGAACTTAGTCTGAGTAGACTGTTGCAACCCTACGATGCCACAATAATCGCAGAGGTCCAGCGTCTAGTACCGGACGCTCCGTGGAATGACACACTCAAGGTGCTCGTATTTAGGGAGTAAGCAACATGGAACTTATTAGCCCAATTTGTTCCCGGTGTGTACTATCCGAGACTCGTCTCAATGTAGTCCAGCCGGACATCCCAGAGGATTGCCGGGTATTATTTCTGGGGCGTGACCCCGGACAACTGGAGGATAAGACGGGGCGACCCTTTCACCCGGATGCCCCAGCGGGCAAACTACTCAGGAGGATGATACACGATGTCGGTATTCCGTTGGAGTGGTGTGGGTTTGACAATTCAGTACGTTGCCACACACCGGCAAACAGAGGTCCAAGGTCTGGAGAGGTGTTGGCATGTTCAATTTATACACGGCTCCTTCATCGTCGGTATCCGCCTCTCCTGGTTACCCTGGGGGTGGAGTCCCTGGACGCTCTCTTTCGCCCTGGTACATACCGACCCACTAAACCCATACACGTATTGGGTGAGGTGCATGGAGGTGAGCTGGAATACCGGGGCCATACCGTTATCCCTATGTATCATCCTAGTGCCGGCCTTCGCAATGGGCTGGCTAGGCGGAGCTTGCTTACGGACCTAAGAGGGTTGGCCAGGCGTCTAGGGATTGCCCCGCCCGAGCCCACGTATGTGCCGTGTGACGGATGGGAATTGCCCTTCCCCACGATTTTGGCGGTGGACCTGGAGACCAGCAAGGTCGGGGAGATTATAACAGTGGGGCTGGCGTGGCGTGACCACGACAACATCATGCGGGGAATAGCTTACGAGGATAGTTCTGTGCCAGAGGCTCTAGTGGCGGTGCAGTACCTCGCCCAGAGACAAAGCCTTGTGGCCCACAACCTGCAATTTGAGTATGAAAAATTTTTCCAAGCTGGGTACAGGTTACTACCAGATAATCTCCACGACACCTTGCTCATGGCTTATGTGTTGCGACGAGAGGTAGATGTGGGGAGTCTTGGGCTCAAAGAATTGGCCCTCGCGGACCTGGGGTTGTCATGGCCCACGATGGACGAGTTGGGGCACCCCGAGGATATGGAACCCACGGTACGCCAGCACTACTGTATACAAGACTGCGTGGCTACCCTGTTATTGTATGAAAAGTATAGCGAGATGCTGCGAGAGGAGTGGGTAGACGATGACGAGGACCTATAAGGGATACTACAAGATAGTTGACTATATATCCAAGGTCTTGGACGAGGCGAGTGACCAGGAAGTTGAGGATATGTATTGGATAACCTATGGGGAGAATGGGATGCTCGCCACCAGAATCTCTAATGAGTATCACCACCGAAACCGGATTCGGAAGGAGGGAGATAGTGTTCCAGGCACGACACTATGAGGCAATAGCCCGTATCATTAGAGCGACACCACTAAAGGGGGTTGACGCTCTTCTATTCAGGGTTGCATTAGTGGACAATCTCTGCCGACTCTTCGCTGGTGACAATCCGCATTTTCGTGTGGGCCAATTCAAGGATGCGGCATACGGGGAGGGAAAGTATTACGACAGATAAGGGGGGCCAGGTGGCTGGACATCCACAAGAAAAGTTCTGGCAAGCAAATTACCCGTGATTGAGTATGGACTCAACTATGTTTACCAAGAAATCGAGCGCCCGCTCCCACCCATATTTGCATCCATGACTCGCAGAGGGATAAGGATAGATGTTCGAAGGCTCACACGTTTGGGGGAATCTTTAGACTCGGCTTTAGCCACGGTCTTAGCCGGGCCGCTCGCCGGGCTCAATCCCGGTAGTCCAAAGCAGGTGGCCGGGGTTCTTTACAATGACCTGGAACTCCCCATATTACGGCGGAGCAAGAAAACTGGGGGCGCATCCACTGATGAAGAGACCCTCAAGATGCTACAGCTACGGGTCGGCAGGATACCGTTCATTGAAAGCCTGCTAAAATATCGTGAACTCACCAAACTGAAATCTACCTACGTGGTGGGAATACTCGAAAGGATAGGGTCCGATAGCCGACTACACCCGGACTGGCTACAGTGGGGAACAAGTACTGGGAGGATTAGTAGCAGGAATCCCAACGGACAAAATATACCAGCTTCTCATATTCCCGGAGACTATGGGAGTGAGTTGCGGAGTTGTTTTATACCGGCAGACGGATTCTGCTTTGTGGTTGGAGATTATTCCCAGATAGAGTTGCGCGTGATGGGTGTGCTCGCACAAGAGGAGGTGTTACTACAGGCGTTTCGAGAAGGTCGGGATGTGCACGCCCAGGTAACCCAGGCTCTTGGGTTGGCCCCGGAACTCCGGTGGTTGGGTAAGAACATGAACTTCGGCTTGGGCTATGGGCTCCAGGCCGATGGGCTTGCATTGAAACTTAGTGAGGAGGCTGAGGGTGGTCGGGTCGTTACGAAGGCCGAGGCCCAGCGATACATCAACTTATACTGGTCCCGTATGCCAAATCTTGCCAAGTGGGTGGAAGATACGAAGGATTTCCTACGAGGATTTGGGTATGTGGAGACTCTTTTTGGACGACGGCAATACATTGCTCTTACAGGAAATCGGGGACGTGATGCGGCCCTCCTACGAGAGGCAGTAAACATGCCTGTGCAGGGAACGGCCGGGGACATTCTCAAACGTATGATGAAACTATTGCACAAGCAGCTAGTCCACCTGGGTGGGCACATCTTACTCACTGTACATGATGAGTTTGTCAATGAGGTGCCCGAGAAGGAGGCCGGAGAGTTTGCCGAATGGGTAGCTGCGAAAGCGGCGGGTATGGAGAATATCGGAGTGCCTATCGAGATGGTAGTTGGGGTAGGAGGTAGTTGGATGGAGGCTAAGAAGTGAGTAATGACCAACGGGGGGAAATATGGGGGGGTGAGGATAGACTAGAAGCTATTCAGAAGCGCATCGGCCCAAACATCGTAAACGCTCTCGGCAGGCAGGATATGGATGACCTCAAGTGGTGCGTCACCGAGCTGCTGGCCCTGTGTGGGCAGCTTGCCGAGCTAAGGGCAGCGTTGGAGGCTGTCGGAGAGGGTGATGGTGCTAAGATGCTGGGATTATGTGCGGTTTGGGAGTTTCATCTCCCTGAGGGGGTGTATCCGGACCCAGAACTCTATAAACTAGAGGGAGATTACGCTGCCGATGCTCGGTACACATATCCCGCAATCCGTAAACTATCAAGATTTCTGGTGCAAGAAGTCCTGCGGTCAGCAGCACTCGCAGAGCTTCAGTCAGAAGGGAGGGCCGTGAATTAAAACATTAAAAATTTTTATAGACCGAGAAACAACCCAAGGTAGCGAGTCAGAATATCTCGACACGGGTTGTTCTCTGGTCTCACCAACCTGCCTGAACTGCCCCCGGCCCCGATGTCTCCTCGATGAGCCGAACATCGGACAAGCCATACTTGACGAGGGATTAGTTTCCAAGTATCATGAGGGCCTGGACTTGGCACGCTTGGCCACCGAGCTTGACCTTCACACAACATGGCTATTACGGTTGGTGAACAAACAGTCCAAAAGTTCCAAGATGCACTTGGCCACTCAGATGTGGGAACTACACACCCACACGCGGGAAGAAATCCTCGGGGCCACAGGCATCAGCCTACGAAGCCTCCAGCGGATAATAGCCAGGAGGGGGGTACCGTCGAGTGGCCGACGACGTGAGAGATTATAGGGGGATACCGTTGAACGCCCAACTAATTAGGCTCGCGGAGTTTGAGGAGGACTGGTTAATACAAGGATTGTTCCCCCACTATGGTCGGTTCATGATGAGTGCAGAGTCCAAGACGGGAAAGAGTTTACTGGCCACACAGTTGGCTATGTGTGTGGCAACTGGAGTACCGTTCTTGGGATTCCCAGTACCCAATGGCCCCCAGACAGTCCACTACATTGATGCTGAGATGGGAGTTATGAGTGTGCAGCGGAGGCTCCGCAAGATGTTGCCAGTGTTCCCTGGAGCAGAGAAGAATATCACGTTCACCATTCTCCCCGACCGGGCGCACATCTTTGATGTGATGGAGAGTATCAAAGCAAAGTTAGTCATTCTGGACCCGGCGATAGCCCTGGGCTACTCAGATGAAAATAATTCTGCTGTTGTCCGCCCACTCCTTGACCGCCTACATGATACCGTCAAGGATTTTGGCTCCATACTTATCGTTCACCATACCGGCAAGCCTAGCAGGGAAGGAGGTGTCTATCGAGGTACCGCAGAGGCCAGGGGCTCGGCTGCTTTCGGTGACTGGGTAGACGGGGGGTTCAATATGCGCAGGCTGGGAAGGAGGGGTACTAACGACTTCGAGTTGACCTTCATCGTGCGGGACGATGAGCAAGTCGAGGATATGGAAATTACGCGCGACCCAGTGACCTTGACATACAGCCCCAAGGCTGCTACAATAGGGATACACAGCTTAATAACGCTGGTGGCGGCGGAATGGTGTGCCGGGCATAACGGGCAGAAGCCATCGAAAACTGACCTGATAGATGCTATTGCAGAGCGTCTGAATAATAGCACGGCTACCATTTACCGTCGCATCAAGCATGAGGGATTGGATAGTTTAGTGAGGGAGAATAGCCAGCATGGGAATCGTAACGCGGAAAGATGAAGTCACGAAACTGCGGGTGTTCACCGGGGTGGTGGTTGAGAGCATTGAGCGCATCAACACCTTCACCAATGCCGAGCAGTGGGCGTGGGTTATCTACAATCGGGATACCGGCACCTTCGCCATGCCGGATGCCGTGAATAATATCGAGCCGACCAGTCGTGGGTATGATAACAGTGGGATTAAGAAGCGGTTGGATGCTCTCAATGCCGTGGGCTTTGATGAATACAATGTCGGTGGATTCGAGGGTGTCGAGGCTAAGTTCCGGCCCTACGAGACCACGTTTGACGGTAAGGTATTCACCAAGATGCTGCCGTTTGAAAGAATTGGTCAAGTATCCACAGAGGAGTTAAACAACCTCAAGAAGTCGTTGGCCGAGATTCGTAGTAAGGCGCAGGCCAACAAGGCTGCGAATAATAGTCAGCACATCGAGCAGGCACCGGAGTTTAGCCCTGATGAGACGGCAACTCTGGTTGGTCTCTATGATGGTCACTCTGACGAGGAGGCACAAGCCCTGGCTGCCCGGTCGGGGTTGTCCACGGCCGTCAAGAATCTTGTTATGACGGGCGGGGCGGCGCAGTACCTCGTGGGGGTCGGGCTGCTCGGGGTCGATGAAGAGGGCAGGTATTTGGCTGCGGTCACAGCATAGGGGAGTCAGCCGAATCTAAGGAGTAGGCTATGCCCCACATCACAGTAGAGTGGTCGAGCAGTTTGGCGGGCCGTCGCTCCTTCTGGGCGGCGGTTCGCCGGGCTCTCCTCCAGCGGGTGAATATATTGGTGCCGGTGAGTGACCACAAGGATAGGGAGCGGTGCCGAAGGAGTTTGTCACGAATGGTGCACAAAGATGACTTGCCCTGCCTGGTGAGAATTGTGGCGAATGGGGTAGTGGTATTATGGTTATAACTGAGAACCCCACGGCCACACTCAACCTCATCAACCGTATAGCCAAGCTCATGGAAGGGACCCGAGCACCAGGTACCCATGTGTACGATTTAGTTTCCTGCTTGCGCAAGGCCAAGGCCCGGCAGCAAGGATTGTTTCCCGCCCAGGCACCCCACGAGACCATGTTGTTTGCGGTGGGCAGGAGTATCCAGGACTACATCACCGGGCAGAACGCCGAGGATAGTGAGGTAGCTCTCGAACTTGATGGTATCCACGGCACTATTGATATGGTTGACGAGAATGGTGAGCCCTGGGAAATCAAGGGTACCTACGTGAGTGCGGCCAGGGATATTAAGGGGACTGCCCACTACTTTGACCAACTAGCTACCTATATGTATATGCGGACTAAGATTACTGGCCACCTGGCTGTAGTCTACATCAACGGGTACTATGATGGAATGCGGAAGAGTCGAAGGCCTGGCGCTATAGATGGTGAGCGGGCGGTCCTCAAGGTTTGGGATATAGTATCTACGACCGAGGAATTGAATGAGTGGTGGAACCAGCTCACAGCCAGGAGGGCGCTTTTCAGTTCTGCCCAAGACTACTCGGGGCTTCCCCTAGAATACCACTACACCTGGGAGTGTGGGTACTGCCCGCTCAAGGACAATGGGTGTCCTGGTGGCCCCGGTAGTTACTATAACAGGTGGGTTGGAGGAGGTGCAGTTGAGCCAGAGTAAGCTACAACGGGGTGAGCCCATCATGGTGTGGTGGATAGATAGCATGAGTTATTCAGAGCCTTGGATGGACCCCGCTAAGGTTTTGGCCCAGTGCGCTGAGGACCCCCCCAACCACATGAGCGTAGGGTTCTATGTCGGGACAACCCAGGACTGCCTGGCCATCAGTCTTTGCAGGTCTCTGGGCGAGTCTATGGATACGGTCGGTGGGTCCTGGGTAATTCCGTGGGGGTGTATTAGTGCCATCCGGCGAGTAACTGGAGGTGAGACGCTTGACCACAAGCGAATGGCCAAGTGGGCGTCGTTCTCTACTCCGTAGAGACTGGGCTAGGTGGGACCAAGCCGTAACTGTACGGCCAGGCTTCATAATGTACTTCCCGGTAGGCACAAGGTTTCCAGGGATAGGAGGACTAGACGACTACAAAGAGTATCTGGCCAAGGCTGCTAGTGAGCATCTGGGGCCTGCCCAAAACAGGTAAGTCCCACCTGGCCCTAACATGGCCGGGTCCTATCGCGGCCATCGAAATTGGCGAGACTGGCATCGAGGATTTGTTGTACAAATTCTTGGATAAAGAGGTAAGGTACTTACCACTGGCGCTCGGTACCCTACGACCGGAAATTTCTGACCACGAGAAGTTACTCAGGCAGTTTGAGAAGACCCTTGATGAGGTCATAGCTAGTGACGCCCGAACACTCATCATTGATAGTACGAGCAGGCTGTGGAGAACTATCCGGGTGGTCATGAACGAGTTGTCGTTCAAGGAGAATGAGCGCAAGAAGCAGAATCGGGCGGACTATGAGAAGGCCAACGACTACTTCGAGGAAATTGTCCAGCGGGTCCGGACTAACCGAAACTTGAATCTGGTGTTGTTACACCGACACCGGGAACTCTATGCTATGGTGCCTAACGACTCCGGGGTGTCCACACTCCAAGCCACCGGGCAGGTTGAGGCCAGGGACTACCGGGGCATAGATAACCTGGTGAGTGTCATCATCCAGACCCAGGAGGGTACGGTGTT
>Ga0208957_1001664_pt1 | contig 10912 bp, 14 predicted proteins | sample RifOxyA1_FD_184029 | JGI IMG/M metagenome (GOLD analysis project Ga0208957, IMG submission 184029) | Groundwater microbial communities from Rifle, Colorado - Rifle Oxygen_injection A1 (SPAdes) | ecosystem: Environmental > Aquatic > Deep subsurface > Groundwater | place: Rifle, Colorado, United... | reverse complement strand
CTTTTTTTGTTTCTGTTGACGCTTTTAACTTCTGTGAAATTCTATTCCATTCGCCTTTAAGTTTCATAGTTTCTAAAACGCTGAAAACAGCTGATTCGGAAAGAAATGTTCGCAATTCTTTAGCAATGTTTTGCTCACTTATTTTATCTGCTTTATCAAGTGTCCGCAGAGTTTTACTAATTTTACTTTCTTCTATTCCTGCCGACTTTAAAATTTCATTCATTAATTTTCTTGAATTTATTCTAAATGTAAATTTGTTTAATCCTATTACAAGTAATGCGTCGTTTGCGCAGGCAAGCAATTCTGCATCTGCCAAACTTCCAGCAGCTCCGATTGTATCAATGTCGCACTGATAGAATTCTCTGTAACGGCCTTTTTGTGGGCTTTCATATCTCCATACTTTGTCAATTGCATATCTTTTGAATGGTTTTGGCAAATTTTTGTTTGATGCTATTACTCTCGCTAATGGAACGGTTAAATCATATCTCAATCCAATTTCTCTTCCTGCTTTATCTTTGAAATCGTAAATAAGTTTTAGAGCTTCATCGCCATACTGGCCTTTGCCGGTTAGCAGTTCTTTGCTTTCCAAAGCAGGAGTTTCTAAGGGAGAAAAGCCGTATATTTCAAAAACAGTTTTAATTTTGTTTATAACTTCGTCTCTTAGTATCTTCTCTTCCGGCAGAAAATCTCTCATGCCTTTTACTGTTTCTGGTGCATTAGTCATAATTAAAACCTAAAATATAGTTGTATATAAAATCTAAGTAAGGACGAGGGGGGAGATTTGAACTCCCGTCCAAAGATCCACAGTCTCCGATACTTGCCAGGCTATACTACCCCCGTCATATTGAAAAACCGCTGTTTTTCTTTGTAATATAAACTGATGTTTCAATTACATATTTAAAGCCTTATTGGAGCGATATATGATATGAAATTAAGAGTTGACTGCCCTGGATTTGGAAACAAAAATAATCCGAAGATTCTTTTTATTGGCGAAAGACCAGGCGCTAAAGAACTTGAATTAAAGAAGCCGTTTGTAGGTAGAGCCGGTAAATTCCTTGACAAAGAGCTTGAGAAAATCGGAATTAAACGAGATGAGAATTATATAACTAATATTGTAAAATCTTATGCGGAAGGAAATAAAGCACCGACTAAAGAAGAAATACAGCGATATTTACCTCTTTTAGAAAAAGAAATTGAAGAAATTAATCCTAAAATAATTGTGTTATTAGGCAAGACAGCTTCCGAAAATGTGCCGAGAAATTCAAAATATACTTATTTGCATATTATTCATCCAAGTGCTGCTATGCGATTTAACAAGCCTAGAATTAAGTTTCTTGAAGGGATGCGAAAGCTTAAACTTTTGTAAATGAGATTTAGATATGGATTACATATACGGCTCACACTGCGAGATTTGCAAGCGCGAAACGCTGGAAAAGATAGCGAAACGCTGGAAAAGATAGACGATAATGCGGTCTGTTCTAATTGCGGTTACTTTACGTTTCCCACTGCAAACGAAAAAGAAGATATAGAAATTAGTCCTAAAGAAGCTCAGAAATTAATTAAGAAAGGTGCTTTACTTTTAGATGTCAGAGAAGTTGATGAAAATAAAACAACAAAAATAGAAGGTTCGCTATTAATTCCACTTAAAGAAATAATCTACAAAATACAGGAGCTTTCAAGAGACAGTTTGATAATTACACATTGTCATCACGGCATCAGAAGTGAGAAAGCTGCTAGATTTCTAAATCAAAAAGGCTACAATGTGCTAAGTCTATGAAAGGTGGTATTGAAGAGTGGTCGTTAACTGTTGATCCAAAAGTAGCCAGATATTGAATCGTTAGAATTCAAGACCTTGGGCAAGGCTTAGCAAAGTTTAAATCCAAAAAGTATTGTTAACTATGCATGTTAAATTACGAACTAGCTCAGATATTTTATGCTATAGCAGATTTCTTAGATATAGAAGGAGTTGCTTGGAAACCACAGGCTTACAAAAAAGTAGCCAGGGTTTTGGAAAATCTCAGAGAAGATGTTGAAGTAATTTACGATAAAAAAGGCATCAAAGGTTTAATGGAAATTGAAGGCGTTGGACAAGCTATTGCTGAAAAGATTGAGGAATATATTCATACAGGAGAAATACAAGAATATAACAAACTGAAAAAAGGCCTACCAAAAGGTATTGGACAATTATTAGATATCGGCAGTCTGGGTCCTAAAAAAGTTGCAGTTCTGTATAAAGAATTGAAAATTAAAAATCTAAAAGATTTGGAAAAAGCTATAAAGAAAAACAAAATTGCAAAAGCTATAAAGAAAAACAAAATTGCAGAGCTACCTGGTTTTGGAATTAAAACTCAGGATAACATTCTTGCAGGAATAGAAATGATGAAGCGCGGCAGTGAACGAATGCTTCTCGGAGAAGCTCTTCCTATTGCGAGAGAGTTAGTTAAAGAGCTGAAAAAATTAAAAGAAGTTCAACAGGTAGAAATTGCTGGCTCATTAAGGAGAAGAAAAGAAACTATCGGCGATATTGATATTTTAGTCTCATCAAAAGCTCCAAACAAAGTTATGAATTCATTTACGTCTCTTGGTTATGTTGATAGAATTTTAGCAAAAGGTGAAACCAAAAGTTCTGTATTTTTATCTGCTGGAATTCAGGCAGACTTGAGAGTTATTAATCCGGCTGTATTTGGAGCTGCGCTGCAGTATTTTACTGGGAGCAAAGAACACAATATAAAATTAAGAAGTATTGCGCATAACAAGGGCTACAAACTTTCCGAATACGGATTATTCAATAATAAAACTGGAAAATTAATTGCCGGCAAAACTGAAGCTGAGATTTATAAAAAACTTGGACGAAGTTATATTGAGCCAGAGCTAAGAGAGAATCTCAATGAAATAGAATTAGCAAAAGAAAACAAATTGCCGAAATTAGTTGAATTAAAAGATATCAAAGGAGATTTTCATATGCATACAATTGCTTCAGACGGTGTTAATTCTGCTGAAGAAATGGCAATTGCAGCAAAAAAATTCGGCTATAAATATATTGCAATTACTGATCATACAAAATATGACAGAATTGCAAACGGCTTGAAAGAAGATGAAATGTTTGAGTACGCCAAAAGAATTAGAGAGTTAAATAAAAAAATAAAAGGCATTAAAATATTTGCGGGGGCAGAAGTTGCAATTCTTTCCGACGGAAATTTAGATTATGCAGACGACGTTCTAAAGAAGCTCGATGTTGTTATTGCAAGTTTACATTCAGGATTCAAACAGGAAAAAGATGCTTCTACTAAAAGAGTTCTAAAAGCTCTTGATAACAAATATGTTGATATATTTGGCCATCCAACGGGAAGGCTAATCCATCAGAGAGAACCGATTAGATTTGATTTGCCTGAAACTTTCAAATTATGCAAAGACAGAAAGATTATGTTAGAAATAAATTCAAGTCCTTCTAGATTGGATTTGAAAGACACAGACATAAAGCAGGCAATCGATATTGGTTGTAATTTTGTAATAAATACAGATTCACACGCAACAAGTCATTTTTATGGTTTAGAATTCGGTGTAGCAACCGCAAGGCAACTCCAAACCATATTATAAATACGAAACCTTTGAATCAGTTACCTAAATACTTCAGAAAATTGAAAATCTAATCTTTGTATATATTTTTTCTATGTCCCGCCTTAAGAATTGTTAATGTTTTTGCAAAAGTATTCACACTAATTAGCAACCTATACTCTCCAACTCTCAGCTTAAAGCATCCAATTTCTTTAAGGCTTTCGAGAAAACGAAAAGGATTTTCTTTGCATTGCTGGAGTTTACTCCATATTCTATTCTTGGTTTGTTTTTCAAGTTTGTTGAAAAAATGCGTAGCTTTCTTATCAAAAACTAACTGATACATATTTTATACACCGAGTATTTTCTTAGCTTCTTTTTCAGTATAGAACTTACCGGCTTTAATTTCTTTTCTTGCTTCTTCTATATCTTTTTTAGTTTGTTCTGAAAGCTCCATTTGCTCCTCTGTAACTATATCTAAAAGTTTTGTAATAACTTGCTCGTAAGTTTCTCGCTTAAAATCCTTAAATCCTTCAAGTCTATTTTTAGTCTTTTCTTGCAACTGTATTGTTGTTACCATAGCTCTCTATAGACAACTATAGTTTAAATATTTTTCGTATATAGTGGTGGTGTTGTTAGTATTAGTAGAATGAAAATAAATACTTCAGAAAACTAAGGCTTTAATTCTTTTACAATCCATTTTTACTATGAGATTAAGCGAAATAATAACATACTATTCACGGCAGGATATTTCTAAAGAAATGATTAGAATTTCTCCCAATAGAGAAGTTGCTGTAAGATATGGGGAACAATTTGGCAAGCGTCCCGATATTTTGCAGTTTCCAGATGATATTAAAAAACAAGCTCGCAACGGAGCAACATCTTTCCACTGCTCTGAAGAAAGATGGCTCAATCCTTTAGAAATTAATTCTGATTTATCCAAAAGCGATTTGGATAGATTAAGAACTGGATTTGACTTAGTTTTAGATATAGACTGCAAAACTATAAGCTGGTCAAAAATTTGTGCTAGAATTTTAATCAACTATATGAAACAACTTGGTATTAAATCTATTAGTTTAAAATTTTCTGGAGGAACTGGATGGCATATTGGTTTACCTCACGAATCGCTTGGACTTACAGCAACTTCATTTCCCGAAACACCGCAGATAATTGCGCACTATTTGAAAACTTTAATCAGGAAAGATTTGGCAGAAGCTATTCTAAAAAGCGAAGGTGATATAAAAAACATAGTTGAGAAATCCAGCAAAAAAAGAGAGGAGCTATTTGATGGACATGAATTCAATCCTTTTTCTGTCCTGGAAATTGATACGATTTTAATTTCATCTCGGCATTTATTTAGAATGCCTTATTCTCTAAACGAAAAAACTTGGCTTGTACTGCCAATTAACGAAAAAGATTTAGAAAGTTTCGATACAGTTAATGCGAAGCCAGAACTTACTAAAGTTACAGGAGTAAAATTCCTTGACAACGAAAATGTAAATATCGGAGAAGCTTCTCAGCTAGTAATAGAAGCGTGGGATTGGTGGCACAGAAAAGAATCTGAAAAAAAGGGCGGAAAAGTTGAAGAAAAAAATATTATTGAATACGAAGATAAAGTTCCTGAAGATAAATTTCCGCCGTGCATAAAACTAATTCTTAAAGGTATGACAGACGGGAAAAAACGAGCGCTTTTTGCTCTGATAAATTTTCTTAGTAATGTTAAATGGACGCCAATAGAAATAGAACAAAAAATCTACGAGTGGAACAAATTAAATCCAAAGCCGCTTAAAGAAGGCTACATTAAAGCGCAGATATCTTATTACACGAGACAAACAACTACCTATCCTCCTCCAAATTGTAGAGAATATTACGAAGATTTAGGAGTCTGCAAGCCGGACGAAATTTGCCAAAGAATTAAAAATCCACTAACTTATCCAAGGTTTTCGCTAAAGCGCTCCTCTGGAAAATAGAATTCAATTGGTAGCCAGCATAATTTAATCTTGTTAGCAAACCGAAATTAACACTAGCAATTGAGCCGTCTTGCATTGGACTTAATGGATTTTCCACATTTCCTTTAAATACAAAGTATGCTGATTTATTTGAACTAGGTTTGTAAATACGTATATTATCGTTTATGGAATCCGCAAAACGTTCTCCTATTACTCTCATATGTCGCTTTGTGGCAGCAATATCCACCTCTTCTATGTTATCTTGTGAGGGAACATAGCCCAAAATAACCTTACCCTTCTTGTTAGTGTTGAGTATTTCAACATAATAGCTAATTGGATCAGCCATATTTCAATAAATTATTATGTAGTTTAAAAGTATTTGGACTACCGAAATTTACTTAAATTTAAGGACTTGAGAGTATTTGGGGTGCAATGTGGAAAATTACAATTATGAGGATATTTTAGAACTCTTGCATTCGGAGAAATATTCATCAGATCTACAATCTTTAAAGAAAGAGTATCTTGCTAAGGTTCAGCAGTATCTTGATGCAAAAAAAGCTCTTTTCGATAATACTACTAACAAAGATATGCATTTCAAACTGCAAATGGAAATTGAAAACGCCGAAAGAGCGATAAGAGATTTGTATAGTAAACGAGAACAAAAAATAATTAACAGAGCTATTTATGCCGCACGTTCAGATTTCAGACTTAAAGATACTACGAATATGCTTCCGAAAGAGGAGATAATTTACAATCAATTAATTGAACTTTTAATTTCGAGTCAAAAGAGTTTCTATTCTACGATTCAGAATGCTGCTGAACCAAAGCTTTTAAAAGCGCCTCATAGAACCTTGAAGTTCAGGGAAGCGGTACCAGAATTGCTTGATTTACGCGAAAACAAGCACGGACCATTCCAGGCAAATGACACTGCCGAGCTGCCTGAAGAACTTGCTAAGATTTTGGTTGCTCAAAACAAAGCAGACGTTGTTGAAAAATAAGGTAAATAAATGAAAAAGCTAAATATTGAAAAGAAATGCTCAAAACAAAGCAGACGTTGTTGAAAAATAAGGTAAATAAATGAAAAAGCTAAATATTGAAAAGAAATGTAATTTAGCTAATCATTTTAGATGTATGAGGTTCGCAAAATGAAAATCCCTAAACAAATGAAGAGATACTGTCCAAGCTGTCATAAACACGTTACTCATAAAGTTATGATTGAGAAAGTTAGGGCGAGACCTAAAACAAAGAAAGGTGCCTTAAAATGGGGTATCAGACATTACGCAAAAATATCTGCGGGTTATACTCCATCTCCAAGACCGATTGTAAGAGATAAAGCTAAAACAAGCCGAAGGGCTAATATAAAATACCAGTGCAGTGAATGCAAGAAAATGCATTTCAAACAGCATCCTGTAAGACAGAAGAAGCTGGAGCAGGTATGATATCAAATTTATGTATAACAAGATTGGTTTCCCTGAAAAAGAAGATTTAGTAATTTGCACAGTAGAAAGACTTCTCCCAAGTTCTGTTATCGTTACGCTCGATGAATATAATAAAATCGAAGCGATGATTCACGTTTCTGAAATTTCTAGAAAGTGGGTTAGAAATCTTAAAACCTATATGAAAATAAGCAAGAAATTAGTTTGCAAAGTTATGCAAGTTAATCCAACTGAAAACTTAGTTACACTTTCTTTGCGAAGAGTTGGAACAGGCCAGCAACGAAATAAAATGTCAGAATGGGCAAATGAAAACAGAGCAAATGATATTTTAGAAGTAATTGCAAAACAAATAGGTTTAACTACAAAACAAATATATGAAAAATTTGGAGATTTACTTCTCGAAGAGTATGGTTTACTTTACCCAGGGTTGTTAGACATCGCTCGTAATGAAATTGATATCGCGAAAAAATTAAAGGTTGAGAAATCTCTTGCTGAAAAATTAACTGAGCTAATAAAAAAGAGAATTGTTCTTCCGAAAGCAGAATTATCTGGCTTGATTACTATGAGTTCAGATGCTTCAAATGGACTGCAAATAATAAAAGATACAATAAAAAACGGATTTGACCACGCTAAAAAGAAAAAAGTAGATTTGAAAATAATTTATCTTGGCGCTCCTAAATACCAATTGAAATTAATTGCTGATGATTTTAAAAGAGCTGAAGAAGGATTATCTGAAATAGTTGAAACTATGACAAATTATATGGAGCACCACAAAGGAAGTCTTGTCTTCAAACGCGTGGAATAATTTATAAGAGTGTCTTCTATATAGTTTTGATGAGCAAATGGTTGACTTTTGAAAAATTTAGCAATGGTTGACTTTTGAAAAATTTAGCAAACCGTTGAAATTAAAAAACCCCATTCTTATTGAGGGACTTCCTGGCATAGGAAATGTCGGTAAAATCGCAATTGATTATATAATAGATAATGTCAAGCCGACGCTTATTTATCAAATACACTCTCATAATTTTCCGCATTCCGTTTTCCTAAGTGAAGATAATACAATTGAACTGCCGTCTGTAAAAATTTACAGATATGAAGGAAAAGAACGCGATATATTATTGTTAGGCGGAGATGTCCAGCCATTAGATGAAGTATCAAGTTATGAATTTTGTGAGGAAGTTTTGAATTTCGTAGAAAAAGTTGGATGCAAGGAAATAATTACTCTTGGCGGAATTGGTATGCCTGATTTAGTAAAGGATCCAAAAATATTTGGGGCTGTTACTAGTGCGAATGCGCTAAAGAAATATAAGAAATTCAAAAACATAGATTTCAAAATCAATCAAAAGATTGAAGCTATCGTAGGTGCAACTGGTTTACTATTAGGACTTGGGAATCTGAGAGGAATAGAAGGTGTATCTCTTCTTGCAGAGACCCACGCGCATCAAACACACCTTGGATTTAATACACCTTGGATTTAATGAAGCGAAAGTTTTGGTTGAAAATCTAAATCAAATTCTTAATCTTAAAATTGATGTAAAAAACTTGGAGAAGGCTACCGAAACTGAATCAAAACAGAACCGATCTGAAAAAACAACACTGAAAAAATCGGCGGCTCCGAAGATTAAAGTAGTCGGAGAAAAGCCAGTTTATTATATTAGTTAAGTCCTGGGACATCTGTTACAGTTATTTGTGTAGTTACAGACTGTTTATATCCATATTTGAATTTCAAAACTAGCGTATCAGTAAATTCGCCTTTTACATCTTTGAAATTAGTTGTACAAGAAATTTGTGCTTTACCTTCGGACCCTAATCTTATTTTTCTTACATTATTTACAAGTTTGCAGTCTAATGTAGCAGTTCCTGACCCAATTGCTGCTTCTACCAAATCAATGTGATTTAAGTCACTGAATGCGTCTATATCGCCAGGCGAATTCGCATCATAAATATGACTTTCTCTTACATATGGATTTCCATCACCAATATTTTGTATCTCTATTAATAATCCGCTAATTGTCTGTTCAACAGAATTTACTTTTATTGGTCCAGCACTTGTTGTAGTTGGTTTCTTTTCTGAAACTTTACAAAGCTCATCGCCAATAGTCTGCCTCAAAACACTTTCTTTCAAACAAATTATCGTGACAGCAATAGTTTCATATTCGTAAAGTGCAGTTGCTCTTATTACTGCAGGACTTGGCTGAGTAACAAGCACTTTAGGTGCTGTCGCGCTAAATATTAAAATATCTTGTCCGCCAGGTACTATCGATGAGCCTCCTTGAGGTGACGTTACTTTTTGAGCTTTTACCAAATTTACAATATCTTGAGAATTTCCAGGCTTAAGCGAATATGTCGTCGCATCCAAACCTTCTATTACTAATTTTCCTAAATCTATTCCATGTTCGCCGATATTTTCAACGCTAAGAGCTATATCAAATTCTGCTGTTTCAGGAATTTTATCCGGCGGCTGTTGAGGTAAAAATTTTACTTCTAAAGCATTATCTCCGCCTAAAAATCCAAAATCAGTAATTTTTTTCTCGGCTTGAGGTGTTACGCATCCGCTTACAAGAAATACTCCTGCTAGTAAAACTACTAGTATGAGTTTAGTAGTATTAGCGGCCATTAATTAATTCTATATATTAGACTTTAAATAGTTTATCTCAAACTTTAGTTTATGTTTATATAAGAAGTATATAGTTTACAGTTCGTAAACTCTATGTCTTTATCTATTTAGCTGCTAGAATTATCGTATACAAAACTAATAAAACATAAAACTTATATATGTGTAATCACATATATATTTAATATGAGCAATATAACTCTATCAGTACCTGAAAATATACACAGAGAAATGAAGGAGTTCTCTGAAGTAAAATGGAGTGAAGTAGCGAGAAAAGCTATAATTAAAAAAATAGAAGCTCTGCGTATGGCTGAAAAAATTGCAAAAAAAAGCAAATTAACTGGCAAAGATATAGAACAATTTAATAGAAAGATAAAAGCGTTAGCCGCGCAGAGGTTTTTGAATGAAAATAGTAGTTGATTCTAATATATTATTCTCCGCTCTAATTAAAGACGCAATAACTAGAAAAATTAGAAATAATGGAAAAGAAGATGGCAAATGTTAATATTGTATTAACGGATGATATGTCATCTCTAAAGGAAGCTGAAAAAGACCTTAAGGCTAGAAAGACTAAACGTGTGTAATTCTATCACCAACCTTTTAAGACAAATTAATCGTATTCTAATATGAAAGTTGCTATTGTTGGCTGCGGTATTACTGGCGCTTATTTGGGCTGGCAATTGGCACAAAAAGGCAATGACATTACAATCTTTGAAAAAAGAGATAAAATCGGAAAGGAGGTATGTTCCGGCTTGATTTCTGAAAGACTCTGGACTTTTATACCAAAGAATGAGAAATTAATCAAAAATAAGATAAATTATTGCCGCGTAAATTTTCCCAATAAAACTGTTACTTTGAAATTCAAGATTCCGTTTATTGTTCTAAGTCACGCTGAAATGGATAAATATGTTGCAGGGCTGGCTAAAAAATCCGGAGCGGACATAAAGTTAAATTCAGATATAAAAGAAATACCAAAAGGATTTGACAAAGTAATTGGTACTGGTGGAGCTCTCGATACGATTAGGAAAAGTTTGAAACTAAAAGAACCTAAAACGTATACAGGTTTACTTTGCTATATAGAAGAGAAGGACAACTCAGATGTCGTAGATGCCTGGCCAATAGGCGATGGATTTTGCTGGCGTATTCCGAGAGGAGAAAATATTGAATACGGAATAATGGCTAATCCAAAACAAGCTAGAGAATTATTTGACAAATTTGCGCTAAGGCAAGGTTTCAAAATTAATAAATTAAAAGCAGCAATTATTCCGCAGGGATTAATTATTCCAAAGAATGCCGATGTTACTATTTGCGGCGGCGATGCCTCTGGTCTAACTAAGCCTTGGTCTGGCGGTGGAGGAATA
>Ga0208957_1001653_pt1 | contig 10958 bp, 10 predicted proteins | sample RifOxyA1_FD_184029 | JGI IMG/M metagenome (GOLD analysis project Ga0208957, IMG submission 184029) | Groundwater microbial communities from Rifle, Colorado - Rifle Oxygen_injection A1 (SPAdes) | ecosystem: Environmental > Aquatic > Deep subsurface > Groundwater | place: Rifle, Colorado, United... | reverse complement strand
CCTCAGGCCGATCTGTATACGCTTTACGCTGATTTTGACCAGGCTACTTGGGCCAGGCCTTATCAACATCGAATTAAAACCACTTTTTTGCAGCGATTTTATGATTTTCGTTTGCCCAAACAGCTCTTGGCTCCCTTAATGCCGATGGCGACTGAATCTTTGAATTTGTCTGACTATGACGCGGTACTGTCTTTGTCTTCGTCTTTTATGAAAGGAGTGATAACCCGGCCGGAAACCAAACACCTGTGTTATCTGTTTGCCCCGACCCGCTTTTTGTGGCACCAACAAGAGCGATTTTTTAGCCGCAATTTTTGGTTGCGGCCATTTTTGAATTACCTTAGGCAATGGGATTATATTGCCGCCCGGCGGCCGGACCAGATTCTGACCTTGAGCCGTTATGATCAACAGTTGATTGCTAAATATTATCGAGTCAATAGTGAAATTTTGTATCCCCCCTTTGCCGTGGATTATTGGCAAGGACTGGCTAAAGAACAACCCAAGCACAAACTCTTCAAAAACTACTTTTTGCTGGTTTCCCGGCTTGAACCAAACAAAGATGTGGATTTGGCGATTAAGGTTTTTAACCAGCAGAAAGACAAGCAATTGGTGATCGTGGGCCAAGGGACTCAAGAGACAAGCTTGAAAAGCTTGGCGAGTGCTAACGTGACCTTTTTGAAACAACTGGACGACAAACATTTGGCTTGGTTGTATGCACACGCTCAAGCCTTGCTGATGCCGCAGGCCGAGGATTTTGGTTACACTGCTCTTGAGGCGATTGCCTTTAACACGCCGGTGATCAGTTTTAGAGAGAGCGGCACGGCTGAAATATTGGCCCAAACCAAGACCGGCTATTTGTTTAACGAACAATCGGTTGACTCACTGATGAACGCACTTGAGAACTATCACACAAAGTCATACAATTTCTCTAACTTTAACTGGTCTAAATACAGTTCAGAAAACTTTATTAATCAGTTGAAGCAAAATATAAGTTCATAATTAACAATGAAAGCGATTATATTTGCCGGCGGCGCCGGAACCAGACTCTGGCCTCTTTCACGAAAAAACTCTCCCAAACAGTTTGGCCGGATTTTCAACGGTAAAAGTACACTTCAACTGGCTGTTGAGCGAATCACCGACCTTTTTTCGTACGATGATATTTATATCAGTACCAACGAACAGTATGTGGCGACAGTCAAGGAACAGTTGCCCAAAATCCCGGTAAGCAATATTATTGCCGAACCGGAAAAGCGTGATGTCGCACCGGCCGTGGGCTATAATTTTGTGAAATTAAGAAAAGAAGGATACAAAGGCCCAATTGCCATTTTGTGGGCTGATCACCTGATTAAACGACCACAGCAGTTTCTCTGGTCGCTCAAACAGGGCGAACAAATTGTTCGCAAAAACCCGAAGCAGTTTGTAATGATTGGTGAACATCCCCGCTATGCGGAAAATAATCTGGGCTGGATCAAAATGGGCCAGAAAATTAAAGATAAATTATACGAATTTAGAGCCTGGAAATACCGGCCTGAGCCGGCTGAGTGCCAGAAAATGTTTGCCTCGGGCGAATGGGTGTGGAACCCGGGCTATTGGATAGTGGATCTGGACTTTACCCTGTCTCTTTATGAGCGCTATGTACCGACGATGTATCAGCAGCTATTAGTGATTGAGGCGGCTTTGGGAACAATCAGAGAAGCCAAAGTGCTCAAACGGATCTATCCGACTTTGGAAGAAACGCATTTTGACAACGCCATTATGGAAAAAATTCCGCCGGAGTACGCGGTGGTTTTGACTCCTAATATGGGCTGGTCTGACCCGGGCACGCTGTACGCTTTGAAAGAAGCCTTAACTGAAAAAGCGAGCGATAATTTGGAACGAGGCCTGGTTTATAATCTAGGAACCAAAGGCAGTCTGGTGGTAAACGAAGTTGAAAACAAAATTTTGGCCACAATTGGACTTGAGGATTTGATTGTGGTTAATACCGAAGACGCGATTGTAGTTGTCCCTAAGGAGCTCGTGAGTCAAGTAAAAGAATTGGTCAAAAAACTGGAGACGGATCCAAAACTGAAAAAGTATACTTAAGAGTGTGAAGTCATTCTTAAGCGTAATTCTAATTATAATCGTCAGCTTGTTGTTTTTGAGCCACTCTTTTGTTCGTTCTCACTTACCCGCCAACACTTATCTCGCTTGGAAAAACTTGGGTCATCAGGAAACAGATTGGCTTTTATCTTGGCTGGCCATCCACAAAAATCAGAAACTGAAAATTCAAGTGCAGACTCGTGTTTACGATTTTGATTATCAAACTTTGGGAATTGTCTTTGACCTAAACAAAACTTACTCTGAGCTGACAAAAGAAACGAAACTACCTTTCCCCCAAAATTTGGTGACATTTTACCAAGCTTTTTGGTCGAGCCGGACGGTAATGCCAGCCCTGATTTTTACTCAAGATTATTATGAAAAAATGCGGTCTTTGCAGTTTGATTTTTCGACTCAGGCGGACCAGGTTTTGGTGGATGCCAAGAAAAAGAACCTAATTTATCAAAACCATCAGGATCTTTTTGTTTTTGACGCTAAAAGCCTGGAAAAAGAAATTGCCAGCAATTTTGGCAAAACAACGGTTTTGAAGCCTAAAATTCACCGGGTGCTTGACGATCAGGGGAAAATTAAAATTGACACTTACAACCAACAATTGAGTCAGGTACTGAAGGGCACAGTTAATCTTTATTACGAAAATGGCAGCCAGACAGTAGCCGAGTTCTCAGAGTCGGATTTGCAAAGCCTGCTGCAGATTGATTATGATCAATCGGAGGAACAGCTGTCAATTGGCGTGAGTGAGCCAATTTTGGAGCAGAAAACCAGGCAGCTGAGCCAGAAATTGAACTTGGGCTATGATTTGCAATTTGATCAAAATCATCTTAAACAAAGCCTGATTTCCTTGATTAATTCACGTTTTAATGGCGATGACTCGGATTATATTTATGTTCGTTTAATTGAAAAACCAAATACAAATGGTGATGAGGCGGCACAATATATTGAGATTGACCTGTCGCAGCAGAAAATGTATTTGTGGGAAATGGGCCAAAATGTGGCGGTTCACCGGATCTCGTCCGGTCTATATTACCCCACGCCGCCTGGCCGCTATCGGATCTTGAATAAGGCCAATAATGCTTATTCATATATCTATCATGTGTGGATGCCTTTTTGGATGGCTTTTTCGCTTGATAAAAAAGTTAATGCTTATCTGGGCATTCATGAGTTGCCATACTGGGTTGACGGCGCCGGCCAGGAGATCCGGCGACCGCGGGATTTTATTGGCTCATACCGGTGGCTGTGTTTCTTTGGATGTGGGTGAAGCTAAACAGGTTTATGATTGGGCTGAGATAGGTACTCCGGTATTAATCTTTGATTAGTATCCTAGAGTAAAAAGGGTGGAACCCTTTTTTAGAACCCTTTTTTAGAGCGAGTAGGAGGCATAATCACCATAGGGATTTTCGATGGTGAGCATCTGCTCGATTGACAATTTTTCAAAATACATTCTGATCAGACGGACGGTGTTATTGGTTCCGGAATAAGCGACGTTGATTTTTTCAGTGGTCATTTTTTGGACCAGCCACAGGCAGAACTGTTTGATCCGGCCCTCCCAAACATCTTTGATGCTCTCGCCATTGGGGGGCGCGACATCCCAACTCCGGCGCCAAAGAATGGCTTTTTCGGGATTGAGTTTCATTATTTCCAATTTATTTTTGCCGGTGAGATCGCCATAGTCCCGCTCCACAATCTCTTTTTTTTGCAGATACGGCACTTTGGGAAAATATTGTCGCAGTGGAATCAAAGTTTGCTCGCAGCGCAAGAGAGGTGGACTGATAAACAGATCGATCTCTTTGTCTTTGAGCTTTTCTGCTAAGACTTGCGCTTGTTTTTGGCCTTCTGGAGTCAGTTTTGGATTTCGTTTGCTGCCGGAGAAAACCCGATTTAAATTGTCTTCTGTCTGGGTGTGACGGAAGAGATAAAGAATCGGTTTTTGATTGCTGGCGGTTTTGGGCATTGTCTGACCCTGGCCTGGGTTTTCCAGAGAAGACAGAGCGGCTTGCTTAAGTTTGTTAATATCCATTGCCATTAAGTTTGTAGGGAAAATCGTAATAGAACAGATGATCCGGATCAAGCTCTTTTTCGCGGGCTTCGATTTCGAGTAAGCGATTATATTTGGCAAGGCGCTCCGACCGGGACAGCGATCCAGTTTTGATTTGGCCAAGACCAGCCCCAACCACCAGATCGGCGATAAAGGAATCCTCAGTTTCGCCGCTGCGGTGAGAAACAACGACCTGCATTTGTGATTCTTTGGCGAGCTTAATGGCTTGAATGGTTTCTGAAAGCGTGCCGATTTGATTGACCTTGATTAAAATGGCGTTAGTGGCTTGCAAGCCAATGCCTTTTTTCAAACGCTCGACATTGGTAACGTAAAGATCGTCGCCAACGGTTTGGACCTTCTGCCCAAGGAGTTTGTTGAGATTGACAAAACCCTGCCAATCGTCTTCGGCAAAGTGATCCTCAAGCGAACAAAGAGGAAATTTTTCCGCCATTTTGACGTAATAATCAGTGAGCTCGTCGCGGCTTAGACTCTTATTTTCGGCCTGTAAATGATATTGACCGTCTTTGAAAAATTCGCTGGCGGCACTGTCTATTCCTAATCCAAACTCAGTGCCGGGAACATAGCCGGCCTCGGAAATAGCCTCAACCAGTAGGCTAAGCGGCTCAGTGTTGCTGCCAAGCTTGGGGGCAAAACCGCCTTCGTCCCCAACTGTGGTCGCGAAACCCCTGGCCGAGATAAGGCCTTTGAGCTTATGAAAGACCTCGTCAGCGGCGCGCAAACTTTCGGAGAATTTAGAAAAGCCGTATGGCATTAAAACGTATTCCTGAATGTCTGACGAACCCGGAGCGTGCTTGCCGCCGTTGATTACATTAATCATTGGCACCGGAAGAACAATGGAATTAGTATTGAAAAAGTGTGCCAGATATTGATAAAGCTCCAGCTTGCGACTAACCGCCGCTGCCCGGGCCACAGCCAAAGAAACCGACAAAATAGCATTGGCGCCGAGCCGGGCTTTGTTTGGCGTCCCGTCTTCATGAATCATTTTTTGATCAATTTTTTCTTGATCAAAAGCATCCTGACCAACTAAAAGTGTTTGTAAAACATTTTCGACGTTGTATTTGGCTTTGAGAACGCCTTGGCCGGCGTAACGATGAGTGTCGCCGTCGCGCAATTCGTGGGCTTCATGCGAGCCGGTGGAGGCGCCGCTAGGAATGGCGGCCCAGCCTGTAGATCCGTCTTCCAGAGTGACGTAGGTTTTTAGGGTGGGAAATCCGCGCGAATCCAGAATTTCCAAGGCCCAGATTTTGCTGATTGTCATTCTTGGTTTAGTATAGTATAAATTACGGATAAATGCCAAAAATTGTTCGCTCTGAAATTAAGTTGGATGGGATCGATTGGGAATATTATACTGCCGGAGCTGGCAAGAGCCTGTTGTTGATCCCGGCGTTTCATTCGGATATTAATCGGTTTAAACCTTTAGTTGAGTATTTGAGCCAGAATTTTCGGGTAATTTTGCCGCATTTGCCCGGGATCAGCAATAATCAGACTTTGGGCGATTATGATTATACGGCTAAAAATTACGCTCGATTTTTGAATCTGTTTGTGGAAAAAATGCATCTGCAAAACTATCTTTTGGCCGGTTTTTGTTTGGGCGGGGTGATTATTGTTCGAATGCTTGAGCAGGGGGTAAAACAGCCTGAACGAGTACTGATTTTTGAAGGTATTTATGATGCCGACCTTTTTCGTTTGCAACCGATGTACCGATTTATCAAAAAAGCCATTTTGAAATTGGGACCAAAGAACAAACTTTTGAATTCAATCGTCGATCTGGTTTTGCATGACGAACGGGCGCTCAAATTGTACTTGAAATTCGCCTACAGCAAAGAGAAAAACCTGGACTTGGTGATCAAGCATCAAACCGAGATTACCAAAATTATGGCGACACGAGCTTATATCGAGGTGATTTTTGATATTTTTCAGACCCATTTGGCTAAGGAGAACTTGCATTTTTCGGTGCCGACGTCGCTGATTTATAACAAATACGACAACTTGATTGATATTGAGCCGACAATTAGCGGTATGCAGCGACTTTTTCCCAATTCAGAGGTTTTGCAGGTGGATTTGACACAACACTCGCCGGCTGGCGCCATTGACATTAAATTCGTTCACGAAATGATTAAGCCGCTAGAGGACAAATTAATGCAGCTTAAAGACTAGTTATTTTTTCTCAAAATAGAGCGTTACCGTTGAGGTAATGGTTTGGCTGCCTGGCTCGTAAGTTGGGCCGCCACCGCCCATGCCCTCAGCCGCCGCCCTGGGATAATAATAGTCTTGAGAACTGATTGGTGAAGACTCGACGATATTGACGATTTTTCCCAGACGGATGCCTAAATTTTTGGCTAACTTTTCTGCCTGTTCTTTGGCATTATCAATGGCTTTGTTGCGGGCTTCTTCTCTGTATTTTTCCGGCTTGTTGAGCGTAAAGTTTGGTCCGCGAACTTCGTTGGCGCCGTTTTGAGTGGCAACGTCGACAACCTCGGAGGCCTTACTGACATTTTTAACTGTGACGCTAAGCGTGGCATTGCCGTTGTAGCCGATAATATCGCTCACCGCCCCATCGTAACTGTAATTGGGATAGATCGAGATATTGGTGGTTTTGATATCTTTTTTGGCAACCCCGATTTTAGTAAGAGCACTGATAATTTGATTATTGGTTTGGGTTAATTGGTTTTGGGTTTGGCGGGCGGTATCGATGTTGTTGACCGTGACGCCGACCTCAACCACGGCAGTATCCGGGATGACCTCAACTTTGCCTTCGCCGACAACTGACAGCTCGCGCGAGACCTGGCTGGTAGACACGCTTATCGGATAGCTGATGTTGAAATATTTGATAACTGAGAGAGCAATAATAGTGAGGACCAAAATTGCCGCATAGGTTGAAGTGACAGTTTTATTTTCCATACTGTAATACTATTACATTTAGGAAAGCATGACAACGTTTTTTTCGGCGCCATCTAGTCGGACAGCGTTCAAAAACATGCCGGTTGCCAGATGCAAACCAGCCTGCAGGCGAGTAAAGTTATCAAGCTCCAAATTGGTTTGGGCTAATTGATTAAATTCAGTTAACACTTTGTTGTTGGCAGTGGCCCAGGCATCCCACAAAAACGCCGGGTTCTGGTCATATAGTTTTTGGCGATCCAAAGTTTTTCCAACCACTTGATTAATCACCACTTTGGCCTGGCTGGCTTTGTGAGCACCAGTTAGAGTAATCACTTTGGCCCCGGCATTTTTAAGCGCCTGGAAAATAGCGACGCCATTGATTTTGTTTATCTCTTTGCTTAAACCAGGAATATTTAATTGCTTAAGAACGTCAATTACAGATTGCTGGACATTTAAAAAGCCGCAACCGACCTGTCCTTCATGGCTATGATTGTCGGTATGGATTTCCATATCTCCCCAATTCATTTTTTGATAAAGCCTTTTTGTTGATATCACCGCGTTTTCCAAAGTTTGTCCAGACATTAAATACATAACTACCCAGCCGGCGGCGCCACCGACAAAAGCCGGTTTTGGCGGCATAGACTTTGAAGGGTCAGAATCAGCAATGGGCCGCTCGTCGATACAATAACCCAAACCCTGCGCTGCCTCAAGCAAATTTTCCTGATAAAAACTGGCCGCTTCTGTATTAAGTTTGTCTGTTAATTGATCTAGCCAGTCGTTTTTTGATAAAAATCCTAATTGGTTACTAATTTGATCAGTACCTTCTTGAGAGCTGGGCATATCTTTTGCTGACATAAACTATTAAGATTAATTTTTAATATCGGCTATTATAACAATTACCTGTTTCGAGGCAAAGAGAAGATATAGATTCCCAGATACATGGCCAGGCCATAGACACAAGTGGGCAAAAGCAAAGTATATTGGCAAACGCCACCGGGACAACGGGGATAGGCAAAATCAATGTATGTAGAATAGATTGCAAAAATAATGGCGAGAGTGGCCACGACTTGAATCGCTTTGAGCTTTTTTAACAAACTCAGAACTAAAAGAGTGATAAAAAAAGCAAAGCCGAAATAGCACGAAGGATAGCCCAAAAAATACGAGCAGCCTTCGTTGAGCGGACAAGAACCGATAAATAATTTGCTGAAAATCAAATAACCGGAAAACAAGACTCCGCCTAAGGACAATAAGATTTGGGGCAAATATTTATTTTTCATAAACCTAATTATAATCAAATAGATTCGCTTGACAAGTGCTTTTTCAAAATGTTATATTTCATTCTAATCCCCCCAGTGGGGATATAAAAATGTTAAAGCTTAAAACCAAAAAAGACAACCTATTGCATCGCCTGAAAATTGTGCGCGGACAACTCAGTACCATTATTGAAATGGTAGAAAAAGACACTTATTGCATTAAGATTCTCAATAATTCCCGCTCGGTGCAAAAAGCTCTGAAACAGGTGGATATGCTGATTATGGAAGACCATCTTAAGCATTGTGCCGTGGATCAGGCCAGGCGTGGCGAGACAGCAAAACTGGTAAAGGAACTGATTGACATTTATAAATATAAATAATTATGAAAACTCAATATTATGTTCAGGGCATGCATTGCGCCGCTTGCGAGTTGTTAATTGAGCGATATCTTAAGAAGGAGCCGGGAATAAAAACCGTGAAGGCGTCTTTAGCCGATAAGACCGTGATTATTGAAACTAAACCCGGAATCAACCGGGCCAAAATTCTGGCCAAATACAACAAATTATTGGCCAAACAAGGCTATCAATTAAGTGAACAACAAAATTTACAAGCTGGTTATGATATGCAAACAGTGCTTAATGCCTTGATTATTTTGGCTACCCTAGGACTGTTGTTTTATTTTGTGAATTCCAGCGGCTTGCTACCGTCGGTGAGCTTGAATCAAAATTCTTCGCTGATGGGGTTTTTGCTTTTTGGGGTGGTGGCGGGATTTTCCACTTGTGCAGCCCTGGTGGGCGGCTTTATGCTGAGCCTGGCTAAACAATGGCAAGGCCAATATTTGGATCAATCGACTGCCAGTCGTTCAGTGCCTTTTACCTTGTTTAATGTGGGCCGGCTGATCAGCTTTTTTTTGCTTGGCGGTTTGCTGGGTTTGTTGGGCTCGGCTTTTCAGCTTTCGATCAGCGCGGCCGCAATTCTGGCAATAATTGTTTCTCTGATTATTATTGTTTTGGGTTTGCAGATGATTGGTGTCAGAGCAGTAAGCCGGCTTCGAATTCAGCTTCCCGGCACTTTGGCTGCCAAATTGAGTGCGCCCGAAAGTTTTAGGGGCAAACTGATGCCGTTTTTGGCCGGCGCGGTAACCTTTTTTCTGCCCTGCGGCTTTACCCTGTTGGCGCAAATGCTGGCTCTGGCAACTGGCAACATGATAAAGAGCGCATTAATGATGTTCTTTTTTGCCCTCGGGACGCTGCCTTCGCTGGCGCTTCTCTCTTTTTCCAGCCTTAAGTTTCAGAATCACCGGTTTTTGGGTTCAACCTTTAATTTAGTAATTGGCATTTTGGTAGTTTTATTGGGACTCTATAACCTTAATTCACAATTGCTGGTTTTGGGATTGCCCAACTTAAACACTGCTTTTAGGTCCATTGGTAGTGCAAGGGCTGAAGCTCAAGCTGATCCTCAAGGCCTGGGAGCGGAAATCAAAGTAGTTAATGGCCAAGAAATTCAAAAAATGACCATTTTGGCCAGCGGTTTTGAATATTTACCAAAAAATATCAAACTAAAAGCCGGCGTCCCTACTGAGCTGACTGTAAAAGCTCAGAAAGTCTTGGGCTGCGCTGCGGCCATGTATCTCAAGGGGTTAACCGACGAGGTGATTTACCTGAATCAGTCGGAAACGGTGGTTAATTTTACGCCTCAAAAAGGAACCTATCTTATCAGTTGTTCGATGGGTATGGTGGAGCCCATTGAAGTCGTTGTGGATTAATGATTCGCCAAACTTATCCGGTAGTGGGAATGCATTGCGCGGCTTGCAAAACTTTATTGGAAGATACGGTTGGTAATCTTAAGGGGGTGAGCAATGCTAAAGTCAATTTTGCGACTGAAAAATTAACAGTGGCTTTTGATGAGAAACAACTGGACCTGACCAAAATCAGGCAGGCAGTGAAGAGTGTGGGCCAGTATGACTTGGTAGACTCGGCAAAATCTGAAAGCCAACATCAGCATCACGAAACCAATCATCTGACACACAAAGTGATGTTGATTGGTTTGACTACCATTCCTTTTTGGCTGATGATGCTGGGGGTGATCAAAGGCGACATGATAAAGCTTAATTTTTTACAGTTTGTTTTGGCCACACCGATCCTATTTATTGGCGGCCGGGATATTTTTCAAAGCGCTTTTTCGGCTTTGAAAGCCAAGACTGCCAACATGGATACTCTGATTAGTTTGGGGACTTTTACCGCCTGGGCTTATTCAACTGTGATTACTTTTTTTCCGAAAGTTTTTATGAATGTTGCCGGTGTTGGCGATGTTTATTACGAAGCCGCGGTTTTGATTATCTTTTTTATTATGCTGGGCCGATTACTTGAGAGTCGTGCCAAAAAGAGGGCGGCTGAGGCGATTGCTTCCCTATTTAAACTGCAGGCCAAAGACGCTCGGGTGATCAGAAATGATCAGGAAATGATGGTGCCTTTGGCGGAGGTCGTAGTTGGAGATGTTATTAAAGTGAAGCCGGGTGAAAAAATCCCGGTTGACGGCATCATTCTTAAAGGCTACAGCGCCGTTGACGAATCCATGCTTACTGGCGAGAGCCTGCCTGTTGAAAAAAAACCTCACGATACGGTTATTGGCTCGACAATGAACTCTTACGGCTCGTTTACTTATAAAGTGCAAAAAGT
>Ga0208957_1001650_pt1 | contig 10977 bp, 17 predicted proteins | sample RifOxyA1_FD_184029 | JGI IMG/M metagenome (GOLD analysis project Ga0208957, IMG submission 184029) | Groundwater microbial communities from Rifle, Colorado - Rifle Oxygen_injection A1 (SPAdes) | ecosystem: Environmental > Aquatic > Deep subsurface > Groundwater | place: Rifle, Colorado, United... | reverse complement strand
AATACATAACCACCCTAATAGTAATTGCATACCTAGTAGTTTTGATGTCCAAGAAAGAGTCAAAAGTTGGTTGTACTTAAACTACACATATAATTATACCAAACGCATCATTGAAGGAATAGTTTGCGGAGAAGTTTACAACTATTATATTGTTAATGTTTAACAATAAGGATTTTAAAGTTTGTTAACTAGCTGCTAACTCTTAATGTACTGTATCTTTTCCTTTTCTTTCTTCTTCTTATTCCATCTGATTTTAACCATACCAGCAACATAAGTAATTCTCACCAACCTAAGTTTCCACATAAACATCAACAAATACTTCACCCTATCACGTTTATGTGAACTCAAGAGTTTATATGGTATTTGATATACTTGTTCATATAACCTAGATAAGTTACTATAATCACACTCTCGCAAATAAACAGCCATCTTATTGACAAGTGTTCTCTCATAACTATTAAGTTTCCAATTCTCTTGCCTACCAATATTATAACGTTTAGGTGCTAACTTAAACTTATATTGACTCATCATCTTGCTCCACAACCTCCTCCTCGCCACCATATTCCTTAGTCAAGCCAACAAATATTTCTTCAGCATCCCAATCCCTCCAACCATGCTTATCACCCAACAACTTTAATATATCACTATTAGGACTAACATGCTTATGTCTAGTAGGTGGAAATTCTATGGGTACATCATACCTATGCCCAACAACTAACATACCTTTACCCACACCAAACCTGGTAACCCTTTCCAAATCTTGTTTAGGAATATATCTTATTTCCTGCATCTTCTCAGCATCCTTATAATCTCCTTGCAACTGCATATAAAAACTGAACTGTCTCCTAATAACAGGCTTCAAATCAATAGGTCTTTGCGTATCACATATCACATCAATGCCAGCACGCCCCAGAGTCCTCCCCTTTCTCAACAATTGATTAATGAGAGGAGCACAAACATCCCAATTATTATAATCATGAATCTCCCTAATATGAAATACTAACCTATGATTTATTAGACGCTTAATCATAAACTTAACAGCTTTCTCCAACACAATACTATAAGCTATTTGTTCTTCATCTTGAGTAAAAGTTAAAGCACTATTAAAACAACTAATCCGCTTATTATCCTTAAATACTTGTAACAAATCTATCTTCTCAACCTTATCATTAAACAACCCAGTCTGCAACCAACTCTGTATTCTTACCTTAATCATATTCTTCTGAGATTCTGAAACTCTAAACATTGTACGATTCCCCCGAAACTCATTAGTAAACAACACATCCCAGACATCCTGCATATTAACTTCAAACCCATACTTCAACTGAAAACTATTCAAAGTATGCCCCAAACTCTCAGTACCACCAAGCAACCTCCTTAAAATATCAATACTTATATCCTCCAACTTGAAACTAACAACCCTAAAATTCTTTGGTAATTGAGGATAACTATACAAATTTCTCCCACAAAACAATAATACTTCATCATCAAACCCCATTGGTTCATACTTCCAATTAGTATGTAAGTCAGGAAAATTCTGCATATACATAAGCATCCTCGAATCATCTTCAGGAATGCTATAACTACAATTCTCAAACCTACCACTGCTATCAAAATCCAGAATTTTGCAACCTCTAAACATATACAAGTTCTCAACCTCAAATTCGCCAGCAGTAGTCTTCCCACTACCAGTCTTCCCACTCCTTATCGTACTATTACTAAAACCATGAACATTAATATCCTTCACATTGATAATCTCCTCAACCATCAACTCACTTCCTCTTCCTCAAACCCTTCATCACCATATATCTCATCAACTTGTTTCTCACTTAACATTTTCTGTCCAATAGGTACAGCATCATCACCAACTCCTTTAAGTACAGTAGCCTTCCAAAACCTGTCATGCCCAGCAATAATGTCTAATAAACGTAACTTACGAAAACAATAATCAATAAGACCATAAAGGTTCTCCTGTTTCAACATATCCCTTTCTTCCCACTTATCCAAAACAGACCATTTTCTCTTATCAACACCCTTCTGTTTCTCCAACAATTCCATCTTAACAATACCATATAACTTCCTTGCAGCATCATAATGGTCAGTTTCAACTAAGCTTCTGCTTTTCTCAAAATCCCATTCACCACCCCTATTAATTATGTTCTGGTCAACAGCGAAAAACATTGGTTGTTCAACAACTTGTTTATCACCTTGTCTGTTAATAGTCGTAACTCTTCTCTTAACTATGTAAGGCCCGACTTTCGTTAATCTATCCAATAATGCATAAACTTGTGCCTTAACCATTATTTAAACAACCCTTTTATTTTTCTTAACTTTAGCATATATAGGTTTGTAAAGTAATTGGCAAGGTATCAGTTTGCTTTGTGCTTTCTTAAAACTTGTAGTCAACATTATCTGCTCACATCTTGTACAATGAAAAGACTTCATGTGATAATCAATGTTTTTAACAACAAATTTATGTTTCATTATTTATTCCTCCTAAAAATGTTAAATAATTTTTTCGGTTTGGGTATTTCCAAATCCTTCTTTTGATAAACACCAAACTTAGACTTCATATCAGCCAAAGCCTTATTCACCACTCCAAACTCCACATTCTTAGTACTTAATTCTTCAATTTTATCATTATATTGCACTACCAACGCATTATAATCAGCTCTAACTGTTTCAATATTTATTGCTAACTTATTATACTCATTCTTCTTAATATTTATTTTTGCCACCACCCTTGCTAGTTCCGCCTCCATAACCTTAACCTTATTAATCAAACTTTTCAAATTCTTATCAGCCTCAACCTCATTAAGCAACAAAGCCAACTTATCCTCACCCTCTTTTCTCTTCATAACTTCTTGAGCAAAACGCTCATCTTTACGCTTCAACTCCTCAGCCAAAGTATGTATATCCTTTTCCCTCTGCTTCACTGTAGTATCTGTCTCTATCTTCTGGAATATTTTAGCAATTTCTGTATCAGGCAATTTCTTACTCATCCTCTGTTCCATATCACTTATGAGTTGACGTATTTCCCTATTCTCATTCCTTAACTCAGTATTCTCTCTTGTAAGGTTTATTATTTCATCATCTAACTCAGTAGCAACACCAACCTCTATTTTTGATAATTTAGTTTCATCTTTCATCACAACATTACCTCTCCAACGTTTTAATTATTTGTTGCCTTTGGTCAGGCAATTGAATCTGTTGAGGCATACTAGCCTCTTTCAAATCCTTCATCAATAAATTAATTTGTCTACTAGCAGCCAACATATTTTTATCACTACTCTTCCCCATAATATCAACAATACTCTTCATTTTCTCATGCACATTATTATGTCTAGCAAGCAAAGTTTCAGTATGTTGTAATGTGGCCTGTAATTCTTGATGTTCTGTCTCAACTTTCAAACCACTAAAACTACCATCATAATAATAACCACCCTCGGACAACTCAAAATCAGTATAATTACGCAATCTATTCTTATCAAAAGTCCAAAGAATCTTAATATCTCCAGTAATCATATCAAAAAAACCATTAAGACCTTTGCTTAAAACCACTAGTTGTTCTTTATTAACTAAATTATTAAACACTCTCTTCTTCAACCATACTTCCATCTGTGCTTTTCCTCCAGGTAAATTCTTAATAGCACTACCCTGAGTCAAGGTAGGGCCTGTCTTACAAATAATCTTTGGTTGGTGTACAATGACAACATACTCGTTTAATGCCATCCAAACCCATAAGAACTCTAACATTACTGGTATTAAAACTATTGGTTTAGTGAAATCTGTTGTGACAAAATCCCATAAGAAATAACCATAACCAACTATAAACAATACCATCAAAACCCAACTGGTTTTATCATAATTATTTTGCATGATTACCTCCCTACTTTTCCCTGACTATATGCTACACTTTGGTGTTTGTGAATGTAAATATAGAATATTAATAACAATTGGTTTAGTAATAAGAAATCCAAACTTGCCCTCATGCCATGCTCTTGTAACACAACATTACTCACTGCCTCACTTGCATAAACAACCACAGTTTGGTCTCCTCTAGTCAAGAAATACATCAACACAGCAAAAAAAGCTAACCCTAACAACAAAAACTCCAATATACTCAACTTGTTAGATAAATCAAATGTTTTACTATGCAGAACCTTTGTAGAAAACAATAACTTACTCATTTTCTGCCGTAAACTCTTCTTCCCATTATCTAAACCCAAAACTGGTAATAATTCCTTTTTCCTCAAAACCCTCCTCATAATCATTCTTCAACACCTGTGGCTCTCTCTAATTGTACATTAGCACCCTCAATCCTCTCCAAATACCTCCTCAACTCATCAGGCGTAACCTCACTAGGTGTTAAACTTAACAATTTGCTAACCTCGCTCTCACTTGGTGAAGGATGCTCAAAGATTATAGTTCTCGCCATAGAATCATATTGCAATAAAAATCTTACAACACCAGCTATACTATGTTGCATAGTAAGAATGAAAGTATCTGTTACTTTCTCAATACCATCAACACGCTCAGTAACTCTCTTCATCCATACCAAAGGCCAATAAGTACCCCAACCAGTGTAAGGCAATACCTGATACTTCTCTGAAAGATAAGGTATGAGTTCTTCCTTAGCAATCTGGTTCATTGTTAATGGTTGTGTGACACGCCAATTATTCCACACCATATAAATTATTATAGTCCATAATAATGCTGTTAAAACATATAACCATCTTACTCTATCTTCAGGTATTGCTCCGAACAAATAAGGTATCCATAATGCTGCCGTGCCCATCAATAATATTGCAAACATAAGTAACATTGGGTGAGTTCCACGTTGCTTATCATGTTTACCGTACTTATAATATGAATATATCCAGAACCCTAACACTAAGCTCAAAGCAATCACAGCTAGACTTATCATAACTATCTGTAATGTTGTTAAGCTAGTTAGCGGACTCTGGTATGCCGCAACATTAATTGTTTCATTAACCATTAGTAGTATTTTTATTAAATTCTTCAAACACTGCCCAACCTAAAGCAACACCATACACTATTACAAACATCCACCAACTTATAGGTAATGGTTGTCTTAACTCACCTAAACCATTAATTCTCGACATTATTCCACCAATTATTATTGTTCCTGCATATAATGTAAAACAAACAGGCAACCACCATAATCTACCCATACATTATCTCCATTGTATTCCATCAAGTATTTGTTTCTCAATTTCTGGTGTCACTTTCAAATACATCTCAATAGTAGTTCTAGGATTACGATGGCCAAGCCTGAAACTTATAACATTAATGGGTATTCCTGAACTCAATAAATGTAAAGCTAACCCATGTCTAAACATATGAGGATGAAGGTTTGGTATGCCAACGAACCTTCCTAACTTCTTCACAATATACCATGCAGCAGTACCTCCAAACCTAAACAATCTATCTTGCACCTCATACTTCTGCACATAATTCAAAATATCATAACACAACAACCTATCTAAATTAATATTAATCATTGTTTTTGTTTTCTTAATTCTCAAAGTCAATATTTGTGTCTCAAAATTAATGTCAGCCTTCAATACTTGAACAACATCACCAATCCTGCCGCCAGTAGCAAAGATGAAATCTATAAGCAATTTATCTCTAACCTTCAAAAATTCCTTCTTCCTACTAGGTATGTTCTTCCCATCATAGTATATTGTTACTTTATCCCTCAAATTCTTATACTCAACAAAAGTTATATGCTTCGGTAATTCATCACTAGTCTTCAAATAATTACCATAACTAATCAAACTCTTAACACCATTTACCATGTCTCACCCATCATTAAGTTTTTACCATAAAATCTTAAAAATGTAACCACTCTTATTGGTCTTTTTAATGTTGGTGTAATAGTATAGTTAGTTTACACCACACAAAAATATACCACACTTTTAAGATTTGCAAACATAACTCAAATTTGATGACGTAACTACTATAAATATTTTACTATTCTAGGGACTGTTAAGTCTTAGGGACTTTTAGCCGTTTTATCACCTCTTGATTAAGTTGTTCTATCATTTTCTTCATCACTTTTTTGTTTGGTTGCAGTTTGGGGGGCAGAGGTGATGTTGAACTGCCCCCTCTTGCTGCAACCCTCTTCCCTTCTTTGGGGCAAACCAATTCACGGAAGCATAATCTCTTTTTTGTTGAATCTTTTTTCACAATAAAGACAAGTTACAGTCTTAGCATCTATTAATCGAAAACTTTTCAAATAAAATATTTTCTTACAATATGTACAAGTAACTTCTTCCTGCATCATTCATCACCTATCTGGAATCTTAGTATCCATTCATCTGTAAACATATCTGTCTCTTTTAATCTTAAAGGAAGCCTGTTCTTGGTAATTATCTCTACGTTAAGAATTTGTTTTATTAATTCTTCTTTTGTTGTCTCATTGATGAATGTGATATGTGCATCACGATAGTCGTAATCTTTTTGTCCTGATTTGATTAACCTAAAATATTCATCCCTTACCAAAAGCTTCATTTAATAGCCCCTCCTTTCTCATGTCAGTCAACAAATCATCAATCACACAAACAATAATAATTACATCAACCATTATTCACTCCTCCCTTACCTCCATTATAATAAATCACTTAATATGTTTATGCCAAGCAACATTGCCAAAAACAAGATTAATCTTAATAATTCTCTTTTGTTCATCTTTGTGATTGTAATTCCTATAAACCTAATACTAATTCCAATGCCTAAGAGCATAATCATTTGTGGGAAAATTTGCCAAGGAGGAGTAATAACAGAACTTAAAAACCACCCCATAAGTATTAAATTAAGACCAAAAATACATCCTTGCCAGTTTAAGGAACTTACTATGAATGCTCTCTTCCACTCATCAAGGCTAAAAACCAGGTTAACCTCTTGTTTTGTTTGTTTCATTTTATTGACATAATTTCTTTTAGGAATATACAATCTTCTTTTTCCTTCTTCACAAGTGCATTATAGAGGTCAAGGTCTATCCTTTTAAGAATGTTGGCCTTCACGAGACCGTGTAGCACTTCTGGTGGGAGAGCGTCAACTTCCCAGCTTTGCCTGCCATGTTCTCTAATGTAATTCGTGGCTCTTGGGTCGCTGAATTTAGCCGGGTTCGGTGGCGGGTTATATTGCTTAATCTGGTCACCGTTCAAGGCGATGCGGACAACTTCAAAGTGTTCCTCAAACCATGAATCAAATTCATCCTGGTCGTATTCGTCCTTCATTACTCCCCAGAAGAATAACTTTATGCGCTCCCGGATGTCTCTGACCATATCCATCCCTGAAGGGTCGTGGTCTCCAAGATAAAGAATGACAGCCTTTTCACAGTTACCATCTTGAAGTTCAGTGTGGAATCTTTGGAAGGCATCGTGCATTGCACTCGTGCTACTGTAACCTCTATTCACCATAACCCGGACATGGTAAGGGTTTGTGCTACGCTTCAAAACTTCTGACAAGGCATCCTTTTCAACCCATACTTCAAGATAATTTGGTTGTCCTTCCATGCGGTTCAACCGATACTGGTTAATGGTGTCCTGTAAGGCGTGCTTTCGGTCTTTAACCCAATAAGGAATATAGGGCTTTCTTAAGCGGTCTTCAATAGCATCCCAGTCAACCACACCCGCCATGCGACCCTTAGTGAGAAGTGTTGATAGCTTGGCATACTCTTTCTTCTCATTCTGATATTCATGGTGACTAGCTGATAATATAACTGTCTGAGCGAAAGCCTGTATCCTTGCCTTTGGTATTTCTCTACTACCTGGTTAATCATGACAAGCTGCTGCCTATTCTTCGAGTTCAACCTAAGCTCATCAACATAAGTGTATTTCATTTTTCATCACCTTCCAATTACAATCAAATCCTGACTCAGACTCGGACCGAATCCAGACCCGGTCCAGACCCTGGCATTAACCCGGACCAGACCCGGACCAGACCCAAACTACACCCGAATCAGACCCAGGCCGAACCACTGCCTTCCTACCATTCTTATTCATTTTTCATCACCTATCTTCTTAAACTTACCGTTCTTCCGCATTACTTCTAAATGTTCTTGTGACAGATTATCCCACATAAGTCCCTTCTTCCAGGTTCCGTCCTCCCAGATTCCATACTCCCAGGTTCCGTCCTCCCAGATTCCATACTCCCAGGTTCCGTCCTCCCAGATTCCATACTCCCAGGTTCCGTCCTCCCAGGTTCCGTCCTTCCAGATTCCATACTCCCAGGTTCCGCCCTTCCAGGTTCCGCCATCCCAGATTCCACCCTCCCAGGTTCCGCCCTTCCAGGTTCCGCCATCCCAGGTCAGTAAAAAAGCTGTTATGTTTATGGTGGCATCACTGAAAGTGGCTTTCTTCAGCCATGGAAACCTTTTCTCAGCGTCTTCAATAGTTCCGCCAATAATTTCTTTGTAAGTTCTCATCATTCATCACCTTTTGTTTTTTTTCGAATGATAGTCGTATCTCTTGCATCGGGGGCAAGTCATCGGCACTTTCTTCCGTGCCATCCATTCGTGTTTGCATAAAACGCATATCATGCTTATAATAATAATACAACTACTATATAAATACTATTGTAACACAGAACAACTATACACCTTTTAACTACCCTAAAGTAAACAATTTTAGTGTTAACACACACTATTATTCCTAGTGCCTAACTTTTACATAAATATAACTACTTTAAAACAACTATTACAATATTTATGTTTCATTACATAATATTATCTTTGCTAAAAATATTTATAATCAACTCGAAATAAAATTGCGTATGCCAACGATTTGTGACGTTAAAGGTTGTTCAAAACCTTTGTTTGTATTAAGATATTCAAACGGTATAAAATGTGTGTGCAGAGACCATTCTGTAAACACGACCCGTAATGGAATAACAACTTTGATATGGAAGGTTCAAAAATGATTTGTGAGAACTGTCATAAGGTCACTATGTACACATTTAACGATAATTATAAGAAAGTGAGTATGTGTTGCGGTGCAAAACTATATACCGAACCAGACCTCACAGAATTTATACTATGATTTGTTTAGTGAATAAAATGTCTACCCCAAGAATTGATGAAACTATATCTAAACAGGAAGATGATTCGTGGGCAGTATGGTTTACTTCATTAATTGCAGTACTTAAAGAACAATATAATTATACCAAACTTCCAATACCTAAACAAAAAGAATTTGACCAATTATTAATAAATTTACCATTAAATATTAGCGAGACTAAAAATAAAATATTACAATTAGAACCACAACTAGCTAAAGATATACTTGAAAAAACTGAAAGACTGTTCCAAAGTAGAATTTATTCTATAAAAAACCCCAATCTATTAATAAAACAAAGCCCATTGAAGGACGCATATGGTATATTACAAGTGACTAATTATCGAGAAAATGTTGAGAAGTTTGCTGAGATACAACCCTTTTTCTTTGATGAAACAAAAAGTTTTTGGTTCTGGAATTTTGATAAATATTGTTATGAAATGTTCGACGAAACGGATGTACTTAATAGCATTGACAATGAGTTGCTATTGAGTGGTGACACTATCACACCAACTATAAAACAAGGCTACCTCGAAGCATTTAGAAGAGTGGGCCGACATAATATGCCAATTGAAACAAAGAAGAGTTGGGTGCAATTTCATAATAAATATTTTGATGTTGAGAATAATGCCTTTGGAGATGTAACTCCAACTTATTGGTTTGCGAATCCAATTCCCTGGCAATTAAGTCCTGTAGAAGATGCAAACACACCAACAATAGATAAACTATTTGAAGAATGGGTTGGTGTGGGTAAAGTTAAGATGCTAAAGCAAGTTATTGCTTATTGTTGCTATCCTGATTATCCATTACATATTATATGTTGTTTGGTTGGTAGTGGGAGGAATGGTAAGACACAATTTACTAAGTTCCTTACAAATTTTTTAGATATGAGTAATGTTGTTAGTACTGAACTTGATTTATTGATTGATAGTAGGTTTGAGAGTGCTAAGATGTTCAAGAAACTTGTTGCGGTAATGGGTGAAACTAATTTTGGGACTATAAAAAGAACTAGTTTGTTAAAGAAATTGACTGGTGGGGATTTGATTAGTGCTGAAAGGAAGGGTAAAGCCCTGTTCGATTTTTATAATTATGCCAAACTCATTATCGCCAGTAATAGTTTACCAAAAAGTGACGATGTTTCTGAAGGGTTTTATAGGCGTTGGGTCATAATCAATTTTGATAATGAGTTTGAGGAAGGGAAAGATGTTATCAATAATATTCCTGAAGTTGAATATTGTGCTCTTGCACGACAAATAACACACATATTGCCTGAAATAATATCCAAAGGTAAGCTTGAGGGTGTTGGTACTATACAAGAACGTAAAGAGAGGTATATGAAGTATAGTAATGCTTTACCAGAATTTTTACGAGCTTGTTGCGAACTAAATCCTGATAAGTTTATAAGATTTTCAATATTATACACCGTTTATTCACAATATCTTCACACTAGTAAACGTCGGGTTGTTAGTAAGAAAGAGTTCAGTATGTTGTTGAATGAGGAGGGTTTTGAGGTGAGGCATACTAATAAGCGTGTTGGTGGGGAGTTTGAGAATACAACTTATATTGAAGGGGTTTGTTTGGTTGAAGGTTATGAGAAAGGGTTTGTGCACGGTGTACCTGATGTACGGTTGACTTCCTCTCTTTCTTCTTATAGTGGACTAAGTGAAATATCAGCTACAACGGACACATCACGTACTATAACCATGCAGGCCATTGAGATTAAAAATAAGGCATTACAAGCAATAACGAATTTGGATAAGGTAAATAATGGTAGGGGTGCAGAACTAGCAGGAATCGAAGGATTTTGGGCTAAGGAAGGGCAACCAGTAGGAGGTTTGGAGGAGTACTTAACTAAATTAAAGGCAGAAGGGGAGATATACGAGATAGCACCCAC
>Ga0208957_1001649_pt1 | contig 10991 bp, 22 predicted proteins | sample RifOxyA1_FD_184029 | JGI IMG/M metagenome (GOLD analysis project Ga0208957, IMG submission 184029) | Groundwater microbial communities from Rifle, Colorado - Rifle Oxygen_injection A1 (SPAdes) | ecosystem: Environmental > Aquatic > Deep subsurface > Groundwater | place: Rifle, Colorado, United... | reverse complement strand
TTCCGGCGTTGTTGGAAAGCGGCAACGGTCGAACGAATCGCGTTCGATGGTTTCGGTCAACGATGGCGGGTGACCGGGCCTTTTTGGTCTGGCCACATGGTCCGCTTCGCTGCGAGGTTTGAAGACGCTGATCGGATGCGGTGCGCGATGGTCTGCGATGAGTTCCAGCGACTGCGCAAAGAGCAGTTTGGGGGCAAGTGATGCCGCGTTTTTCCTCGCCCGGCGATCGCGTTTTCTCTCGCTACTTCTACGAGGGTGCGACTTTGCGCGGGCCTTGGCCGAGCACCGCTCTCGTCGAGGGTTCCGATCTGCGAGCCTTTCGCATCTGGGAAGCGGAGCACGCAGGGGCGATTTACGTGCGCGACAAGCGGCCGGGCCGCTGGCGCTACGCTGCGGGCATGGCAAAGGCTGGGCGCCCGGTGTCCGCCCTGGCGGTCCAGGCCGCTCTTGACCGGGCGGGCCTGGTCGAGGCCGGCGCGGAGCCCGGCGACGAGTGGGAGCGAGGCGCAAGCTCCAGGACGGCGACTGCGCGCGCCATCGAAGCGTGCGACCTGGCGCACGAGGCGCTGGGGCTGCCGGTTCACCCGCGGCTGCGCGAGTTGCTTGACCGTGGCGACTTGGATCGCGTGGTGGTGTGGAAAACGACCCGCCGCAAGTACGACGGCCACCGCTGGATCGAGTATCCACTGGCGCAGCCCATGCGGGTGCGTGACATCGTGCGCGAGCTGGTGCAACAAGCGCAGCGGATTGCGGCGCAAGGATTGGGGGCGTAGCCATGGGCAAGGGTGGCGTGCCGACAACGCCGGACCTGGTTATTGAATATGAAATCGAGGATTTCGAGGGCGACGCACGCGACTGGGACAACGAGGGAGCGCCCGATACCTCGTTTGAATTCGGCGCCAACGTCGAGCCCGGCGACGGTGACGACCTGGTGGACGTCGCCAAAGACGTTGACCCGACGGTGTGGGCGCGCGAGCGCGCAATAGAGCTCAACCGCGAGGCCCAGAAGGCGGGCAAGCTGTCGACGCAGGACACGCCTCCTGAGGCGCGTCCGCGGCCTGAGCCGCGCACGGTGAACCTGGGGGCACAGCTGCCACCGGAGCGGCCCGCGCGCGCTCCAAGGTCGAGCGAGCGCGCCCGCGCGAGGGTAGAGCAGGCGAGCGACGAGCTAGGCGCCGCGGTGGGGCGCGCTGGCCGGCAGCTGGGTGCGGCTGCCGGGTCGCTGGTCGAAGCGCTGTCATCCGTGGCGAGCGTTGGTGGCGTGGTCGCCGGCCTGGCGCGCGACGCTGTGCGAGGTCTGTTCGGTCTGTTCAAGCGATAGGGGGCGCGCATGGATGCGGGCGTGCGCGTCTACGATATCGAGACAGCGGGCGGCTTCTCTGCTGACGTCGTGTGCGCGGTGTCAAGCGACTTGACCGGCCGCGACGTTCGCCATTACTCCAGCGGGGCCGAGCTGGCCGACGACATGCGCCGCACGGGCGGCCGCTGGGTGGCGCACAACGGGGGCCGCTTTGACACCCTGGTTGCGATCCGCTACTTGGGGCCACCGGCTGACGCGATCCTCTCTGGCTCGTCGGTGCTCCTGGCGCACTTCAGGCGCGAGGGGCGCAAGCGGCCCGCGCTTTACCTCGGCGATTCCTTCCCCTGGTTCCTGTGCTCACTCGAAAAATTGGGAAAAGAGCTAGGCTGCGCCAAGCTCGGTGACGACTTGGATAAGGAACACCTCGAGCGCGAGCCGCGCGCAAAGGTCGTCGAGTACTGCGCCCGCGACGTCGAGGTCTTGCGCCTGGCTGTGGTCGGTGCTCTTGACGACCTGGCCGGGTTCGGGGCGCGGCCGCGGTGGACGGCTGGCGCGGCTGGCGTCGAGCTGCTCCGCGTGCTCGAGCCCGACACGTGGGCGGCCATGGAGGCGCACACGCTGAGCCTCGGCACGTTGCGCCGGCTGCTTGAACATGTTGGCGTCCGTGGCGGGCGCACCGAGTGCCTTTGGCTTGGCATGGTCGATGGGGTGCATGGTTACGATGTGCACAGCAGCTATCCGGCGCGCTGGCTTCAGGACCGGCTGCCGGTGGGGCTGTCGACGGATCCAACGGTGTCGCCCGCGCTCTATCACGTGAGCTGGTTTCGCGAGTCGCGGGAGGCTCCCGCGCCGGTGTTGGGCGACATGGGACACGGCTGCGGGATGTTGGAGGCGTGGCTAGTGCCTGAAGAGCTGGAATGCCTGACGGCTGACCGGGGGGTGAAGTGGTCGCGCATCAATGAGGCGCTGCGCCCTGCGGTCTGGGTCGATGCTGGGGCGAGGCACGCGGCCGAGCTGTTCGCGCTGAAAGAGGCCGGCCGGCATCCATGGGCCAAGGTCTGGCTCAACGCCACGACGGGAAAGGGGGGCCAGGATCCGAACAAGCCGAAAAGCGTGCACGTCGAGGGGTGGACGTATCGCGACGAGTACCGCACGCCACAAGTGCAACCGTACATGCAGCCACTGATGGCTGCGACCGTGACCGGCCGCGCGCGTGCTGCGCTCTGGCGAACCTGGCAAGCGGTGCGCGACGCGGGGGGCGAGGTGTTCAACGGTGACACCGACTCGTGTCACTGCAACCTGCCGCCCGACGCGTTCGCGGCGGCGCTTGCAGGCACCGGCCAGAAAATGGGCGCGGGGTGCGGAGAATGGGGGCACGAGTGGGGGCCATGTGAAGCGGCGTTTGCGGGTGCGAAGTTGTATGGCGTGCGTGATCCGTCGACGGGGCGCATCGTAAAAATCACGGCGAAGGGCGTGCGCGGCGGTCGCGTCGACAGTCGCACGCTGAGCTGGGATCACATGGTCCAGGTGGCGGAAGGCGGCGCGGTGCGCGTCGTGAAAAAGGGGCTCAAAGGCTGGCGCAGCCTGGTCGGCTCGCCAAAGCGCGCGGTTGACGAGCTGCCGGACGCCGCAAGCGTGATCGAACGCGAGGTCAAGCGGGTGCTGCACCACCGCGCGAGCGACGATTCCGGCCGCGTTTTTTATCTGTGAATCCAAATAGTTACGCCTCACTCATGTAAGTCGATGATATCTCACCCGAATCGGGCTTGATTCGCACCCCGGTTCCGTGCTCGACTTGTCGCAACCTGAACCGCCGTTCAGAACCTGAACGGCGCGTGCGACAAGGGGCCACAGATGACGCAGCAGAAGATCCCGGCCGTGGTGCACTTCGAGAAGACGACCGGCTGTCAGGCTCTGATCGAGGGCAGCGATGCGATCCCGTGCATGTACGACCCTGACAAGGGCGAGATTCCCACGATCCGCAGCCCCAAGGAGAGCGACGGCGGGCGGCGCCTGCGCCTCGTGGCCGGGCCGCGCCTGGTCGTGACCGAGCTGGATGAGATCGCCACCGCGAAGGCCGCGGCTCTGGCCGAGGTCGAGGCGGCGAAGGTGGCCGCGTCGCAGCAGATCGCGAACGAGCGCGCGAGCGCTGTCGCGGCTGTGAAGGCCGAGGTCATCTAACGTGGCCGCGAAGTCCGTGGCGAGCGAGCCAGGGCTGCCGCTGGCTGACGCTGGCGGCGCTGCGCCTGCGCCTGCGGCGCCTGCGCCGGCAGCGCCGGCAGAGCCCGCCAAGGCGGACAAGCCAGCAGAGCCTGCGGTGCTGGACCTGGGCGGCCTGACGGTCGCTCTTGACTCCATCGCGCAGCGCCTGGCGGCGGTCGAGGCGAAGGTGCCGCAGCGCGATCCGCCACCCAGTCCGGTACAGGCCAGCTTCGGTGACCGGGTGCTACGCTGGCTGAGGGAGCCTGTCTGATGGCTGAGCAGATGCCGCACGAGCTCGCCGACCTGGTGGTGCCCGACCCTGACCGGGAGCCTGGCAACGGCAAGCCAAAGAAGGGCAAGCCTGGCCGGCCGTCGGGCGCGTCTCGTCGAGCTGCTGACCGGGAGGCCCGCGCAGCGCTCGAAAGCGCGGCTCTGCAAGCTCAGCTTGCAAACCAGGCGGGCCTGGCGTCGCTGCTCGACACCATGCACGCCGTGCTTGGGCTGCCGATCCCGCACGAGATGAGCGCAGCGCTCTCCGGGGCGCTGCTGCACGCGGTCGAGGTAACTTGGCCCCAGCTGTCGCCTGTGGCGGTTGCCTGGGGGCAGGTTGGCGTCTTGGTCGCTGGCATGTACGGCCCAGCCATCGCAGCCAAGGTGATGATGTCCGGTCAACCGGAGTCCGCTCCAGGCGAGGTTCTGGGGGATGCGTGACCGATCCTGTCACAGCGACGCATTTGCCGGATCGATGCGATGTCATCTACGGCAAGCGCGGCCAAGGAAAGTCGGTGCTCTTGCGCCGGCTACAGTTAACGCATCCGCGGCCGGCTGTCGTCGTCGATGTGCTGTGGGAGCTGACGCGACGTCCACAAGACGTGCTCCTGCGCCCCAAGTCGCGGGGCGCGCTCTGGGATGTGGTCGAGCTGGCGTGTCAATGGTCCGCGCGGATGCGGGATCGCGTGATCGTCATCGACGAGGCGGATGCGGTCATCCGGCCGGGCGGCCTGATGCCGCCGGCACTCGCCGATGCGATGAGCTACGGGAGGCACTTCGGGCTCGACATGCTGCTGGCTGTGCGCCGGCCACCGGATCTGCCTCTGAAGATCGCCGCGCAGGCGTCGGATCTGTGGGTGTTTGCCCAAGACGTGCCGCGGGACCGTGCCTACTTCCGAGCGCTGGGGATCGATCCGTCGATGTTCGAGGCGCTGCCGGAACATGCTTTTATCCACAAGCGGGCCGGGAGGCCCGCGCACGTGCACCGCTGTCCGTGGACAGCGTGCCAGGAGGTTTGACATGGGGCGTCTGGTCGGTGTCGCGCTGAGCGCGGCCATGGTTCTCGCGATCGTCGGCGTGGCCTTCCGCGTCAAGTTCACCCGCAACCTGATGATGGGCGGCGAGCTGGTCTCCACCCTGAAGCTGCCGGCCTAGGCCAGGCGAAGAAAGGCAACACCCATGCTCACCCCTCCGTTCCAGAGCTGCCAGCGCGGTCTGATCGATGTCCCGGCCGTCGCCATCGCTGAGGGCCAGCGCCTTCGGATCCAGCTTCCCATCAGCGCGCTGGTGGAGAGGTACACTCTGAACCTGCGCGGGACGATCACGATCCCGGGCGGCGGCGTCGCCGTCGCTGGCACTGCGAAGGCGTGGAACGCGGCGAACATCATCCGCGAACTGACCATGACGCTGGGATCGCTCGGCCAGATCAAGAGGACGAACGGCGTCGCTCTGCTGAGCAAGGCGATCGCGCGCGAGCGCGTGGTGCCTTCGATGGACAACCTGACAACCGCGGAGATCGCGGCCGCTGGCGCGTATACCTACGCGTGCAGCCTTCCGATCGACTTCGCGCAGTTCGGATTCGACGCGGAAGAAATCGGGCTGCTGGTGAGCCAGGCTGAAACCCAGATCGATCTTGAGGTCGTCCTGGGCACGTTCGCAGCGGACCAGCAGGTGGGTGGCACGTACACCTACACCAACGCGGCCACGATCGACCTGGTGCGCTCGACACTGTACCCGGCCGACTGGGATCCGTCCTATGGCACGTTCCGCGAGGACTTCCTCCGCGTCACGCCGACCGTGGCCGGCTGGGTCGACGTCCGCCTGCCGCCCAAGAAGTTCTTTCGCGCGATCCACCTGGTGAGCTACGCCGCCGCGGCGCCGGCTGACGTGCTGTCGGATGCCGTGCTCGTCGCTGCTGAACTCCAGATGAACAGCGCCACGATTCCGCTCAGGGCCACCGCGGCCCAGATCCGCGAGAGCATGATTCAGAGGCAGGGCTGGCCGGTCGGCCTGGCCGCGCCGACGGGGTTCAACAGGTGGGAGCCGTCGCGGTACAGCCCCTTGACCTTCCCGCGCGTGTCGGCGGGTATCGACGGCACCCTGGCAACCGAGATCAACCTGCGCCTGAACCTGCTCGCGCCTGCCGGCGCGGTCGTGGAAGTGCACTACGAGATCCTGGATCCTCCGGGGGTGCAGTGATGACCGGCGCCCAGCTGCTTCTCGTGCTGGGCGGCGTCGGCGGCCTCGCGTGGTACACGCGGGCGCGCTGGCTCCCAGGTGCTCGGTCCGTGGGCGAGTCGATCTATGGGGGCGCGGCTCCCGCTGGTGGCACTGCCGGCGGCGGCCTCGACAAGGCCGCCAAGGGCATCACCGCCGGGGCCGCGCAGCGGTCGCTGGCCAGTGCCCGAGCTCAGCAGGCTGCGAGCCCGCTGGCTGCGACGGCTGCGGGCGCGAGCGCTCGAGCTGCGATCGTGTTCGCCAAGATGGGGGACGGGCCGTCGCCGTACTCGTCGGGGTCGGGGCTGTTCCAGCCGGCCCGCACTGCCAATGAAACGGCGCTCGCGACGAACATCGCCGCGGCGCGCCGGATGGGGAAGTAACACCATGCGCGGGTCGACGGTGCTTGTGCTCCTGCTGGGTGTCGGCGTCGTCGGCGCCGGCGCGTGGTTCTTCTTCTTCCGCACCCCGGCGAACCAGGCGGCGCCGCATACCCCCGTGGCTGCGGCGCCCACCCTGGGGCCTGCCTGGCTGGGTGGGCTGATGGAAGGGCTCGGGCAGTCGCTGCCTGACATCGCCAGAACCGGGAACCAGGCCGCAACGTTCTTTTCGGGCCTGACCGGCCGCAAGGGGTAGCACGTGAGCCGATACGCTGTGGGCCTCCTGCTCGTCGCTGGCGTCGGCGCGCTGGCGTGGATGCTGTGGCCGTCGAAGCCCGCACCTGCTGGCGCTCCTGCGCCTGGTGGCAAGCCGGGCAAGACCGTGGCGGCCTGGACGCCTGGTCAGAACCTGGGCAACGCCGTGGCCGCGATCTCGGGCAACCGGGCGGCCGGTGACCGGGCCGCATCCGTGGTCGCGTCCAACGCTGCCAAGGCGCTCGCCGCTGTCGACAAGGCGCGCGGCGATGCGGGGGCGTCCTTCTCCAACTGGCTTGCCGGGGTGACGCGATGACCGCTCAGGGCTTCCACCAGAACAGCGCCCGCTCGGTCTGGGTGCCGCTGTCCGTCGTGCCTCAGCCTCAGTATGGGAACGGCACGGTGTGGCAGGATGCGGGGCTGCGGATCGCGACCTTTCAGGGGTCGGTGATCGCTGCGGACCGCGACGCGCCTCCGGGGTTGCAAGTGCGGTTCGGGCCTAGTGAACAGTGGCTGAACCTGGGACCGGGTGAAGTGCTGTGGGCTCCGAGAGAGTACAAAGAAGTTCACGTGCGTATCTGGCGGATGGGGGCGGGGGCGCCTGCAAACTCGACCTATCTGTCTATCCAAATGCGCGCGGGAAACGCGGGCTCGGTCGCGCTCTCTCCGGCGTTTGTTGATCGCGACGGCTTTCTCGGAAGCTCCGGGTTCAATCTCTACAACGCGCCTATTCAGGCCCACGATGGGCCGCGGTCTGGCAACCCTGGCGGCCTGTTCTTTCAGGCGGCCGAGCTGGCGACCAATAACCGCCAGATCCTGCTCGGTAACTGGTTTTCACAGGCGGATCTCAACCGTGCACGCTTCCTCGTCGTGGAAATGGACGTTGTGCTGGGCGAAATGACGGCGGCACCGCTGCGCGTCGTGGAGCCGTCCGCCGTCGACGCCAATTTCACGCCGTACTGGACCGTCAACATTCGCGACCCGCTCGATTCTGGTCAGAACGCGTATCGCTTCGGAGGCGGTCACAACCGGGTTGTTCTGGACCCGGCGCTCGGCGTTGATAGCGCCGGCGAGCTGCGGGGCCGGCTCGCTTTCAGCGGCCCGTTTGCGAGCTGGCAGGCGCTCGAACTCAGCGCGCTGCAGTCGGGCACTGACCTAACAGCCGCGCAAACTGGGTCAACAAGACGATGCCGCGTCTCTCTCGCGGATGAGCGGCCAAGATGCTTCGCATCCGCAAAGGGCGGACTGTATCCGCTGTTCCCAGCGGGGGGTGTGGCTGGGACTGCCGGCTGGTCTGTCCTGCTGCAAAACAGCGGATTTAACGCTGCCGGTAACCACAAGGTGTGCGACTTCGGTATCTGTGCCTCAGCTGTCACAGGAGCGCCGACGCGTACGTTCCTGTCCGATCCTGTCTTTGCTTCGCTCACGACGCGGCGACGCGATTTCACATCGGCGGCGCTTGCTGCTCAGTCGTATTTTGGGACGCTGGAAAATCGCTTTGGAGGTGGGTGCGTTTTCGTAGCGTGCTCAGCAGGCCAAGATTTCACGCTCCAATACGTGCGCCCGCACGTGATGGTCTATGAACCATGACCTGGTGGCGCCCAGATAGTTCGTACGACCTGGCTCGCCCGCGCCTGGCTGCGAACGGAAAAGTCATGTCGTCGGCCTACACGCGCGATGAGTTGGACGCTGCGCACGAGAGCGGGCGCGCAACTATCACGCGAGCTGCCGCGGGTGGCGTCCAGGTACAGATCGAGCTGACCCGCGATGAGGTGATCGAGCTGGCGCGCCGGTGGCTCGAACTGCAAGGGGCCGAAGATGCCACCCTGGGCGGGTGGTTCCAGGAAACCACCGAAGGGATCGCGAGCACCCAGATCGTGCAGAAGGTGGGCGCGCTGGCCGGTGCTGGCTCGCTCGACAACCCGGACGACGCCAAGGCGGCCGAGGGGCTGGTGCGCTGGGTCAAGGTCGGCGTGATCGTCGTGGGCGTTCTGGGGATTGCCTGGGCGCTCGCCAGCGTCGCCACCGTGGCGCGCGCGGTGCGGGGCTGACGTGGGCGCCCTGGTGTTCGCAGCGGCGGCAGCGCTCGGCCTGGCGATCTACAAGCTGCCGATCGTGCATGGGTGGTCGCCGGCCGAGCTGCACCACAGCGCGCACGGTCCCAACGTGCCGCTGACTCCTGATGTGTGGGGCGAGCTCGTGCGGACTGCCGGCCTCGCCCGCGAGCTGCTGGGCAGCGCTCCGGGCTGCCGGGTGTCCAGCTTCTACCGGAGCCGCGAGACACAGCTGGCGCTTTACAAGAGCCTGAAGCAGCCGCCGCCCACCTACAACCCGCACGAGACAGGCAAGTGCTGTGACGTGGCTGGGCCGGCTGACGAGCTCGAGCTGGTGGCCGCGAATGCGCGGGCGCAAGGTGTGTGGAAGCAGGTTCTCTGGCAGGTGCCGCTGCACTTCGATCACGTGCACCTCGGGAGGTAGCGGGTGGCCTGGCGCAGCATCGGCAAGAAGGGCGAGCCGTGGCCGGCGTGGGTGCAAGCCCTGACCGGGCGGTCTGGCTGCTACGCCGTGCGCGAGGGCGCGAGATGCGTCTATGTCGGCGAGTCGCACAGCGGAAAACTCTACGGTACGCTCACGCGGCACTTCCAGGCGTGGACGCGGAACAAGCCGCGCGGGCTGTGGGCGCAGCTGTTCAGGAGCGGGACAGACCCTGGCCGGCGCTACGATCGGGACCGCTGCGCCGTGCGAGTGGTCGTGACGACGCCGGCAAAGGCGCTCGAGAAGCAAACAGAGTGGATCGCCCGGCTGAATCCACGCGACAACGAGGTGGGAGCAGACCAATGGACGCCCTTCTGAACCTTCTACGGGTCAAGCTGAACCTGCGTTCCCTGGCCGCTGACGTGGCTGCAGCTGCGGGCGGCGTGGGCGTGGCCGGGGAGTGCCTGGCAATCCCCGATGACGCAACCCTGGCCAATCTGCCGCCGCCGGGGGGCATCGATCCGGTGGTGTGGGGGGCCCTCGTCGCGTTCTTGACCGCGGCCTCTCGCGTCGGGCTGGCGCTGCTCAACCACTATCTGCAGCGGCGCCGCGAGGACGCCGCGAAGGGCGGCAAGCGATGAGCGACAAGCTGGCGATCGGCCTGGTCGTGCTCGTGGTCGTGGGCGTCGTGGTGTGGCGCCTGCGGGGCGTGGCCAGCCTGGGCGGCACCTCGGGCGCGCCGGGCATGACCGGCAAGAGGTCCGCCTATCTGGCGGCGAAGTCCGCTGCCAAGGGCGACGCGGCCGCGCAGCGGCGGGCGGCGGGCAACGTCGCAGGGGGGTCGGCATGACCACCGGGCAGCTGCTGGGCGTCGGGGCGGTCTGCGCCGTGGTCGCGGTCGCGGCGGTCATGTACCACCGCGCCGTGGTCGACGCGGCCGGGAAGCAAGCCGCCGTCGAGGTTGAGAAGATGGCCGTCGGCAAGGGCAACGACCTGGTGCGCGGGGCGACACAGACCGCGCAACAGCTGTTTGGCACCCTGGGGTTCAAGCTGTGAGCCGCGGCGGACTGGTCGCGCTGGGCGCGCTGCTGGGCCTGGCTGCCGGCGTGCTGGTCGTGGGCCTGGTCGTGCCGCGGGTGGCCGCGCGCATCGAGGCCCGGCGATGATGGCCCTGGCCGGCGCAGCCGTGGCCGCGCTGGCCTCTGTCGGCCTGGTCGTGGGCGACCGGGTGCGGAGCGCCCGGATCGTGCGCGAGAAGCTCGTCAGGGCGCGCAAGCCGGCGCCGGACCTGTCAGGCGCCGCCATGCTCGGATCGCTGGTCGGGCGGGCGGGCGCGCACTTCGCGGCGCTGCCGCTCTACACGTTCTCCGTCGTCACGCTGAATCCGGCCGGGCTCCTCCTGACCGCGGGGGCTGCCAACGTGGCGGGCGGCGCTGCTGGTGCCTACGCGGGCGCGTCGCTGGCCGCGGGCCGGCCGCTCACCGCCGATGAAACCGTGGCCGCGGTGCGGACCCCGGCCGACGCGTCGCTGGCTGTGGCCAGGGCGCTGCAAGGGCTGACGCTGCCATGAGCGCACCCGTCTTCACCGCGAGGACCGCGCCGACGTTCGATGCTCTCACCCGGATCCACTGCCTGGGGTGTGGCGCGCTGGTCGTCGCGAGCATGTTGGATCCGCAGCCGCTGTGCCTTGCGTGCTCGGGGCGCGGTGGGTTCACGTCGTCACCGGGCACCCTGACAGCCAACGGGGCGCGGCAGACCAACGTCGTCACGTTCAGGCCCGAATCCTTCCGCCCCCGCTAGCCCGCCGCCTTCCGTCGCAGCATGGCCAGATCCAGCGCGCTCGAGGAAGCGCCGAGCGGCTGTTGCTAGCCGGATCCGACCGAGGATTCGGG